>Ga0209006_10000754_pt1 | contig 29856 bp, 25 predicted proteins | sample JacPin_JW_Ref_O2_FD_188567 | JGI IMG/M metagenome (GOLD analysis project Ga0209006, IMG submission 188567) | Forest soil microbial communities from Algoma, Ontario, Canada - Jack Pine, Ontario site 1_JW_Ref_O2 (SPAdes) (version 2) | ecosystem: Environmental > Terrestrial > Soil > Boreal...
AAGGACCATTTCTGAGCCACAAGCGGCGAGGAGTGCATCCTCCGGAAAATCTGGTAGCGCCTACCGTTGACATCTTCGAGCGCCTTTGGCAGGCGGCGCGTGGGCATGTGCGCATGCTGACGATTGCCCCGGAAATTCCCGGCGCGATGGGGGTGATTGCGGAGGCTGCGCGGCGCAATGTTTGCGTAAGCATTGGACACTCCGACGCTGAGATGCCTGTCGCTCAGGATGCCGTAACAGCCGGAGCGCGCCACGCGACGCACACCTTCAACGCTATGCGGCCACTCGACCATCGCGACCCCGGAATCATCGGTGAAGTACTCAGCGATGACCGCCTCAGCGCCGACATCATCGTCGATGGAATCCATGTGGCACCTCCCGTCGTGAAAGTTTTCCTGCAGGCCAAAGGCTACGAACGCGCTGTGCTCATTACCGATGCGATTTCAGCGACCGGCATGCCGGACGGACGTTACCAGTTGGGACCGATCGAGGTCGACGTGAAAGACGGAAAGTGCACCTCCAATGGCAGCCTTGCGGGAAGTGTGCTCACGATGGATCGTGCGGTGCGCAACGTGACGAAGTTTTCTCACTGGAGTCTGCGAGATGCCGTTCGTGCGGCAACTCTGAATCCTGCGCGAGCCGCAGGGTTGTCGGCCCGACACGGAGCTTTAACGCCCGGTGCTTTTGCGGATTTCACAGTGCTGAGCGCGACTGGCGAAGTGCTCAAGACCATTGTTGGCGGGCGTGGATTCTAGCGAAGGGGTTGGCTTGGTGAGAAAAGACGCGGCCAGCTACATCTCTACGAAGTACCATGTAAGTTAGTTTGGTTTGCGGCGTCTGGCCTCCGCCAGATGATGGAGCAACATGAGTTCGTCGGCGCGGGAAAGCTGATCCAGAAAAGAGGTGCCGGTCTTCGGCGCCTCGTCGGTGGCAGTTTTCGTCGGCCCTGCCTGTCGCAACTTGTCTCCCAGTTCCGGTTCGTTACTCATGACTTGCGAATAGAACCAGAGGAAGTGGCGCATCTGATCAAGAGCTGAGCGCAGGGTTTCAATCGGCTCCGTTTCCGAAAGGGAGTTGAGCGACTCCATCAGTTCCGGGTCACTCGGCGCTTGCATGGCGGCGCAGTTGAGGTCCTGCTGGATGGTGCGCAGATCTTCGGTGACGCGCGCGATTCGGAGATGGAGGTCGTTCATGTCTTCGATGGACATTCTGTTTGCCACTCAAACATCTCATCGGCAGCGTGCAGCGAATAGATTCCCATGGGCATGCGCCTTTCGTAATTCTGCGCGTTACTTTGGTCCGACCAAAGGTCACAACGTCAAAACTCTGGATTGGCGCAGCTTTTCACGCCTTCCGCGAAGTGGTCCAGCCACAATTCAACCTGCAATATTTTTCTCTGCACGTTAGTGCTCTCGGTTTTTTGTCGAACGTCACCATGCGACCGAACGAACTTCTCGGCGCCCGCGACAAACGGTTCTGCCTATTCCATGGACAAAGTCTCCACGGTTTGTGATACAAACTCGCGGTGATCGAAACCAGCCAGAAGAACACGTCCAGTGTGGGATTGGTTCGCGCCATCGGTCGCTGGAGCCTTACGGCGCTCATCGTGAACTCCATTATCGGTAGTGGCGTGTTTGGACTACCGTCCACTGTGGTTAGTCTCATTGGAGATCTCAGCCCGATTGCCGTTCTTCTGGCGGGGGCTGGGATGGGCACGATCTTCGGCTGCTTTGCCGAAGTTGCTTCGCGATTTCAGCAAGCTGGCGGTCCTTACTTGTACGCACGTGCGGCCTTTGGGCGCGCGATGGGAATTCAGGTGGCTTGGATGCTCTGCCTGGGACAGATTGCAGCCCCGGCCGCCAATGCAAACCTGTTTGTGATTTATCTCGGCGAGTTCTGGCCGCATGCTACCGATCCTTTGCCACGCGCGTTGATTCTTACCGTCCTGGTCGGCGTGCTCGCCTCCATCAACGTGCGTGGCGTGCGCGCGGCTACCCAAGTCAGTAACTTCTTCACGGCGGCAAAACTCGTGCCCCTGTTTGCGGTGATCGCATTGGGATTATTCGCACTGCATGCGCATCCCGGCGGAATCTCGACCCACGCGCCAGCTGTCGTTAGCACCAACCAATGGTTGCGAGCCGTGTTGTTGCTGGTGTTTGCCTACGGAGGATTCGAGACCGCGCTCGCGCCGATGGGGGAAGCTAAGGATCCGCGCCGCGACGCTCCATTCGCGCTGTTCGCCGCTCTTCTGACCTGCACTGTCCTCTATGCGCTCATTCAATGGGTTGTGGTTGGCCTCCTTCCGGACGCGGCGCACAGTACGCGTCCGCTGGCCGACGTGGCTCGGATCGCGGTTGGTGCTTTCGGAGCCGCGTTGGTCGCGGTGGGCGCGCTTGTTTCTTTCTATGGCTATCTGAGCGCCAAGATTCTGGGCATGCCACGCGTTACTTACGCCTTGGCCGAACAAGGAGATTTCCCCAAAGTTTTCGCATCGATCCATCCGCGATTTCACACGCCCTACGTTTCGATTCTTGTGTTTGCGGCGCTGGTTTGGGCTTTTGCGCTAAGCGGCGAATTCAAGTGGAATGTCACGCTCTCCGCCGTCGCACGCCTGCTTTACTATGCCGTGTGCTGTGCCGCGCTGCCAGTGCTGCGGCGAAAGCAGCCGGGGAAAGCCGGGTTTCGTTTGCCTGCCGGGAATATCCTCGCTGTTGCCGCAGTTCTGATGTGCGCCGCACTTGTAACACGAGTGGACTTCGGTCAGTCGCTGATCGTCGCTGCGACCATCGCCTTAGGCCTGCTAAACTGGTTCGCCGTTCGCAACCGCGAGCCGGTCCACGCTTCTTAGTTTAGTTCGTGTACACCCGAACGTAATCGATCAACAGCTCAGACGGGAACGGAGTGGTTCCGTCGGGAGAACCCGGCCAACTCCCGCCGACCGCCAAATTCAAGAGGATGAAATTGCTTTGGCCGGCATCGAATGGCCAAACCGCACCACTGAGGCTACTTAAACTCGAGGTTGTGTACGTGGCATAGGGATGAGTGGGATCGTCAATGTAATAGGCCACGCTGCCCCGGGACCAGATCATGCCGTAGGTATGCCACGCGGCTGCGGTCGTCCCATTGGGGAAGTCGTAGAGAGTGCCGAGTCCCGTGCCGCCAGTGAAACCGGTTCCGTGTACGGACCCCGCATTCCAATCGGGCGAGCCGGGTCCATTGACGCGCTCCAGCACGTCCTGTTCGCCACAGGCCGGCCAATTAACGGTTGCGATGTTATTTCCCATCAACCATGCTGCGGGCCAAAACCCCTGTGCCTCCGGCACCCGGGCACGCACCTCAAGGCGGCCGTACTGAAAGCTGAACAAGCCTTGAGTTTTCAACCGTGCCGAGGTGTAAACCCCGGCTGACGGCTGCTGCGCCTCGATATGCAGATAGCCGTCGGTTCCCACAAACGCGCTGGGGTTCGTCGTGCTGCAGGGACTCGCGGAAGAGCCCCACGCGCAGTAGTTTTCGAGTTCGTTGTTTCCAAAGCCGCTGTTGCCGGTGTCGTAGGTCCAGAACGCGGGATTCGGTTGCGCCGCAGCGCCGCCGGAGTTAGTGAATTCATCGCTCCACGCCAGCGTGCCCGACGGAATGTTCGGCGAGAACGCCTGGCTCCTAACCGCACTCGCGGTAAGCGCACTGGAGTTGCCGGCAATGGCTATCGCATTGACGGTGAGGCTCGACGCCACTAGAAACGGCGCCTGGTACTGCTGCGAGGACGGAGTAGGAGTGCTGCCGTCGACGGTGTAAAAAATAACCGCGCCCGGAGTCGTGGAGGCGATACTCGCTATCACCGCGCCATTCTGCGCGGCTGCCGTCGAGATGGTCGGCGTCGCCGGCGGATTCCCCACGCCCCGTCCGGCACCACCGTTCATTCCGCTCCCGCCTCCACACGCACACATCAGCAAAGCGCTCGATAACAGGATCGCTTTCAGAGTCGCCTCATCGCTTCGCATACTCTCGCCTTCGCGAGCAGGTCAAAACAACCTGCCTGCAGACTCCCTATTTGACTGCCAGTCAGCGGGGGAGTCAAACACGAAACGAGATAAGGCAATTACGATCGGACGTCGTGGTCCATTCAGGTACACGAAACTGTGGCGGCGCGCTAAACCAAGGCGGCCAGCCCCCTTTTACGAATCCTGCCGCTCCATCTCCAGCAGAGCCTTCTTGCGCTCGATGCCCCATCGATAGCCTCCCATGCTGCCATCCTCGCGCACCACGCGGTGGCATGGAATCGCGACTGCGACCGGGTTTGTGGCGCAGGATCGGGCAACGGCGCGACAGGCGCTAGGCTGGCCAATTGCCTGGGCAACCTGGCTATAGGATCGCGTCGCCCCGAAGGGAATGGATTGCAGGTACGTCCACACCCTGCGCTGAAATGCGGTGGCCCGAATGTCGAGCGGGAGCGAAGAATCCAGAGCCTTGCCGCGCATATGTTTGAGCAGTGAGTCCACCCACGACTGCAATCCGGCTTGATCCGACTTGCGGGTGGCAAATGGAAATTCGCGCTTCAGACCCTCGATCAGCTCGCCGTCGGAGCGGGCAAACTGGATGGTGCAAATGCCGCGTTCGGTGGCGGCGATGAGCATTCGCCCCAGTGGCGAATCGGCGCAGGTATAACGAATGGCTGCGGCAATGGCGCCGCGGCGATACTTGTCGGGCGTCATGCCCAGCTGTGAGGCCGTGCGTTCGTAGAGCCGGCTGCTTGAACCGTACCCGGCATCGTACATCGCACGCGTCACCGAATCGCCTGCCTGCAAATTCCTCTTCAGCATCCGCATACGACAAGAGTCGGCGTACTCTCGTGGCGTGATCCCCAGCACGGCCTTGAACCGACGCTGCAGATGAAACGGGCTCTGACGGAATTCTTTGCCAAGACGCTCCAGAGTCAACGGTTCGTCCAAATGCTGCTCGATAAAGCGGCAAATCGCCTTCGCTCCGTTGGACTCGGCGTTTCCGCTGAACGATTTAGGTTTGCAGCGCAGGCAGGCCCGATATCCTCCTCGCTCGGCCTGTTCTGGCCCGGAAAAGAATTGGACATTTCCCCTGCGTGGCCGGCGCGCCGGGCAGGACGGCCGGCAATACACTCCCGTGCTCGAGACGGCGAAAACGAATTCCCCATCCCGCGCGGCATCGCGGGCCATCACGGCATTCCAGCGCCCTTCGTCGACTGCGGCAGACTGAGTTGAGGCGGACTTTGACGCCGACTGGGTTGGCGGTTTAGGTTGACCTTCGGGCATTGGCTCCAGGCTTTCCGCTGTGAGTATGGCATTGGTCGTCATAGTAAGAAAAGCCTACGGCGAAGCTGTCCAGTGGACTATCCGAATCTTGCGGGCAAAGCGAAAATGGCGGATTTGCGCCCGACCCTGGGAACCGTTAGAGTTCCGGCAGCATTCTTTCACTCTCACACTCGAGGACGAACTGTCATGAAGAAGAATCATCTGGCGATTCTGGGTGCTCTCGCCCTCACGCTGGCGTCGGCGGTGGCGCAACAGACATCGAAACACATACTCAGCAGCGACGAGCTGAAAAAAGCCACCCCGGTCGAATATTTCTTCCGCGGCCAGAAAGCACCTGTTGAGGTGCGCAACGCCATTGGCTTTCAGTTGGCGGACGGCAAGATGATGCTGGCTGCTCTCGTCGACGCCTCGGGTTATTCGACGGCGATCCAACAGAAGTATCAGGGCATGTTCATCACCGAAGCGAAGCTCAACATAGGCGGATCAGAGTTGAAGCCGGGGCAATATGGTTTCGGATTCTCCGCGGACGGCAAATTTATCGTGATGGACGTGGCCAACAACGACGTACTCAACGTCTCCTGGCAAACAGCCCAGGCGCTGCCGCATGCAGTCCCACTGAAACTGGTTGAGGATGGTGACGGCTACAAGCTCTATGGCGGAAAAAAGTGGGTAGCCATTAAGCTCGAGTAGGCTACGATAATCGAAAAAACGGGTCTGGGTCTCGCGGGAATCCGGTATTTGAAGACCCTCCGAAACGGCAGCCTGAGGCCCTCGACTAAGACGTGAACTCTTAGTGCGACATTGGTTGGAACGGTCCCAACACCGTAGTCATCCCCGCCCGTTTGCGCAGTTCCGTCAGCAGGGCGCTGGCGGCATTTTGATAAGTTTTGCTGGGGTCCGATGGATCGGCCCAGACCGCGTCGTAGATGATCTGCGCGGCTTCTTTCAGTTCAAGGTGCAGAGTCGCTTCCAGAACGTCTACGCGCTCTTGCAGCTGCTCATAGCAAGGCTGGCAGATTTCAGCGCGGGCTGTTTCCCCGGAATGGTGTTCTTCGAACTTGCAGACCGTCTCGGGAGCGTCCACCACCTCGGCGTGTGCCTCCAGAAGCTGCGACTTGAATTGTCTCAGGAATTGTTCGCGTTCCTGTTCGACGATCGAAGTATCGGGAACGGAGTCAAGCGCAACTGGAGCCGCATTAATCGGAATCTTGGGCACCACCGGAGAAACACGCTCATTGTTTTTGCAGGTCGGGCAGACATCCAGATCGGCAGGAAAATACAGGTGGCATTTCGAGCACGGTAGGCCGTATCCCGCTGATTTCCGAGGAGAATCGACAAGCGCAACGGATGAGGCCTCCGCACGGTGGGCGCTCGTTTCCCGCGCCATAGCCGCCTGCACGGCGGAAGTGGCTGTTGCCTGCTGAGACTGCGTATTCGTCGCCATTCGGTCTTCCCCTTGTCGATCTGTTCCGCGGCGCGATGGGTTCGGCCTCGTCTCTAGTTTAGGTACTACCGCCACGTTCTCCTACGCACTGTGGTACAGAGCGGGTACTGGCCAACCGGTCAAGCTGCGCGCTGAATGTGAAACGCAGGTCGGCGGTTTTAGCGTAAATTTGTCTCCTTCATCACCTTGATCAGTTCTTCGCGGCGAGCGCGGTACAACGGGCGTTCAGGATCAAGGCGCGAAGCCAATTCCAACTCCGACAAAGCTTCCTCGTTGCGGTACAGGCTCATCAAGCATGCGGCGAGCGCGTAGTGGTTGTCCGCGGAAGCATTCAAGCGAAGCGCCTCGCGAAATTCTTTCTCGGCTGCGTTCAGTTGTTGCTGCTGAAACAGCACTGTCCCGAGCAAATGATGAGCCATGTCAGAGTCGGGGTTGAGAGAGACAGCAAGGCGTAACTCCCGCAATGCCTCCTCGGGTTTGTTATTGAGCAGCAGGACCTGCCCAAGAATGCGGTGCTCATTGGGACCGGTCGGGTTCTGCAGCAGCGCCAGTCGCAACTCATCGACCGCGGCGCCGTAATTCTTCTTTGCCACGTACGCGCTGGCCAGACAGGCGTGGCCTTGCTGCCACTCCGGATGCTGCCTGTACAGCGCTCGCAATTCCTGGATCGCCAGGTCGTAGTTTCCCTGATCGCAATAGGTGTTTCCCAGATTGTTTTGGATCGTCGCTTCGCTCGGAGCGATTCGTCTGGCCTCGCGATATTGGGCCACGGCTTGAGCCAGGTCTCCGTTTTCGTGCAGGACCAGTCCCAGGTTGGAATGAGCTTCCCAAAACGCTGGCCGAAGCCGGATGGCATGCTCATAGGCCGCGATGGCAGGGGTCGGCTTCCCGTCAGCGTGCAATGCAATTCCCAGGTCGTAGTAGGTGTCGGGGTTGGCTGGATCGCGCGCCAGCGCCTCGGCGTAGGCGTGGAACGCAGCTTCGTACTGACCATTTGAGTAGAGTCCCAGACCGAGATATTGGTAAGCCTCCGCGTTTTGAGGATCGATGCTGAGCGCCGTGCGCGCCTCGGCGATCGCGTTCGGGCCGTCGTCCAGGCGATAGAAAAGGTAGGCTAAGGCGCTATGGTTCTCTGCCAGGTCCGGCCGGAGCCGCGTAGCCTGCGAGAGTTCGTCAAAAGCCTCGTCCCATTGCTCTTGCTGGCGGTAGAGGGTCCCGAGAGCGAAATGCAGAGCGGAGTTCTGCGCGTCCGCGCCCAAGGCCTCCCGGAGGCCGGCTTCGGCTTCCTTGAAGTGCTGTTGGCGGGTTTCGGCAAACGCGGCCAGTAGTCCTGCGGGAATAGGAGCCGCGATCCTGGCGGACTGGACATCTCCCGAGCGGACGACTGTCATCAAATCTTTGCCCGCTCCCACAGCCGCGAGTTGGCGGAGTTCCTTATGGGTTGGCAAAGTGGCAAGGCCGCACTCCTTCACCAGGTGGGTCAGCCGGCTGCTGGAAACTCCACTGGTCAGCCAGGCAACGAGCTGCGTGATGTCTACTGGTTGACGCTCCGTAACTTGGATATTGCTGGATTGAGGGTGGGCGAACCGGACAGCAGCGGTCAGGCTGAGCAGCAGAAGTAACAGGACAGACTTAACTCTCACCGGACTCCCCAACGCTATGAATTGGCTTACTGGTGGTTGGCTTGGAAGGGAATGGTGCCCACAATGCCCCTCCAGAAACCCCTTCGAAAACATAGCCCGCCGGGCAACCCATGGGTAAGATCACCGAGGTAACCGGCCATGCCCGCAGGGTTGCGCCTTGGTGCGATCGAAGATCGCAACTCCACGTAGCCCGGTTCACCGAGGGAGCAACAGGCACGGGAAAAAAGGAAGGGGAGAGGTCTTGACTAGCCATAGGCCATCGGCCGAGTCGGTTGACCTTCCCCAAGGCGTCCGAGTAGCGTATGATTGGGAATTATAGTTTTGCCCCTTTGGAGGCTCCCATGCTTGAAGGTCTATTTCAACCGATGCACCTGGTAGTGATTTTCTTTATTGCTTTGCTGGTGTTCGGGCCCAAGAAATTGCCAGAACTTGGCAAGGGTCTGGGCGAGGGGATTCGGGCCCTGAAAGAGGGCATGAAGGATAATCCCCCAGCGCAAGCCTCGACGGATGCGACGAAGAAAACTGAAAACAAGTCCTGATCTAAGCCCGTTCGCCGTAACCATCTCCATTTCTTAGGCGCTACCCTGTCTCGATTTGTGTGCTAGGCAACCCCGATTGATCTTTCGTTCTCCAATGTCTGCCAGTTCGGAGGTAGGAAGCTTTGCGTAAATTCGGGTTGCTCACTGTGCTCGCATTTTTTGGACTGTCGTCGACTCTATTGGCCGATCAAGTCGCTTTGAAGAATGGCGATCGCCTTTCTGGCACGGTCGTCAAGTCCGACGGCAAGACGCTGCTGCTGCACACCGACGCGGCGGGAGATGTCACCATCAAGTTTGACGCTATTCAGGAGATCAAGAGCGAAGAGGCGTTGCACGTCACCTTGAAGAATGGGAAAACGGTGGTCGGCCCGGTCACCACCGCCGATGGCAAGATTGAAGTCGCCACCAAGACCGGGGGCACCGTGGAAGCGTCCAAAGAGGAAGTGACGCTGATCCGTAGTGAAGCCGAACAAACCGCATACGACAAGTCGCTGCATCCCGGATTGATGCACGGCTGGAACGGCGGCATCGACGTAGGCTTTTCGGTCGCCCGCGGAAACAGCGAGACCGAAAATCTGGCGCTGGCTTTCAACGCGATCCATCCCACCCTCAACGACAAGATCACGCTCTACGCGAGTACCATCAACACCAAAAACGATCTTGCTACCCCCAGTGACGTCGCCAGCCTGCAGCAGGGCGGAATCCGCTATGACCGCAATGTTGCCCCGCGAGTTTTCGTCTTTGCGGGCGCCGATTTCATGGCGAACGCCTTGCAAGAACTCGATTTGCGGCAAGTTTACACCGGCGGTTTCGGCTTCCATGCCATCCAGAGCAAGACCACCATCTTGAACTTCCTCGGTGGCGTCAATTACACGCACGAAACCTATTCCAACGGGCCGTTGGTACCCGACAGCGCACCCCCGGTTTTTTCCTCCTACGGCAAAACCAACAAATTTGCGGCGCTCACTCTGGGCGAGGAAGTGACACGTAAAATCGGCAAGGGTACGGAGATAACGCAGAATATGGATTTCTATCCCAATCTCCAGGACACGGGCCAGTATCGCTGGACCTTCAATCTCGGCACCGTGACCAAGATCAGCAAATGGTTGGGCTGGCAAAACCAGTTCGGGGACATCTACGTGACCAATCCGCCGACCAGTTCAAAGAAGAACGACGTGATCTTTACCACCGGCCTCAATATTGCGTTCACGCCCGCAGCGAAGTAGCACCGATTAAGATGAGCCCTCATCGCCGGGTCTGCGTTTTCATTCAACGGTCGCGCATTTCTATTTCTTCGGCAGGGCTAATACCCGCCCTGAGATGGCCTGATTCTTCAACATGCCACCGACGACCAGCGGCCCGATCGGTGTCGAAACGATGCCTCGGCTGTCGCTGCGCACATCAAATGTGTCCGGGATAATCGTGCCCCACCGATTGCCATGCAGTTCGAACGCAAAGGTCACCGGGGAGATCTCGGTGGGCTTCCCGTCGTAATCCAGACCCTTGAGATTGTGTGGATTGGTCGTCCCACCCGAGAAGAGCATCCTGTGTTCCTTGTCGCTCCCGCCGACGATCCCAAACCGCCCTGGCCCGGGATGCGGAGGCAACTTGCTCCATTCGATCTTGTTCGGATCTTTGCGGTCGATCTTCCCCATCCAGCACTCGTCGGACGCGACGTATGGGTTTCCAGCCTCCGGGTTTTTCCTGGCGCCATCGACGAAGACGATGGCATCGTCAACCAGGCCGCCGGCATGGCCAAAAACCGGTGTTCCGGGAAACGGCGTGGCTTGGCTCCATGTATTTTTTTCCGCGTCATACACCTGCACGTTGTTCACCGGACCGCTCTTTGATCTACCGCCGACAAGGTAAATGTAACGGTCGTGATTCAATCCGATCACCGCGCTGTCCACAGGTACTGGAATGTCCGCGGCGCGATACCAGCGATGTTCTTCCGCCACGAAGGAATTCACGTCAGCGACCGTAATCTCATTTCCCTGCCCGTCCACTACGTATCCGCCGAAAACAAAGACTTGCCCTCTGGCGCCCACTGCAGAAGAACCCACGCGGCCGGCAACTCCCGGCACAGGGCGGCCTTCTGTCCACTTCCCCGACGAGAGGCGCAGAACAAACATCCTGTTGGTGATGTCGTCCCAGGTTTTCTTGACCCCAATTCCCATCAAGGAGTAGACCTCGATGCCATTCTTGAGCGAGGCGACCGCATTATTCGATACCGCCATCGGCATCGGTGGAATCTTCGGTTGATCGGCCGCCAGCAGGAAAGCGGCGCATAGCACAGGGAGGAAGAGGACCGAAAATTTTTTCATTGCTGAGATATTACGTCTTTCAAGACGGCACCGGCAAAGCCCTTGATGCTGACAAGATCCCATCGACTTCTACCTAATCGGCCTCTTACTGAAACAGTCCCTGGCGCACCCCGTGAATGAAGTCTGTGTACGCCGGAGTCTGCCCGTTGGCGCGCATCAGCGTAGCGATCTGTCCCCGGTGATAGGCGGAGTGCATGATGACATGAGTGAGTACATCCACAATCGTGTTCGTCCACTCCTCACCCATGCTGTTCTTGTAAGAGATCGATTGAGAAACGTCCCCCGCCGTGATCAGGTCTAGAAATGCAAGCCACAGGCCGCCCATTTTGGCGGCTTGCGCCTCGCACTGAGCCAGATCGGGCTCCGGCCATACCGGAACACTCTGCGGTTGTTGTTTCAGCCGCTCCAGCCAGACCATTTCGGCAGCCAGGATATGCGACATCAGTTCGAGCGATCGCTCCTTGGCACCGCCTGCGGCTCGTATCGCGTTCAAGACTTCCCGGTTCGCCCACTCATCGTATGCAAACTGCCGGCGCAAATAGTCAGCAAGGTTCACGAAACTGCCCTCCTTGGCAGCGATTCCTGCGGTTCCATGTACTTCGTGATTCTCCCCCAAGCAATGTTGTAACCATCCTTTCACATTTCAGGTCTAGACTGCTTGGGAAGCGACTCCTGATCGCGTCCCGATTTCCCATGCCACGGAAAGTGCCGACGTCTCGAATTATCAAAGGGGAACCGCCGGAAACCGGTCCGCGCCTGGCGAGATCGACCCCCGAGTCGCGAGCCAGAGGTGCTGACGATCTGGCCGGCCTGGCGCTGAAGGCATGCCTCATCGCTCGCGATGCAGCTTTCAACGTTCGGGACCTGCTCACCAATTCGTCGCGCATGGCATTTCTGGCCATCAAGGATTGCGAACAAGAACTGGACCGGATCGAGCGCCAGATCGACGAGCAATTGCCTGCGGCAATCACGCGAGTGAATGAAGCTCGGGCACGCCAGTTGCTTTCCAGTCTGAAGTCCACGACCGATCTGGAGCGCATCGGCGACCTGGTGATGAGCGTGGCATTGCGGTCACAGTCCAGACCCAAAAAAGTTGCGGCATCCGACGCGCGTGACCTCGTCGAAATGTCGACCGTCTTGCGTGACATGCTCGACCTCATTCACCAGGGTTTCTCCACCCTTGATCTGGAATGCGCCCGTAAGGTCTTGCAAATGGATAAGGACATCGACCGCATCTGCCACGCTCTGTTCCAGAAACATCTGGCGGAAACCGTAGCGCAAGGCGATACGACCGGCTTCGATGTGCTGCTCATGGCGCAGGCCCTGGAGCGCGCCGGAGACCACACCACGAATCTCGCCGAAGATCTCTATAGCTTGATCGAAGGGCGCAGCCTGCGGCATGTTCCTAAAAGGAAAGCCACCAACTAGCGTCTTTCCAATTTCAAAATTCATCATTCTTTAACACGCGGTAAACATTCGCGCAACATTGTCCTCATAGAGTTTTTCAGAGCTGAATGCCGGAGGTTCCGCGGGCTTCCTGCGTGATCCTCACTCAACATGCATCTCCCCTTGAATGCTTTCGAGCGGACCCCAGCCGCCAGTGTCTCTGGCGCGCTCCGTTCTCTCATTTTCGTAGTCGAGGACGATGCCGACATCGCCCGCCTCATCACGCATAATCTGCGGGCCAGTGGATTTGAGGTGCGAAGTTTCGTCAGCGGCGCATCGGTCGTTTCCGAAGCACTGCGCGAAATGCCGGCATTGTTCCTCCTGGATGTGATGTTGCCGGGATCCGATGGCTTTGAACTCTGCCGCCACATACGCCAGACTCCAGCCATCTCGGCGATCCCGGTCATCTTTCTGACCGCAAAGACCTCGGAATCCGACCGCGTCAAGGGACTGGAACTGGGCGGCGACGATTACATCACCAAGCCCTTCAGTCCGCGCGAACTCGTGGCCCGCATTCGCAGCGTTCTGCGTGGGTTAGCGCAGGATACCGCGACCGCCGAAGTGCTGCGCCTGGGCGACCTGGAAATTGACATGTCGTCCATGACCGTACAGGTGCAAGGCCGCAATGTTCTCACGACCGTTCGCGAATTCCGCTTGCTGGAATATTTGGCCACGCATCGCGGCCGCGTGATGACTCGTGATCAGTTACTCGACGCCGTCTGGAAGGAAACTCCGTTCGTGACCCCACGATCCATCGATGTCTACATCCGCCGCCTTCGAGAAAAAATCGAACTTGATCCCCGTCATCCGCAATACCTCAAGACCCTGCGGGGTATCGGCTACCGCTTCGAAGTACCCAGATGAGTGCGTGAATAACGGAATCACTTCACGACTTCAATCGCGAGTTCTGAATTCTGTGAGCGGCCCTCCCTCTGGCCCTCACTCACTCTTTTCATCGCACGCTCGCCCCGCGTCGTTTATTCTTTCCCCATCCTTCTCATGGCCTCAAACAAGCCCAAGCCGCTTTGGAACGCCGACGACCAGAACGCCCGCCTGGCAGAGCTAACGGCGCATTCGGACGAATCCGTGAAAGATCATCCTCTGCGCCGCGATGTACGCTCGCTGGGCGCGATCCTCGGGCAGGTTCTGGTCGAACAATCCGGTCAAGATTTGTTCGAATCAGTCGAAGAATTGCGGCGATTGCTGATCCAACATCGCGAAACGGTGCGGCGCACCCCGGAGCATGGTTTTTCGCCCGAACTCATGGTGAAGGCACAAGACATTGTTTCGCGGATGGACTTAACCCGCGCCCACCAGGTCACTAAAGCGTTCGCGACCTATTTCGAACTCACCAATCTCGCCGAAACGAACCACCGCAAGCGCCGGCGGCGCGCGGGCAAATTGGACCGCGATTATCCGTCGCTTCCGGGCTCGTTTCGCGGAACGCTGCGGCGCATGAAAGAGGTGGGACTCTCGGTGGAGAATGCCGTCGTCGCCCTCGGGCAGATCGCGATCACGCCGGTCTTCACGGCGCATCCCACCGAGGTCGCACGCCAGACGGTTCTTCTGAAACGACGCCGCATCGCGCAACAACTGGAACGCCTCGACCGGCTTCCGCTTACGACCGAAGAGGCGGAAGATTGTGAAAATAACATTCGCGCTGAAGTCACGTCACTCTGGCAAACCGACGAAGTACGCCTGGCAAAACCCACCGTGGACGATGAAATCCGCATGGGCCTGCGATACTTCCGCCTTTCACTATTTGACGCGCTTCCGAAGATCTATGCCGAGATCGCAGAGTCGTTTCGCGACGTGTACGGAGTGGACCTCGACGTAAACACTTTGCCGAACCTCGTCCATTTGGGCTCCTGGATTGGCGGAGACCGCGACGGTAACCCGCTGGTCAAACCGGACTGCATTCGTGACGCGCTCGAAATGGCACGCACGCTCATCCTTCGCGAATATCTCAACGACGTGGAGTCTGTTAGCGACCACCTTAGCTCCTCGAGACGGCAGACTCCGGTTTCAAAAGAACTGCTTTCGCGTTTGCAACACTACGAACGAAGCATCGCAGGTGTGCACCTCGCATGGGGACCGCACAATACGACGGAAAGTTATCGCCGATTTCTCTCCTACATGTTTCACAAGCTTCAGCAAAGCCGCGAGGGCCCCCTCACCCCCGCAGCCTACCTCAATGCTCAAGAGTTTGAGGACGACCTGCTTCTGCTGAACCACAGTCTTCTGTCCAACCGCGGAGAACGGCTGTCACGAACCTACGTCGATTCGCTCCTGCGGAAAGTTCGCACCTTCGGCTTTCACCTGCATACGCTTGACATCCGCCAGCATGCTTGCGTGCACACACACGCCATCCAGGAACTGGGGCAGGATCTCAACGTTACCACCCGGTCGGCCGAGACGCGCGAACTGCTCGACACCTTCCACGCCATCGCTCGCCTCAAACGCACCTATCCCGCTCACTCGATTCGCCACTACATCATCAGCGGCGCGGAATCCGAAAATGATGTGCTGGCCGTGGTCCGCCTGGCCAAGGCGGCGGAAGTTCGAGTTGCAGGATCGGCCGACGATCCCGGTCTCATGCCAGTGCCGCTGTTCGAATCCATCGACTCACTCCGGGAGGCCGGAGCCGTCATGCGCCGCCTGTGGAGCCATCCCGAGTATGAACCTCTGCTCGATTCCTGGGGACGCTGGCAGGAAGTCATGCTGGGCTACTCTGATTCCAACAAAGACGGCGGCATGTTCACAAGCACCTGGGAACTCTATAAGGCGCACCGCGAACTGCATCAGGCGGCGCAGGAGCAGGCAGTAAAACTCCGCCTTTTCCATGGTCGCGGCGGAACGGTCGGCCGCGGCGGCGGTCCCACTCATGCCGCAATTCTCGCTCAGCCGCCCGGATGTTTCTCAGGACAGATTCGCATCACCGAGCAAGGCGAGGTCCTCAACTGGAAATACGCCGACCCGGTTCTCGCCGAATGGAATTTAGAACTGATGATCGCGGCGAGTCTCGAAGCACTCACGCGGAATCGTGACCCTCAATCGGAGCAATCTCTTCGCTGGGAAGAAGCTATGGAAGAGATGTCCGAGGAGGCTTACAGCGTCTATCGCCGTGAAATCGCCGACAATCCAGACGTGCTCGAATATTTCGAGCAGGCGACTCCGGTCAATGAGCTGGATACCGCGCGCATCGGGTCCCGCCCCTCGCGCCGCACCCGGGGCCGCCGTCTCGAAGACTTGCGCGCCATCCCTTGGGTCTTCGGCTGGATGCAGAGCCGTCATGCCGTGCCCGCCTGGTTCGGCGTCGGGCATGCTTTGCAGCACTTCGCCAACAGTGGTCCCGGGCATGAGCAACTGCTGCGTCAGCTCGCTCGGGGCTTCCCCGTGTTCTCGGAACTCCTCCGCAACGTGGAACTCGGCATGGCCAAAGCTGATCTTGGAATCGCGCGTGACTATTCTGGGTTGGTCAAGAATGCCGCGCTTCGCAAGCGGGTTTTTTCCATGTTGGAAGAGGAGTTCCTGCAGTCGCGTCGCATGATTCTGCGCGTAACCGGCCAGCGGGAACTGCTGGCGCGCAATCGCGTGCTGGCCCGCTCCATCCGGCTTCGCAATCCTTATGTGGATCCCATGAGCCTGATTCAGGTGGAACTATTGCGGCGTAAACAGCAGGGACAACAGAGTTCGGAGTTGGAATATCCTTTGGGCGCCACCATCAACGGAATCGCCGCCGGCCTCCACAACACGGGTTAGCACTCCGCCCAAGATTCCCCACTCCCGCCCCGGGAAGACGCCTATTCTTTGGCTGGCTCATGGGCGGCAGGGGCGACCACTGAACCCGAACCCTCCCGAGGCGCCTTCTTCTTGGCGGGTTGTTTCGCGGCTTCAGCCCGTTTCCGCTCCTGATAGCGGCGGTCATGAAACTGTTGGTCGGACGCTTGTTTCTTCATTCTTCTATCATGTCACAGATTGTGCCTGTCCTCCGCTAACCTCCCGCATTGTTCTCCGTCTGTAGTATGTTGTTTGTTTGGGCCGAACTGTGCCCTATCGGCTCTGCATGTACGGAACCTGCTTTCCTGACTATGCGTACCTTCTACCGGCCCGTTCTTGGCAATTCACGATTCACAAATTTCAAAAAAGAGGTATTATGCCGATTCCCCGTTTTTCTGCCGCATTGATCGCCGGTCTGATCGTGTCTGCGGCCTTTGCCCCGAACATCTTCGCGCAGACCACATCATCCAACTCCGGTCCCGCCGTTCAAGCCAAGGAAACCAAGCTCGAGCATTTCGATCCCGAACTGGTCGACAAATCCCTCGACGCCTGCAACGACTTCTACAAGTACTCCTGCAGCAAATGGCTAACCGCGAATCCGATTCCGCCGGACCAAGTCTTCTGGAGCACAGGCAGCGGCCTGGAACTCTGGAACGAAAACCTGTTGCGCGAAACGCTCGAAGCCGCCAGCAAGAACGATCCCACGAACAGCGCCGTTCAGCAGAAGATTGGCGACTACTGGGCTGCCTGCATGGACGAACCCGGCATTGAAGCCGCCGGCCTGAAGCCAGTACAGCCCGAACTGGATCGCATCGCCGCCCTAAAGTCCAAGAAGGACCTGACGTTAGAGATCGCGCATCTGCAGCATTTGTTCCCCGGAGCTTGGATCCAGGAAGATAATCAGACGAATTCTCCTTTCTTCGGCTTCACCGGCCAGCAAGATTACGACGATGCCTCGAAAGTCGTTGCGCAAATTGATCAGGGCGGGTTGAGCCTTCCCAATCGCGACTACTACCTCAAGACTGACGACAAGTCGAAGGAACTGCTCGCCAAATACCGTGCTCATATCCAGAAGATGTTCGGGCTCGCAGGGGAATCCGAAGCGCAGGCCATGGCCGATGCCGGCACCGTGATCGAGATCGAGACGGCATTGGCGCAGGCCCAGATGGACAACGTCAGACGCCGCGATCCGAAGAACGTCAACAACAAGATGAACCTGGCACAAGTCCGCGCGCTCACGCCTTCCATCGACTGGGAAGCCTATCTGCGAGCGGTGTCTGCCCCCGCCAGCGATCACTACATCGTTACTGCTCCCGACTTCTTCCGCGCTGAGGAAAAACTCATCACTCGGCACCCTCTCGATCATTGGCAAAGCTACTTGCGCTGGCAGGTGCTTCACCATGCTGCGCCGTTCTTGAATAAAGCAGTGGTTGATGAGAATTTCGATTTCTTCGCCCGCACGCTCGCCGGCGCTGAACAACAGCAACCTCGCTGGCGGCGCTGCGTTCGGGCCGCCGATCGTGATCTTGGCGAAGCCCTTGGCCAGGCCTACGTCGACCGTGCGTTCCCGCCGGAAAGCAAAGCCCGCACCATCCAGATGGTTCACGCCATCGAAACGGCACTGGGCGCAGACATTCAGGGCCTCAGTTGGATGTCCCCGGCCACGAAAGAGCAGGCTATGGTGAAGCTGAAAGGGATTGAGGACAAGATTGGCTATCCCGCGCACTGGCGCGATTATTCCAGCGTGAAGATCGGGCGCGGCAGCTATCTCGGGAACGTCTCCGAGGCCTCAACGTTTGAGTTTCAGCGCTGGGTCGCGAAGATCGGCAAGCCCGTCGATCGCTCCGAGTGGACGATGACGCCCCCGACGATCAACGCCTATTACGATCCGCAGCTGAATACCATCAACTTCCCCGCTGGCATCCTGCAGCCTCCATTCTTCGATCCCGCGAAAGATGACGCCGTGAACTATGGCGCGATCGGCATGGTCATCGGACACGAAATCATCCATGGCTTCGACGATCAGGGACGCAAGTTCGACGCTCACGGCAACCTGCGAGATTGGTGGACTGCGGACGACGGCAACCAGTATGACGAACGGGGTAAGTGCATCTCCGACGAGTACACGCAGGAAGTTCCCGACGCCGGCGCCGGAATCAAGCAGAACGGCCTGCTCACTCAAGGAGAAGATACCGCTGACAATGGCGGGATCCACCTCGCGTTGAACGCTCTGGAAGCCACTCTAAAACAACAGGGCAAATCGCTGGACGATAAAGGCTCCGATGGCTGGACCTACCGGCAGCGCTTCTTTTTGTCGAATGCGTACTCGTGGTGCTCAAACGTGCGTCCGGAAGTCGCTCGCATGTTAGTGACGACCGATCCGCATTCTTTGCCCATCTTCCGCATCGACAATGTGCTTTCCAATATGCACGAGTTCGATCAGGCGTTCGGCTGCAAAGCCGGCCAGCACATGGTCAGAACCAACGCCTGCCGAGTCTGGTGAGTGAGGACAGAGGAAGAAATGGGGCCAGCCCAAAAAGTTGGCCCATTTTATTTGTTTATGTGGCATTTGCAATGGCCATGTGGCGACGGCCGCCTCGGCCGTCCAAGCCAGGGCGAAGCCCGGCGCCGGCATGCAATTCCTACCGGTTAATATCCTCCTTCGCCTGCAGCCGCTTTACATAGTTTTCCAGGTTGGCCTTGTTCGAATCCGGCGCTCCTGTCAAGGCGACTTTCACTTCCTTCACTGCATTGTCAAAGTCTCCCTGCGCGCTGTAAACCCGGGCCATGCCCATGTGCGAAGTCCAGTAATCAGGAAACTTCTTTGCCGTCGACCGAAAAACTGCCAGCGCCTCGTCCTGCTTCTTCTCTCCCTGCAACTGGCGGGCATAAAAATAGAGTTGCAGCGGGCTTGCCGCGTCCAGCGCCTTGTTGCGGTAGACCGTGGCGTCCTCCTTACGGTTCATCGCTTCCAGAATGTGCGACTTGTTGAGCAGGTTGTCGTAGCGCTCTTCCGACTGGATCGACTGATCTTCGTACTTCAGCGCTTCCTCCAGATTGATCTTGTTGGCCAAAAGATAGCCCGCCGCATCGTCCCAACCTTCCCAGTAGTATTGGTTGAACCCGTGCAGCTGCCGGTGAATGCTGGCAGTAACCAGGTCGTTCACCTTGACCTGGACTTTGAACGGCACCGCAACTTTGTCCCAACGCATGGTGACAACAGCGGAATCCGGCTTCAACTCGTCAAAATCGTAGGCCAGCGCGTCATGGGCGTCGGCGGCCTGCGGCTTCACGTTCACGCGCAACGCGTCTTCCTCCTGCTTGTATGTGAAGCTGCCCCAATCGCTCGAGTTCTTGGAGAAGATCACTGTCCATTGGTTTTCTCCTGGGATCATGTGCAGTCCGTAAGTTCCCTTGTCGAGCGACTGGCCTTCGATCGTGACCGGATCAGTGAAGGTAATGGTCGTATTTTCGTTCGCGCCCGCGCGCCACACCTGCCCGTAAGGCGCAACTTTACCCCAGATCTGGCGGCCATTCGCCAGCGGGCGGTGATAGTTGACGGTGATATCAGTGATACCCAGGCGCTGAGTTACCACAGCGTGCTGGCTCTGCCGAGGCAGATTGAGCATCAGGGTTTCGCTGGTGGCCGTTTGCGCGCGGGAAACGCTGGTTAGAGAGAGGGCACCTGCTAGCAGGGCAAACAGACTTCTGTGCATAGGGAGCTCCTTTTTTCGCTGCTGGGATCGGCAGCCAATTCGGTCAAACGTGAAATGGAAGAACAGAGATTGATCACCGTGCGTGAATTTCGTTGACGTTTCGCTTAGACGTGAGACGGGTGCCGAAGTGAGCAGCGAGTGCCGACCTCACCGGAATTGAGGACGACTATCCGAAGTTCCGTGACCGGTCTAGGATCGGCCTAGAACATTCTCGAACCGATAGAATTCATTAAGTTTCTTAGCCTTTTCCATGCGCAGATCCGTTCCGAATCTGTCGACGTTCGGTTCATTTGGAAAGTAAATCTTTCATGCGTCTTGACAAGGGAAAGCTCGCAAGCGCAGAATCCCAAAAGGCGAATAAAAAGCGAAACTGCCTCCGCGGCTCCAGCCCCGGCGTTCCCTGAAATCTTCGAGGATCTTATGTCTTCCGCAGTGATTTCCACGTCGGCGGCCTTGAGCCGCCCTTTTGTCTTTGATGCCAAAGCAGTTCCAGAAGTGTCCCTGCCGTTTGAGCCAGAGAACGAGTCTTCCGCCCAGCCTCGTCCTCCCCAGCGTATCCGCCGCCCCAATCTGTCCGCCGAACTCGCCTCCGCCGACCCCAGGCTGGCGCACATCACCCCGGCTTCCCGGCTTGATATTCGTCCAGCGCCGGAGATGGTCTCCAGCGGCATCCCCGCCATCGACGCCTTGACCGGCGGCATGCCCCGCGGATGCCTGACCGAAATCTGCGGCCCCGCTTCCTCGGGGCGCACCACCTTGCTTTTGGCCGCCCTCGCCGCCGCCACTCGCCGAGGAGAATTCTGCGCTGTGGTAGATGCCAGCGACGTGCTGGACCCGCACTCTGCACAAGCCGCTGGAGTCGACCTCGATCGTCTGCTGTGGGTGCGATGCGGCGATGATCCCAAACCCAAATCACACGCCCAGCAAAAAGGGCGCCCCATTTCTCGCGCGTCTGGGGAGCGAGAAGCTTGCCCTGAGCTTGTCGAATGGGTGGGGATTTCCTCTCAACCTGCTTTCGACTTCAAGCGCACCAGTTCGCATCAATCCGATCACCGTCTGGAGCAAGTCCTGCGCGCCACCGATCTGCTTCTCGAAAGTGGAGGCTTCGGTTTGATCGTCCTCGATCTCGGCGATCTGCCGCCGCAAGCCGCACGTCGCATCCCGCTGACCACATGGTTCCGCTTCCGCCGCGCAATCGAACACACTCCCACCATCCTGCTCACCATTGAACAACAACCAATAGCCGGAAGTTGCTCCTCGATGCTGCTCAAGTTGGGAGCTGCGAAGCGGCGAAAGAATGTAGCTCCCGGCCTAAGCCGTGGGTTAGGTGTGGAAGCCCCGGAGGAACGAAAGAAAGATTGCGCCTGCGATTCTAAATTTGCACAAACTGCACACGCTCACTTGCTTTCCGGGTTGGAAATCACGGCAGAACTGATTGTTTCCCGTCTGGTACGCAAACCCGCTCGCTCTGTCGTGTTCGCAACCAAAACCGCGTGGGCTGGGTGATCATGACTCCCTCGCAATGACCAAATGACGCAATGCCACCATGCCTTTCGCCTGCATCTACGTGCCGAATTTTCCCGTGGCCGCTGCTCTGCGCGCCGAACCGGAATTGCACGCTCACCCTGTGGCAATTTTCGAAGGCAAGCCTCCTCTGGAAAAAATAATCGCCGTCAATGACAAGGCCGTCGGCATCACGCCGGGCATGACCAAAGCCCAAGCCGAACTATGCGCAGAGCTCGCATTACGCCCTCGTTCTTCGCTCCATGAATCTGCAGCGCACGCTGCCATGCTCGACTGCGCTCAATCTTTTTCCCCTTGCGTTGAAGATGCCGCCTGCGACACAGCCCTGCTTGATCTGGCAGGCATGGAATCTCTTCTCGGATCATTGCCGGAAATTTCCCGTGCCATCTCCAACCGCGCTGCCACCCTCGGACTCGCCGCCAACGTCGCCATCGCTTCCAATTCCGACACAGCCGCGCTCGCCGCTCGCGGTTTTTACGGCATGACGGTGATCCCTCCAGGCAAAGAAGCAGCACGATTGGGCCCATTGCTGTTGGAAGTGCTGTTCGCGAACCATTTGGAAAAAGATCGTCTCGATGGAGATCAGAAAAAAAACGCCGATCGTCTGCTGGAAACACTCGCCCGTTGGGGCGTCCGTAACCTGCAAGCCTTGGCCGCGCTGCCGGAAATTGCATTGAGCGAGCGTCTCGGGCAAGAAGGTCTGCGTCTGCAGCAGTTGGCGCGGGGCGCCACCTCGCGCACTCTGGTCTCCGTAGAAGCGCCGCTGGTTTTTGAAGAAGCCGTCGAACTGGAGCATGCCGTCGTGCTGCTCGAGCCTCTTGCCTTCTTGCTGAATCGCCTGCTCGAACAACTCTGCGTGCGCTTGGGTTCGCGAGCTTTGGCCACGCAGGAACTGCGTCTCACTCTGGAACTCGAAAATTACTCGCCCTTCCATCAATCCTCGGCAAGCGGAAATTCTCGGTCGACAATTTCTTACTGCCGCACGTTGCGTCTGCCCCAACCCATGCTCGACGCCAGAGTTTTCCTCAAATTGCTGCAACTGGATTTGAATGCGAATCCTCCGGGCGCGCCCATCGTGAAGATTCATATGGCCGCCGAACCTGCACCCCCACGTTCCGCCCAAGCAGGTCTGTTTCTGCCTCCATCGCCAGAAGCGGAAAAACTGGAACTCACCCTCGCCCGCATCGCGAGCCTGGTAGGCGAAAGCAATGTGGGAGCGGTGGAGTTGCTCGACACGCATCATCCGGAAGGATTTCGCATGCGGCGCTTTATATCCGAACCCCCACAAAAAAAAGCGCGTGAAAAAGCTCCTGCTGTGTCCAAAGAACAATCAGCCGTCACCGCTCTACGCCGCTTCCGCCCACCGCTGCGCGTGAATGTGGCTTTGGAAAACTGTCAGCCCGTGCGCGTGGCTTGCGCAAAAAAGAAAGATGTCCAAGGCAACGTGCTTTGGAAGGCCGGCCCCTGGCGCGCTTCCGGCGATTGGTGGGAACGGGAAGCCTGGGCCCGCGACGAGTGGGACCTCGCCCTACAAAGTGAAGAAGCTATTTCTTTTTACCGCCTCGTGCACGACCTGCTCGGTGGCGGCTGGTTCGTGGAAGGGACGTATGACTGAATTTTTCACCACGGAGGCATCGAGCCACGGAGAAGTAATTGAATTGTAAGTTTGAGTTTGAGTTTGAGTTTGAGTTTTGCTTTGTTTTCTGTGCCTCTGTGCTTCCGTGTCTCCGTGGTGGATTTGGCTTGAGAATTGATGGCTTACGTCGAACTTCACGCCCGTTCTGCTTTCAGCTTTCTCGAAGGCGCATCTCTGCCCGAGGAATTGGCCAGGGTCTGCCGCCACATCGGCCTGTCCGCCATGGCGTTGCTCGACACCGACGGCGTTTACGGCGCTCCGCGCTTTCACCTGGCCGCGAAGAAAATCGGCATCAAGGCCCACATCGGCGCAGAAGTTTCTTTTTCACCACGGAGTCAGGGAGCCACAGAGGATATCAATCAACCGGCAAAAATCAAAACAATCTCCGCGGCTCCGGGGCTCCGTGGTGAATTCCGTCTTCCAGTTCTCGTCTCCTCCCGCCCCGGCTACCAGAATCTCTGCCGCCTGATCACCAAAATGAAGTTGCGCGCCAAGAAAGGCGAAGGCGCAGTCTGCGCAGAAGAACTCGAAGAGCACGCCGGCGGCCTGATCTGCCTCACCGGCGGCGCCGAAGGCCCGTTAGCCGCAGCCTTGCAACAAGGCGGCCTTGAAGAAGCTCGACGTCGCGTCGATCAACTGATCGGAATCTTTGGTTCCGGCAATGTCTACGTCGAACTGCAACGCCACTTCCAGCGTGAAGAAGAATCTCGCAATCGCGACGCCATCACTCTCGCCCGTTCGCTGCATCTTCCTCTGCTCGCGACCAACGGAGTCTGCTACGCCACCGCTCAAAGTCGCGAACTTTGCGACGCTTTCACCGCCATCCGCCACCACCGCACGCTTTCCACCGCCGGACGACTGCTCACTCGCAATGCCGAACGCTTTTTGAAATCTCCGCAGGAAATGCGGCAGCTCTTCGCCGACCTGCCGGAAGCCATCTCAAACACGCTTGCACTTTCCTCTCGTCTGGAATTCACCCTCAACGATCTCGGCTACGAATTTCCACGTTATCCCGTGCCCGAAGGCGAGACCATGAACTCTTTTCTCCGCGAGCGATCATGGGAAGGTTTTCACCAGCGCTATGGCCGCGCTTCTCACGATATGCAAGCTCGCGCCCGCCGCCAGATTGAAAAAGAACTGGCCCTCATCGAAAAACTCAAACTGGCCGGATACTTCCTCATCGTCTGGGATCTAGTCCGCTACTGCCGCGAGCAAAATATCCTTGTCCAGGGACGCGGGTCCGCAGCCAACAGCGCTGTCTGTTACTCGCTTGGTATCACCGCGGTCGACGCCGTCAGTATGGAACTACTTTTCGAGAGATTTCTTTCCGAAGAGCGCGGCGAGTGGCCCGACATCGACCTCGACCTGCCCAGCGGCGACGAGCGCGAAAAAGTCATTCAGTACGTCTATAAACGATATGGCGAACGCGGAGCCGCCATGACGGCCAACGTCATCACCTATCGCAATCGCATGGCCGCGCGCGAAATGGGCAAAGCTCTCGGCTTCGATCCGGAAACGCTCCAGAAGATCTCCGCGGCCGTCGCCACCTGGGAATTCCGCGACGAGAACGATGCGCTCGACCGCCGCTTCCGCGATGCCGGACTCGACCTCAGCCATCCCCGCCTGCGCAAATATTACGAACTCTGCATCGCCGTACAAGACATGCCGCGCCATCTCGGCCAGCACTCCGGCGGCATGGTCATCTGCCAGGGACAACTCGACTCCGTGGTGCCGCTCGAGCCCGCCTCGATGCCCGGCCGCGTCGTCGTGCAGTGGGACAAAGAAGACTGCGCCGACATGGGTATCGTCAAAGTCGATCTGCTCGGCCTCGGCATGATGGCCGTGCTCAAAGATTCCATCGAGCTCATTCGCGACCACTATCACGAAGAGGTCGATCTGGCGCACCTTCCCCAAGATGATCCGCAGGTGTATTCCTCACTTCAGCAGGCCGACACGGTGGGATTGTTCCAGGTGGAAAGCCGCGCGCAAATGGCATCACTGCCGCGCCTGCTTCCCAAACGCTTCTACGACATCGTGGTACAGGTGGCAATCATCCGCCCCGGCCCGATCGTCGGCCAGATGGTGAATCCTTTCATCCTTCGCCGCCAGGGACGCGAAGAAGTCACCTATCCGCATCCTTCGCTCGAACCCGTGCTCAAGCGCACGCTCGGCGTCCCGCTCTTTCAGGAACAACTGCTGCGGCTCGCCATGATCGCGGCCAACTTCACCGGAGGCGAGGCGGAAGATCTGCGTCGCGCCATGGGATTCAAGCGCTCGCAGGCACGCATGCGCGAAATCGAAGCCAAGTTGCGCACCGGAATGACGCAAAACGGAATCTCTCCGAAAGCGCAGGAAGAGATCATTCTCTCCATCACTTCTTTCGCACTCTACGGCTTCCCCGAGTCGCACGCCGCCAGCTTTGCGCTGATCGCTTACGCCAGCGCGTATCTGAAATGCCGTTACTTGGCCGCGTTCACTGCTGCCCTGCTCAACAACCAGCCCATGGGATTTTATTCTCCCGCCACCATCGTCAAAGATGCCCAGCGCCACGGTCTGAAACTTCTGCCTGTGGATGTGACCGTATCGGAGTGGAACTGCACGCTGGAGAATTGCGTGGCGCGGGCGCCCTCGCCCGCGACGGTCGGGGAGTCTTCCCACGCCAAAGGGTCGGCACTCCGCATGGGCCTACGCTACGTCCGCGGCCTGCGGGAAGAAGCGGCTCAAGCCCTGCTCCGCGAACGCCCGCGCGTTCCCTTCGCATCCATTCACGATCTCACCCGCCGTGTTCCCGAACTGCGCAAAGACGAGCTCACCACGCTGGCAGAAATCGGCGCGCTGAACTCAATCGGATCGCAGAGTAAAGATTGCAGATTGAAGATTGCAAAACCAAATCAATCTTCAATCTACAATCTAAAAACTGAAATTTCTTCTCACTCGCAACCTGAATCTCCAAACTCGAAACTCCACTTCCACCGCCGCGACGCCCTCTGGCAAGTCGAGCGCGCCGTTCGCGCTTCCGGCCCTCTTCTCGAAAACCAGCTCGAGCCCGACTCCCACTCGCCGCTTCAGCCCATGAACCACGAAGAGCGTCTGGTCGCCGACTTCCACGGCACTGGCCTCACAGTCGGCCCGCATCCCATGGCCTACCGCCGCCAATGGCTCAATGCCATGGGCATTCGCCGCGCCAGCGACCTGCGCAACATTCCTAGCGGCAAACGTCTTCGCATCGGCGGTTGCGTCATTACCCGACAGCGCCCCGGAACCGCAAAGGGATTTGTTTTTCTAAGCATCGAAGATGAAACCGGCGTAGCAAATGCCATCGTGACGCCCGACCTGTTCCATCAAAATCGCTTGCTTCTTACTAGCGAGCGCTTCCTCGCCATCGAAGGCATTCTGCAGAATCAGGACAACGTCATCTCCGTCAAAGCCGAACGCGTTCTGCCCCTGTTCGTTACGAAAGCCGAAACCGTCTCGCACGACTTTCATTAAAAACCTTCACCACGGAGGCACGGAGAATCGTTGATTTGATTGTTGATCGAATCCGCGTGAGAATCCGTGGCTGGCTTTTCTCCGTGACTCCGGGTTTCCGTGGTGAAGGATCCGCTACTCTCACTTCCCCGTGTAGCTAACTCTCCAGATCGAGTTCGATCCGTCATCGCTCACCAACAGCGATCCATCCGGCGCCACTGCGACTCCCACCGGACGCCCCCACACATGTCCGTCGGGCAGGACGAATCCCGTCAGGAAGTCCTGATACTCGCCCGTTGCGTGCCCGGTTTGATGCAGAGGCACTCGAATCACTTCATAGCCCACGCGCACCGCTTTGTTCCACGATCCGTGTTCCGAAGCAAAAATATCTCCCTTGTATTCCGCGGGAAATTTGTCCGCTCCATAGAACGTCAACTCCAACGACGCATTGTGCGGTTGCAGCAGCACGTCAGGAACAATCGCCTTATCCTTCAACTCGGGATGCTTCCCCTGCTGCCGCGGATCCTGATGCGCTCCCATGTACCACCACGGCCAGCCATAGAATCCGCCTTCCTGCACGTGCGTAATGTAGTCGGGCACCAAGTTGTCGCCCAATGCGTCGCGCTCATTCACTGAGCACCACAACTCGCCGGTCTGAGGATTGACCGCGATTCCGCCTCCGGCGTTGCGGATCCCATAGGCATACACCTGCAGTTGGCAATTCGAAGAATCGCACGCCAGAATGTCAGCACGGTCCTTCTCGCCAGGATGGGTGTCCGTATCATCGTCATTCGACGCCGAGCCGACAGCCACAAACATCTTCTTGCCGTCCTGAGAGAAGTCGACGGCGCGCGTCCAGTGTCCTCCGCCGTTGGGCAAATCGGCAATGTGTTCTGACGAACCGCTCGCCTTCAAATCTCCATTGTGATACGGAAAACGAACCACTTCGTTGGTGTTACCAACATAGACCCACTGCGGATCCGGTCCGGGCGGATAAAACGCAATTCCATAAGGCTTGCTCAAGCCGCTCGCAAAGATCGCTGTCTGCTCCGGCTTGCCGTCCGCTGTCATTCCTCGGAAGACACGAATGCGTCCCGAATCACTTTCAGCCAGAAAGATGTCGCCATTCGGAGCCGTGCGCAGCCATCGAGGGTTGTCGAGTCCGGTTGCGAAAAGTTCTACCTTGAACCCCGCCGGGGCCAGCGGCCATGCATTCTCCGGACGAGCCACCACCTGCGCGCCATTCTGGGCGGAGTCGCTGGCGTATGGCTGGGGAAGATCCTTCACCGTAATTTTGCGAGTCGCTCCCGGCTTCTCGTAACGGAAATCCGTGAACGGCGCCTTCGGAGCCGCACCCTTCACCTTCATCCCGCTCACTTCCTCTTGCGGGGCAGAGCTTGGGCCGGCGGCATTCGCCTTGCCCGCAGTCAATGCCTCCACGTAGGTCACGACCTGCCATCGCTTTTCCTCCGGCAGAGCCGCCCACGACGGCATCCCGTTTTCCTTGCTGCCCTTCGTGACGAACCAAAAAATCTCTCCCGGGGTCACGCCATTCAACTTGCCATCTACCAGGGACGGGACGTTGCCCGTGCCTTGTCCGGTTTTTCCGTGACAAGCCAGGCAGTTCCGCGCGTAGACTGTCTTCCCGGCATCGGCCGCGGCCTGCTGTCCCTCAAACGGATTGTTTTGGGCTTTCGCCGAGGCCGGCGCATCGTGAAATGGTTGATCGATCGCCTGCAAGGCGGCAACGGGAAGGAGAAACAACAGAGCTGCCCAAATTCTGTTAGCACCCAAAGGCATAGGTATCCTCACGAGTAGATTTTTTCCATTTTAGACTATTGTTTCTTCGTTTTCGTATGCAGGGGAGGGTAGGATGCAAAAGAGAATAAGCGGCGACTTGCCGGTAGACGTCGTTTTCATCCTGCAACGCCTCCTCCGCCGGACCTTGACCAAAATCGTAATACCGGGAAAGACCAGCGCTGCCGGCCAGATGCGCAGCTTGCGTCCAGATCTCGTGGTCCCGTTTCACATAGTCATAGGCGGTCTCGATCCATCCCTGGTCGTTCTGACCCGCTGCTTTCTGCGCTTCACGAACGGCCTCCCCATCGAGCTAAGAAACCGAGGTTGAGAGCGCGTCAAATAATAAGCGCGATTGGTATTCAGCACCGCGCCAAAGTTGTCAATCTCGAAAACAAAGTTGTCTACCATCCCGCGCGCCGGTTCTATTCGCCCATCGCGCAACAGGCCGCGGATGAGGAATTAACTGTCCCATACATTTCATTGAAGCGACGGCTGGGCACAACGTACTTGTTCGTCAGGTAAAGCAAGCCGTTCGAAGCCCGCTCTATCGCGACTCTGACGGTTGACCAAACCTCCCTCAGTCGTCTCGATAAGAAGTTGGTAGGGTGCATTGCTGTTTGGCACCAGGTCGGCATCGAGCTTCCTGAAGCTCACCTGTGAAATCAGCAGATCGCTGGAGCCAGTAATGTATCGGTCCTGCAGATATGCCTGATATCCCCGCTCATTCAAGTCGGGCGTGCTCGGTTGCGGTGTGCAGGTGTTCAGCCCTTAGTAATCAAGTTTTTGGAGAAAGATCGCAAACGATGCAGTCGCGGTTTGCTTCGGGCTGATGTTCATGTCGAGTCGGGTGTAGGAGTCGAAGGTTTCAGTTCGCGTGTCGTTTCGCAGTGGCGGCAGACTATAAACCTGATCTCGTTCGTGGCGATACTCCAAAGACTCCGTGAAGGCAAGACGGTCTTTCACGATCGGCCCGGAGAACGTCATCCGCGGCGTGGATTCCGCGATGCCCATAACGGAGCCGTCGAGTCTCCGCAAACGGGGAAGCAGGTTCTGCGCTGGCGGTCACAGTGGTTGATTCGGCAACGGCTTGGACTCTCATTTCCAGCTCGACTTCCGAGACAGTCGCGGCGGTAACGTGAATGCTCTCAACGGCGGCGATTCCGGTGCTTGCGCGGTGATCGCGTAAGCACCGGCAGGAATGGCGCTGAGCACGAACTTACCTTCGTGGTTGCTTTGAGTTTCCATATGAGTCGC
>Ga0209006_10000755_pt1 | contig 29841 bp, 22 predicted proteins | sample JacPin_JW_Ref_O2_FD_188567 | JGI IMG/M metagenome (GOLD analysis project Ga0209006, IMG submission 188567) | Forest soil microbial communities from Algoma, Ontario, Canada - Jack Pine, Ontario site 1_JW_Ref_O2 (SPAdes) (version 2) | ecosystem: Environmental > Terrestrial > Soil > Boreal...
TCGGACAGCAGGCGGCGGGCGCTGTCAGCGATCAGGAAACAGGTTCCCAGGTCGACCAGTACCTGGATGAGAAGCACAGCGCGAAAATTTTCAATTCCGAAGATGGCGAAGATCACAGCCAGAAAAGCTGGATATCCGGGCAGGCGGGAGAGCGTCGGTACAATTTGGCCGGAGTCGGTAACCGCGTAGACGCCATGCTGCAGCCAGTTCTCGGCGATGTTGGCGTAGAAGTGCGAATCGTCGACTATTGCTGGAAAGCGGAAAACGAAGAACAGGCGCAGCCCCACGGCGACGAGGCTTACCCCCAGAAAAAACCACGGATGCTTCCGCAGCAGCTGACGCACCGAGCGAATATAGCGCGTTTGCTGCGGAGTGCGACGAAAGAAAAGGACTTCCTGTGGACTCGGCGCTGCCAATTCCTGGTTGACTGCGCGACCCGGTGTTCAGAAAGTGTCTCTGTGGGACGGGCACGAGGCGTTCAATCGCAGAGGTCGCAGAGGACGGCCGCAGAGCGCGCGGAGAGACTCGGCCCGGAATCACGCAAAGCCATGACCACGCCCTAACGAGAATTGACCATGTGCCGTGCGCAGCATACGATGAAGCTTGCTTTCACATGGCTGAATCTGTCTTTTATGATCCGCGACGGGCTCGCTGGAAGCGGCTGCGCCGCATGTTCGATGCTTTCGGGGTCGCGCTCTCGCTGCTCGTAATCTTCTTCGTCTACACGGCATTGCGCGGAGAGCCGCTGCCCGAACTCCTGCTTTCTCCGCAGAAGCGCGCCTTCAAGGCGCTCAAGGAGAGCGAGAAAGAAAAGGCACGCGACCGCCAGCGCAAACTCGCCAGCCGCACTCACCGCAAGTCCAAGCTGGCTCCTTCTCAGGTCAAACTGAATCAGGAGGAAGGCATTCGCGCGGCGTTCTACGTACCGTGGGACGCGGCCAGTTTTTCCTCTCTCCGCGATTTCGCACGGCAGATCGACATTCTCTATCCCGAGTGGCTGCACGTACTCACCGCGGACGGCCGAGTGCAGGGTGTGGACGACCAGACCAACAAATTTTTCGACGTGGTGCAGGGCGATCAGGTGCGGCCGGTTGACGACCGCGTGATGCCATTCCTCAAAACGGAAGGCGCCAACATGGACGTCTTCCCCATGGTCAACAATTTCGACGGTGCGAACTGGGTAGGCGGAATCACGGAATTTCTCAACAATCCAGCGGCGCGTCTTTCCTTTCGCCGGCAAATTTCGCGCTTTCTTTCCTCGGACCGCTATCGCGGGCTGATGGTGGACTTCGAAGCTTTCCCGGAGAGCGGGCAGGCGGGCTATGTGGCCCTGCTGCAGGAATTGTCCGCAGATCTGCACGGGCGCGGAATGAAACTTTACGTTGCGGTGCCGCCGCGGAACAAGGGATTCGACTATGCGACGGTTGCGGCCGCTGCCGACGGCGTGGTGCTCATGAATTATGACGAGCACTATCCCGGCGCTGAGGCTGGGCCCGTGGCTTCGCAGGACTGGTTCGTGCAGAACCTGACTGCCGTCGAGAAGGTGATTCCGAAGGAAAAAATCATTTGTGCCATCGCGAACTACGGCTATGACTGGGTGTCGAAACCGAAAAATGGGGTCTTGCCGGCCGGAGAAAAAGATAGCTCGGTGACTCCGCAGGATGCGTGGCTGGCGGCACGTGATTCCGAAGTCGATGTGACCTTTGACGACGATGCGATGAATCCGCGTTTCAGCTACCTCGACGAACGCAGCGTGCGTCACGATATTTGGTTTCTCGACGGGGTTACTGCGTTGAATCATATGCGGGCCGCGCAGAATCTCGGCATCCAGACGTTTGCGTTGTGGCGACTGGGAGGCGAAGACCGAACACTGTGGCGAGTGTGGGACGTGCCCGGCGATCCCACGGCGACGGATAAACTGCGTGACGTTCCACCGGGGCAGGATGTGGACATGGAGGGCCAGGGCGAGATTCTACGGATCGAAGCGCGCCCGACCCATGGCACACGCGAGCTCACCATCGACCCCGACAGCAAGCTGATTACGGACGAAGTTTTCCAGACGCTGCCCGAGCCCTACCGCGTGGCGCGCTACGGTTACAGTCCGGATCAGGTGGTGATCACATTCGACGATGGGCCGGATCCGGAATGGACTCCCAAGATTCTCGATGAGCTCAAGCGCGAGAATGCGACAGCAACTTTTTTTCTGATCGGCATTCAGGCCGACAAATTCTCAGGGCTGGCCAAACGTATTTACGCTGAAGGCAATGCGGTGGGCAATCACACGTTTACGCATCCCGACGTCAGCAACATTTCCTCGGCCCACTTCAAGCTTGAACTGAATCTTACGGAACGGCTCTTCGGCAGCCTGATGGGAATCCGCACCACGCTGCTGCGCCCGCCCTACGCGATCGACGAAGAACCCGACACCGCGGACCAGGTGAAGCCGCTCGAGTTCGCGCAGGACCTGGGATATATCACCGTAGGGAATCGCATTGATCCTGACGATTGGGAGGCCACTCCACGCCGGTCCGCCGAGCAGATTACCGCTTACGTGATGGCGCATCTGCCTCCCTGCCGTCCGGAAGACTTGCGTTGCGGCAACGTTGTGCTGCTGCACGATGGCGGCGGCAACCGCGCGGAAACCGTGCGGGCTCTCCCGATGATCATTGATGGCATTCGCGCGCGCGGATTGACCGTGGTGCCGGTCTACCAGTTGGTGGGTAGGACCCGGGCGGACGTGATGCCTCCCTTGCCCACCGGTGAGCTCTGGCTCGCTCGCCTCGACCGGCTGGGCTTTTGGATTTTTGACGCGGTGGTCACCGGAATTACGTGGATATTTTTTCTCGGCGATTTGCTGATGACCGGACGCCTGATCTTTATCGGAACAGCCGCCGTCTACGATCGCGTGCGCGAAAAAATCCTGGGGCAACCGGCGGTGGTCGCGTCTTACAAGCCCAAGGTCGCCGTGCTGATTCCGGCTTACAACGAAGAAAAAGTGATTGAGCGCACGGTGCGGGCGGCGCTGAACTCGGATTATCCGAACCTGCGCGTGATTGTGATCGACGACGGCTCCAAAGATCGCACGCTCGAAGTGGCGCGCGCCGCATTTGCCGAGGAGGAAGCGCGAGGCACCGTGCTCATTCTCGGCAAGCCGAACTCGGGCAAGGCTTCGGCTCTCAATTACGGCATCGAGCACATTGGTGACGCCGAACTTTTCGTGGGCATCGATGCCGATACCATCATCGCGCCCGATGCCATCTCGCGACTGGTGCCGCATTTTATCAATCCCAAGGTGGGGGCGATGGCGGGCAATGCCAAAGTCGGCAATCGCGTGAACCTGTGGACGCGCTGGCAAGCCCTGGAATACATCACGAGCCAGAATTTTGAGCGGCGCGCGCTCGATGTGTTGGGCGCCGTGAGTGTGGTTCCGGGGGCGATTGGAGCGTGGCGCGTTTCGGCGGTGCGCGAGGCGGGCGGATACCACATCGACACCGTCGCTGAAGATGCCGACCTGACCATGGCTTTGCTGCGCCGTGGCTATCGCGTGGAGTACGAAGACATGGCCTTGGCCTTCACCGAGGCGCCGACCAACGCCAATGGCCTGATGCGCCAGCGTTTCCGCTGGTCGTTTGGGATTCTGCAGGCGGTGTATAAGCATCGCGGAGTGTTCGCTCGTAAAGGCGTGCTCGGCTGGGTGGCGCTGCCGAACATCGTCATCTTCCAGATTCTGCTGCCGCTGGTTTCGCCGCTGATCGACATCATGTTTGCGGTAGGCACAATCTGGTATTACATCCAGAAACATTTTCATCCCGACTCCACCGACCCGGCGGACTTCCATAAGCTGGTGGCTTTTTTCTTCGCGTTTCTGGTCATCGACTTTCTGGCATCGGCCATCGCTTTCGCGCTGGAGCGCCGCCGGCCCGATGACAAGGAAGATGTCTGGCTGCTCAGCCAGGTCTGGTTGCAGCGCTTCGCCTACCGGCAGTTGTTCTCGATTGTCCTTTTCAAGACGCTGAAGCGCGCGCTGGAAGGACGCAAATTCGCGTGGGACAAACTGGAGCGCACAGCGGCAGTGAACTATGTTCCGGCGGAGACGCGCGATTCCGTTAACGTGCGCTAACAGGATTCGAAGCACTCAGTTGCGATGCTCGTGTGGGGACGGCCGCCCTCGGCTGACCGGTCGAGCAAAGCTCGACAGGTTTCTTCGTCGCGGCAAGTCAAGACCCAGCCCATCTTCTGTATAATCCCCCAATTCAAGAGCATTACAAATTTGCGCCGGAAGGTCGAATCAACCTCCATGCTGGTCAGGATATTCAAGAGTCGAGACTCTCTAGGTCAAGCCGCAGCCGAACAGGCAGCGGCGGCCATCCGCCGCGCGATTAAGGCAACGAGCCAGGCGCGGATCATTGCGGCTACAGGCACGTCACAACTTGCATTTCTGAATGCGCTAACTAAAGCCGACGACATCGCATGGGCGAAGGTGGAAGCTTTTCATCTCGACGAATACATCGGATTGCCCATCACCCATCGGGCAAGTTTTCGCAAAATACTCCTGGAGCAGCTGATGCAAAAAGCCGGGATCGTCAACTACCACTTGCTCGACGGCGATGCCCCCGATCCCAACGAAGTGGTGCGCCGCGTAGGGAAGCAGCTCGCGTCGTCGGCAGTCGACGTCGCATTTCTGGGCATTGGCGAGAATGGTCACATCGCGTTCAATGATCCGCCCGCCGATTTTGAAACGGAAGATCCCTACATCGTTGTGGAACTCGATGAAGCCTGCCGCCGCCAGCAGGTTGGAGAAGGCTGGTTTGCCGAGATGTCGCAGGTGCCAAAACAAGCCATCTCGATGTCGGTGCGGCAGATGCTCAAAGCGAAGGAACTCGTTGTGGTCGTTCCAGAAGCGCGCAAAGCACAAGCGGTGAAGGCATGTCTCGAAGGCCCGATCAGTCCACTGGCGCCAGCCTCGATCTTGCGCACGCATCCGAACGCGACGCTCTACCTGGATCAAGACTCGGCCGCGCTGTTGAGTCGCGCGCTGCGGGATACGCTCGACAACGAATCTCAGGTGGTCGTCAACTCATAGCGCACTCTTGCAAAGTCAACGCATGGCCACCGCCGGAAAGCCGATTTCGTCACTACGCTGGTGGATCGCTGGTCTCCTGTTCGCTTCCACGGTTATCAATTACCTCGACCGGCAAACACTCTCGCTGCTCGCTCCGTTTCTGAAGCTTCAATATCACTGGACCAACTCGGACTACGCCAACATCGCGATCGCTTTTCGAGTTGCGTATTCCATTGGACAAACCGTGTTCGGACGGCTCATGGACCGAATCGGCACGCGGCGCGGCCTGACGCTGACGGTGATCTGGTATTCGATTGTCTCCATGCTCACGTCTCTGGCCAATGGCTTTATTAGCTTCACCACGTTCCGATTTTTTCTGGGCGCGGGCGAGTCGGCGAATTGGCCAGCGGCCACCAAGGCCGTCGCGGAGTGGTTTCCGAAACGCGAGCGTGCTCTGGCTACGGCATGTTATGACACGGGTTCGTCGATCGGCGGCGCGGTCGCGCCTTTCATTGTGCTGTCAATTTATTTTCGCTGGGGATGGCGCCCTGCATTCATGATCCCAGGCGCACTGGGGTTCTTATGGTTGATCGCTTGGCGATGGCTTTACCATCCGCCCGAGCAGCATCCGCGGATTAGTCAAGACGAGTTGGAAATGATCGTCGCCGACAAGCGGGAGTCGGACGATGCGCAGCCGGGCAGGATTCGTCCCCGGTGGCGCGATCTGTTGAAACTTCCTCAGACGTGGGGAACGATTGTTGCGAAAGCGTTCACCGATCCGGTGTTCTTCTTCATCACTGAATGGTTCCCGATCTATCTGGTGGCGAAGGGCATTGAACTGAGAAGTGGATTGATCGCCGTCTGGATTCCGTTTATCGCCGCCGATGTGGGCAGCTTCATCGCCGGCGGCGTCTCCGGCGCCCTGATCAAGCGCGGATGGCCGTTGGGTGCGGCGCGCAAGGCGCTGATTATTTTTGGCGCGATCGGCATGACCATGATCATCCCGACGATCTTCACGACCAATCTATATCTGATCGCGTTACTCTTCGCGATCACCACGTTCACTTACGCGAGCTTTACTACTATGGCGAACGTGTTGCCCTCGGACCTTTTCAACAGCGAGTCGGTGGCTTCGGTCAGCGGACTGGGCGGCACCGGCACGGGGATTGGAACCATCATCGCATTCAAGCTGATCGGCTATTTCTCTGACGCTCGCCGGGCCACCGGTACGCATTCTTTCGATCCGATCATCATCGTCGCGGGCCTGCTTCCTCTGGTGGGGATGGTTCTGGTGTTGCTGCTGGTGCGCAATACCGAGGCCACAAATCAAGGCCTGGTGCGCCGCATCTGAAACTTTCGGTACACTCGGCGGGGCGGTATTCTGCGGTGAACATTTCGTCGGGAAAGCGTTAAGGAGACCCGTGAAGATCATCGATGCCAAAGTGCTGGTCAGTTGCCCAGGAAGAAATTTCGTAACGCTGAAGATTCTTACCGACGACGGTGTCTTCGGTTTAGGAGATGCCACGCTGAACGGCCGCGAGCTGGCGGTTGCTTCTTACCTGACGGACCATGTGCTCCCCTGCATTCTCGGGCGCGATCCATTTCAGACGGAAGATTTGTGGCAGTACCTTTACCGCGGGGCGTATTGGCGGCGCGGTCCCGTGACCATGACGGCGATCGCCGCGGTCGACATGGCGCTGTGGGACATCAAAGGCAAGGCACTCAACACGCCGGTCTACAACCTGCTCGGCGGAAAAAGTCGAACGGGCGTGATGGTCTATGGGCACGCCAACGGGCGCGACATCGCGGAAACCGTGGATGCCGTCGGGAAGTATAAGGAGCTCGGTTATCTGGCGGTGCGCGCGCAGAGCGGAATTCCCGGGTTGCCGTCGACGTATGGAGTGGCAGGCGACAAATTATTCTACGAGCCGGCAGAGAAAGGTCTGCCACCGGAAAACACGTGGTCGACGGAAAAATATTTGTTGCATGTCCCGAAGTTATTCGAAGCGCTGCGCGTGAAACATGGTGAAGAACTTCATCTCCTGCACGATGTTCATCACCGGCTTACTCCCATCGAAGCCGCGCGGTTGGGGAAGGAACTGGAACCGTATCATCTGTTCTGGCTGGAGGATCCGGTGGCCGCGGAACTGCAGGAAGGTTTTCGGATTATTCGGCGACATACCACAACGCCGCTTGCCGTCGGCGAGGTTTTCAATGCGGTGTGGGATGCTCACATTCTCATCACCGAGCAGCTGATCGATTACATCCGCATGACAGTGGTTCACGGTGGAGGCATCACGCATCTGAAAAAGATCGCTGCGCTGGCGGAGATCTATCACGTGCGCACCGGCTGCCACGGAGCTACCGATCTTTCTCCGGTGGCAATGGCCGCGGCATTACACTTCGACATCTCAGTGAATAATTTCGGAGTCCAGGAATATATGCGGCATTCACCCCAGACCGACGAAATATTTCCGCATGCGTATTTCTTCAAAGATGGATTCCTGCATCCCGGAGACGCGCCGGGCCTGGGCGTCGACTACGATGAGAAACTGGCGGGACAATATCCATACGAGCGCGCGTATCTGCCCGTCAACCGGAAACTGGATGGCACCATGTTCAATTGGTGAGCCGTGAAGAGTGCAAATGCAATTGGATCCGATTCGCAAAATTGAATTCTGTTTTGATCCGAACTTCGCTCATCTAAATTCATTCGATCTGAGGGACACATGGGTTACAAAGGCCTGGACCTGGGTGGCAAAGTTGCGGTGGTGATCGGAGGGAGTTCGGGAATCGGCCACGCACTCGCGATGGGACTGGCCGAGGCCGGAGCCGACGTCGTGCCCAGTGCGCGCCGCCTCGACCTTGTCAATGCGGTTGCGGATCAAATTGAGGCGCTCGGTCGCCGCTCGTTGCGCGTGAGCTGCGACGTTGCTGACCGTGGATCGCTCGAGAAAGTCCTGGAGACAACGGTCGAGAAATTCGGCAAGGTCGACATCATGGTGAGTGCCGCGGGCATCAGCAAGAAAGCTCCGACGTTGGATTTTTCCGAAGTCGACTGGAACCGCGTGATGGACACGAACCTGACGGGCACTTTGCGCGCCTGCCAGGTGTTTGGACGCCACATGATCGAGCGGCGCTACGGCCGCATCATCAATATCGCCTCCATGGGATCGTTCCTCGCGCTCTACGAGGTCGCGGCGTACAGCGCCAGCAAGGCCGGACTCGCATCGCTGACGAAGTCGCTGGCCATCGAGTGGGCGCGGCACGGAATTTGCGTGAACGCGATCGCGCCAGGATATTTCCGCACTCCGCTCAGTGAGAAATTTCTGGTGGGCACTCCTCGCGGAGAAGAAGTAATACTGCGCACTCCGATGAACCGCTTCGGCGAACTCGAGGAGTTGGTAGGTGCTGCCGTCTTTCTCGCATCCGACTCCGCCAGCTTTGTCACCGGAACCGTGCTGCCCGTGGATGGCGGCGTTCTAGCCAGCGCTGTAAATCGGTGAGAGGCCACTAGAGCCCGCGGAATTATTTTGCGCGCGCCGCGGCGACGGCCTGAACCAGTTCGCGAGCCGACTGCGTGATTTTCTCCGGGTGTCCCGCGCGCAGCGCTACGACATCGACCAAATCCGCCCCCACGCCGAGAGCAAAAGCTCCGGCGGCAATAAACTCCGCGGCGTTTGCGGCGTTGACTCCGCCGGTCGGAATCAGCGCTACGTTTGGAAACGGTCCGCGTAACGATTTCAAGTATTTTGCTCCGCCCACGTTCCCGCAAGGGAAAATCTTTACCAGCTTCGCCCCGTGATCGAGCGCGGTCATCAATTCCGTGGGTGTCAGCGCGCCCGGAATCGCCAGGGTCGCGCAGGCCTGTGCTACCTTGAGCACGGCGAGCGACAGCCCCGGACTCACCAGAAATTTCGCGCCCGCGCGAATGCACAACTCGGCCTGCTCCGCGGAGGTAACCGTGCCGGCTCCGATGAGCGCGTTGCTGCCAAGCTGCTGCGCCACGCTACGAATCACCGACACCGCGTTGGGAACGGTCATGGTGATTTCAACGATGGGAATGCCGCCGGCGCAAACGGCCTCGACGGCGGCCGTGGCCTCCTCGACCGACGCTGCCCGCACGACGGGGATGATGCCGATTTCTCCGATTCTCTGAATTACTTTTTCCATGTTCGTCCCGTAGTCTTTCTTGTGTTTGTTCCCGATGGGCTTACGCGGTGCTGTTTTCTCGAACCTCGCTGTCCTAACGCTCAATGCGCGCGGTTTGCGACTTCATAGCTTGCAACACTTCCGGCATCGTCGCCATGGTTGTGTCGCCGGGCGTTGTCATCGCCAGAGCACCGTGCGCAGCACCACATTCCACCGACCACTGTGGATCCTTCCCTGAGAGAAATCCGTAAATCAATCCCGACGCGAAAGAGTCGCCTCCGCCGACGCGGTCATAGATTTCCAGATTTTCGCGCACCGGAGCCTGATAGAAGCGGCCGTCGTAATGGCACATCGCTCCCCAATCGTTCAGCGTGGCCGTTTTCGCGTAGCGCAGAGTCGTGGCAATCACGGCCATGTTCGGAAACTCTTTCACGACTTTCGCGATCATGTGCTGAAAGTTTGAGGGATCGAGCTTGGAATGTTGTTCGTCCAGCCCCGCGACCTCGAAGCCCAGCGCGGCGGTAAAGTCTTCTTCGTTACCCAGCATCACATCCACCAGCGGCGCAAGGCGGCGATTGATTTCCTGCGCGCGCGCTTTTCCGCCAATGGATTTCCACAATGAAGCGCGATAATTCAAATCGTAGGAAACGATCGTCCCAGCTCGCTTCGCCGCTTCCATGGCCTCAAGCGCAACCAGCGGAGTCGATTCCGAAAGTGCACAGAATATTCCACCGGCGTGGAACCAGCGCGCTCCGTCCTTCGAAAAAATCTGCTCCCAGTCGATTTCGCCGGGTTTCATTTGCGAGACCGCCGTATGTCCGCGATCGGAGCAGCCGAGCGCCGCGCGAATTCCAAAACCTCTTTCAGTGAAGTTAAGGCCGTTGCGCACGGTTCTGCCGACGCCGTCGAACGGCACCCAGCGAACATATTTCTGGCTGACGCCACCCTGAAACATCAGGTCTTCCACCAGGCGGCCCACGGGATTGTCGGCGAGGGCCGTGACCACGGCGGTGTCCAACCCAAAGCAACGCTTCAGGCCGCGGGCCACGTTGTATTCTCCGCCGCCTTCCCACACGCGAAAATTTCGGGTCGTAGAAATTCGCTGATCGCCGGGATCGAGGCGCAACATGACCTCGCCGAGGCTCACCAGGTCCCACGCGCAACCTTGTTTTGGTTTGACGTTCAATTTCGCCATGATTAGAGATTAATTGCTCGGAGACTCAGAATCAAAACTTCGGCAGTCGCGAGTCGCGAATTCCGTTCGCACCCAACCGCACCGCGACGCGACAGTTGTCCAGTTCGCCCTCTTGCCTGTATATATGTGCGCGCGGACTCTGCCACGATTTTTCGTGCGTGGAAGAGCCTACCACTCGAATGCATCAAGGAGAACGAGAAATGAAACTGCGGGTCGGAATTTTCAGTTGTTTTCTTTTGGCCGCTGGGCTGGCGCTCACCATTACTCCGGCATGGCAAACCGGCCACGCTCAGGAGCGCAAAGCCATTAATCTGTCGCCCACTCGCGGGCTGCCCTTCAGCGATGCGGTTCTCGCGGGCAACACCCTCTACATCGCCGGCCAGGAGGGCACGGATGAATCTGACAAACTGGTCGCCGGAGGAATCGCGCCGGAGACGAAGGCTGCGCTCGCGAACATCGAGAAAGTCGCCAAAGCCGCGGGCTTCGAGGTGAAAGACATTGTCAGCGTCACGGTCTACCTGGCGGACATTCATGAATTTGGAGATATGAATTCGGTTTACAAAGGTTTCATGCCCGATCCGAAGCCGGCCCGCGCCACCATTCAAGCCGCTGCCCTGGTGAATAACGCGCGCGTTGAAATTTCGGCGATCGCGGTAAAAACAAAGAAGTAGACAGAAGGGAGTGGAGAGAAGGAAGGTAAGCGGACTAGGCGGCTGACGCTGTAAATTCTCGCGCCGATTCTCGGGAGGCGACGAGCGTTCCGTCTTCCACTCGCTCTACACGGCATCGCAGCCAGCGGTTCGGTTCGTGGTGTCCCTTGAGGTGTAGCTTCTGATAGTTGTCGGTGAGTGCTTCGGTGAAGGGGACGGACATATCGCCTTGCGCGGTCTTGTGACCACTGAGGGTGATAGCCTCGACCGTCATGCCGACGAAGCTGCGCATGAAAGCTAGCTTTTTCGCGTCGGCCAGGTCGCGAAGAATGCGGCTGCGCTCACGAGCTATGTGAACCGGGACCTGATCCGGCATGCTCGCAGCCGGCGTGCCCGGACGCGCAGAGTACGTGAACACGTGCAGATAGGTGAACGGCAAGTCTTCGATCACGCGGCGCGTGGCCTCGAATTCGGCGTCACTCTCGCCGGGGAATCCGACCATGACGTCGGCGCCGATTGCGGCCGCCGGCATGGCCGCGCGAATCTTCTCGATCTTTTCGCGATAGTGCCAGGGACGATATTTGCGATGCATACGGCGCAGCACAGCGTCGCTGCCGGACTGCAGCGGCACGTGTGCGTGCTTGGCGATGCGCGGTGACTCGGCGACCAGCGCGATGAGTTCGTCGGTCCAGTCCATGGGCTCGACGGAAGAGATGCGCAGTTTCTCCAGGGAAGTTTCGGCGAGGATGGCGCGAAGTAAATCTTCGAAACCGCCGTCTGCTAAGTCCCGCCCCCAGCGGCCGAGGTTGATGCCACTGACCACCAGTTCGCGATAGCCTGCTTCGACCAACGCATTTACTTCGCGCAGGATTTCTTGCAACGGCAACGATCGGCTGTGGCCGCGCACGTAGGGGATTACGCAGAAGGAACAGCGGTTGTCGCATCCATCCTGAACTTTGAGGTTGGGTCGGGTTCGCTGGCTGTCATGAGCGTCGCCGAGCGGATCGAATACAGGAGCGGCCAGCAGTTCGGTGTGAGCGAAAATATCGGAAACGAAGATGCGGGTTTCGGATTCCGGCTCGCAGCTTCTGGATGCGAGGCTGGCCAGCGGAACGAAAGCTCCGGTGGGGCCGGGCGAAACCTCAGCGGCTGAAGCCAGCGAATGTCCGGCAGTTACGGCACGACTGAAGTCGTGCCCTTCCCGATCGTGCCCTCCGCGTTCGTGCTTTTCCCATTCGTGCCCTTTCTGCTCGTGCCCTTGCTGAGAGTGCTTATTCCGATCCCACCGGGTGAAGACGTTTGTCAGCGCGATCTCTGCGAGTTGGTGTTTGTGCGAGTTGCCGACCACGCAGGTCACGCCGGGCAGGGCCGCGATTTCTTCCGGGGCGCGCTGGGCGTAGCATCCGGTGACGACAATCTTCGCGTTGGGATTCTGGCGCTGGACGCGCCGGATGGCGGCGCGGGCATCCTGGTCAGCAGCGGCCGTGACCGTACAGGTGTTGAGAATGACGACGTCCGCATCAGTGGCCGAGGCGCGGGCCAATCCTCGCTCTTCAAACTGGCGCTCCAGGGCAGCACCATCCGCCTGGGTAGCACGGCAGCCGAAATTTTCTACATGGAAAGCGGGCACGGGTCCATGGTAGCGCATTTCGCAGGAAGCTTTTTCACCACGGAGACACGGAGAAACCCAACCTCTCAGTTAAATCCCACGATCTTTGGCTTTTACAGGTTGGACCGTTTTCTCCGTGCCTCTGTGTCTACGTGGTGAATGGTTTCTCTCCCCGCTCAACGGCCGCAGCTCAGAACGCAAGACACACCTCGGCGCGCGCTGGAGGGGTGAGCCTTCAGCAACCCAGGGGAGTGCAGTCGGATGTCAAGCCGAGGCGGCGGTTCTCCGCGACTGGAAACACTCCCGGCAAAACACCGGGCGGCCCTGCGTGGGACGGAAGGGCACGGTGGTTTCCTTGCCGCACTGGGAGCAGGTGGCGCGGGTCTCGACCTTGGAGTAGTGAAAGTTCTGGCCCGGAGGCGGAGGCGCACCGAGCACGGCTACACGCTTGGACTTGCAGGCTTTGCAGCGCTTGGGTTCGTTCCTGAACTGTTTATCGTGAAAAAATAACTGTTCCCCGGCGGTGAAAACGAAATCGGCGCCGCAGTCGATACACTTCAGTACCTTGTCCTGAAATTCCATCGAGGATGGCTCCCTTCAGCCCGCTCCCACCGGCCAGAGCATGGGAGGAAGCTGCCGTGGCAGAGAGATTCGCAGGTTGTTTACATCCCCCTCAATTGCCCCTTGGACTCGGCCCGCCGCGCACCGAGGAGAGTGCGCGGATACAAATTCACCGCTGGTACGCGGTGCCGTCAGCGGAAGAACAGCTCCTGCGGCAACTCGATCGGGTGGGGGCCAAATCGAGCAGAGCCGCCCCGGGGAAGGAGCGGCCCTTTCAATGCTTCAGTCCTGTTCTTTGCGTGTTTTCTTGCGAGCTCGTTTACGGGCCAGCGCAGCTTTCACGCGCTTTTTTTCGCCCGGCTTCAGGTAAAAGGAGTGGCGCTTGACCTCCTTGATAATGTCTTCCTGCTGCACCTTGCGCTTGAAGCGACGTAGAGCGTTCTCGAGAGACTCGCCCTCTTGCAGTCTAACTTCCGCCAAACTGACACACCCCCAAACTCGTCCTGTGGGACGGAATAAGTTATTACAAGGATTTGACCGTAAGTCAAGTAGATGATGATGAAATTCCTTGCATATTGGCCCTGAAACGATTCAAACGATTCAAATCGGGAACAAGGGCTGGTTTTGAGCCACACGTGCGCTTGAGACCCGTCGCGATTGAAATCGAAGCCGCCAACACGCCACGGGAGCGCGGGAAAAATCCAGCGCTCCAAATGGCGAAACAATGCGCGAGGAACCACCTTGAATACGATTGCGAGTTTGCGGGTTAGTGTGGCCCATGTACATGACGTGCACGTACGTGCCAAGTCTGACGTTGTAGGCCAGGTACCAGCCGTCGTGGTCGGGGTCTTCGTAGATCACGATATCGTCGCTATCCCAAAGCCAGTCGCCGCAGTAGCCGGTGTCGAAGGCGGCGACGCTGAAACCAAAACCGCCAAACCAGAACAGGTTCGGACCTCCGCCGCCGAGATGCCAGACGTGGCCGCGGCCGAAACCGCCGGTGAAGTGTCCATGCTCAAAGGGATGATCGAGATGATAGTTAACGTCGCCACGGCCGGTGTCGTGGCCAATCCACTTGCCGTTGTTATGAACGTGAGGAGCATCAGGATGCCCCGCCTTGTCGTTAAAGTGCGCGCCTCCCGAGGGCACCGGGTGCGGGGTGCGCGCCGGAGCAGGACCATGCTCCGGAATATGAGCAACTCCACCGCCAACACCGTGAACCGCACCGCGCTGAGCAAAGGCCGAGAGTGAAAACAGAACCCAGACCGCGAGCAATCCGACCAGCTTCTTCATCATCGCTTCCTCCAGACGCCCCTTTTCGTCTGTTTTACACCAGATTGCGTCATTTTGTCCTGCGCTGGCAGTGGGGAATCAGTTCTCAGTTCTCAGTTCTCAGTTCTCAGTTCTCAGTTCTCAGTTCTCAGTTCCCGTTCTCAGTTCCCGTTCTCAGCTCTCCGCCGCCAGCCATCTGCAAACTCTCAGCGCCCCTGGTCATTCCGAACGACCGCGTTTTTCATCGCGGCGGAGGAATCTCAGTCTTCTCGGCAGCGGCGCGCCAGCCAGGGCTTCGCCGCAGTCTCCTGCGGCGGTACCCCTCCAACGACGGATCCGCAGAGAACATTTCACCCGCTCGCTAGAAAATTAGTTTCATCGCCACCTCAATCCTGCGGGGAGGATAGGCAGCATTGGGCTTCAGAAACTTGCCAGGCTGCTGATAATAGGCAGGATAGGGAGCATTGCCCACCGTGGTGCCGTACTGCGTAAAGGTCGTGGCGCTCACCACCATGCCGTTGGACGTGATCTCGACCCGCTGGTTGTCCCGGTTGAGCAGGTTGAACGACTCGCCGATCAGTTCGAGTTTGCAGCGCTCCCCCAGGCGCAGTCTGCGAGTGACTCGGAGATCGGTACTGGCGTAGTCGGGTCCGGTGAAAGCGTTGCGGCGGTAGCCGGGGAGACGGTCGTTGCGGTCGTTGCCGTCCTGGTTGGGGTCGCCGTCGACGGTAGCGTCGAAGGGGCGTCCGCTGCCGGCAGTAACTTCGCTGGAAAATTTCCAGTCGTTGAAGACGTGGCCGAGAAATTGGTGCTCGCGGTGGAAAGGACGCGGTTCCACCGCAACTGCCGCGACCAGGCGGTGGCGCTGGTCGGTGACGCTGGGACCGCGTTCGGCCGTGGGATCGTAAGAATTCTGCACGGTGGCAGGCTGGCCGGCAACCAGGGCGTCCTGACCATCGTCAATGGCCTTGGCAAAGGTGTAGGAAAGGCGGAGATACGCACCGCGGGCCATGCGGCGATTGATCGAGAGAGTGCCGCCGTTGTAGACGCTGGACGCCGCGCTCTGGAATTCGTCTATCGAGCCCAACTGCGCGATGGGGCGTCCGAGCGGATTGATGCAGGGAGGAAACGGGCATTCCAGCGTCTGGCTGAACTGCCACGTAGCAAACGAATCCACGGTGTAATAGCTGTTTTCGAAAATCGATCCGGTGGAATTGAAGATGGGATAAGTGAGCGCCACGGGCGGCGGAAGATTCACGTCGAGCGCGCGGATGAGATGTTCGCCGTGGACGTAGAGATACGAAACCGCCACGGTGGTGTGCCCGGCGAATTCTTTTTCAAGCGTGAGACTTCCCTGCTGCACTCGCGGCGTCACGAAGTTGGGCGCGAACGCGGAGACATTGTTAGTGACGCCCTGAATGAATCCGGATGGCAGCGCGCAGGAAGCGGCAGTCAGCGAACAACTGACCAGCGGGTTGGGATAGGTGGGAAAGACCTGCTGGTTGTAATAGTCCGTGTTGTTGAGGAAAACCTGGGCGTCCGTGACGCCGTTTTCCGTCGCCACCACGGAGCTGTAGATCTGCGGAATGCGGACGTAGAAGATGCCGTATCCGGCACGCACCACCAGTGGATGCTGTTTTCCTAAAGAGTATGCAAATCCGCCGCGAGGAGCGAAGTTGTAAGGCTGGAACGGAACTTTGCCGGAGGGCGGAAACAGCGGGTTCGAAATTAGCCCAGCGGTAGAGAAAGTTTGCAGATCCCAGCGCACACCCAGGTTGAGGGCGAGATGATCGGTCACACGGATCGTATCTTGCAGGAACGCGGCATAGTCGTTGCTATCGGGATGCGAAACCGCATTGCCGAAACTCTGAATGTAATAGTGCGGAATCTCGTGCGCGTAGGCGCGCAGCGGCGTGAGCTCGAGGCCGCCTTCCATCGGTTGAAAACTGAAGGGATCGACCTTGATGGAATAAAAAAGATACTCGCCACTTTCCTGCGAAGGAAAAAAATCGTAAGTCCAGGTGCGGAGGGTATCTCCGCCGAATTTCCAGGCGTGGCGGCCGATGTCGAAGCTCACGGTTTCCGCGAGATGCAGGCGATGCTCTCGCGTGGCCCGTGGCAGCAGATCGGATCGGCCAATGCCGTCGATGATGTTGGGGATCTTGACCAGTGTGTTGGCGGTATTGCTGTAAGACTGCTGCAGGTCCTGAGAAAACTGGGCGCGGAGATGGCTGATCAGCCGCGGCGACAAGCCGCTGGTCAGCGCAATCGAGCCGGTTTCGGTCAACACAGTCTGCTGTCCGTTATCGCTGATGGAGTCGTAGCTCACCGGGCTGGAGGGGTCGAGGAAGACGTTGTTCGATCCCCAGTAGCGGGACATATTCACCCGCAGCGCAAGCTGGTGCCGCGGAGTCAGATTGATGTCGAGTTTGCCGTAGGAGGCGTTCCCAATCTGCGACGCGGGATAAGTTCCGGAGAGCGAAGTGAGTTGCGAAGCGGCGGCGAATACCAATGCCTGGTCGGTGAGTTCGTAGTCGCCGGGCGAGTAAGGTCCGGTGCCGGGCTGCGGAACCACCTGAAATCCGCCGTTGAGAAATTCCACCACGTCGGGATCCTGGTAAATATGCTGATCGAATCCGGCGAAGAAGAAAACTTTGTTGGCTTTGAGCGGGCCTCCGAAAGTCGCGCCCAATTGCTCCTGCTGGTCGTGCGGTTTGAACGCGAGAAACGGCTCCGAGGCGCCGCCGAAAGAGCTGTCACGAAAGAAATCGAAGAGCGTGCCGTGAAAGTGATTCGAGCCCGACTTGGTGACCACATTCACCACGGCTCCGCCCGCGCGCCCCAGTTCCACTCCGTAGGTGTTCGAGGAAACCCGAAACTCCTGCACCACTTCCGTCGAAACCGGGTAAGGAGCGCGATAGAGTCCGCGCGCCTGAGAGAAGAAACCGTTGTTGAAGTCGCCACCATCCACCAGAAAACTATTCTGGAACCCGCGAATGCCCCCGAACGAAAGATCGCCATTGGTGGAGGAAGTCAGGCTGCGCGGGTCCTGCGTGACTCCCGGCGAAAGCAGCGCCAGGTCGGAAAAGCGGCGGCCGTTGAGCGGAATATCCGAAAGCGCGCGTTCATCGAGAACGGTGGAAACCGTGCTGCTCTGGATATCGACCAGCGCGGGGGCATCCGACACCGTAACGCTTTCCTGCGCGCCCGCGATTTTAAGCCGGAACTCGAGGTCGGCAACGCCGCCAACATCCACATGAAGTTGCGGCGTGACTTGTGGAGACATGCCTTTGGCCGTGGCGCGGGCGGAGTAGTCTCCCGGCGGGAGCAGATCGAAAGCAAAGCGGCCTTCAGCGTCGGTGGTCGCGGAGTAGCGCAGGCCGGTCGCAAGATTGACAGCGACAATGCTCGCTCGGACGACGCGGCCTCCCGAGGGATCCACCACAGTTCCGCGCAGGGCGCCGGTAGCCGCGTCCTGGGCGCAGGCGGCGCCGGCAAGCGTCAAGACGGAAACCGCGACGAACGGGGCTCCAACAAAACAGACCGCAACAAACCAGACAACCACGCCAACCACAGCTTGCGAGCCACGCGACATAGGCATTCACCTTCAGTCGTATCGCTCGGAGGTCGTTCCGCACAGCTCACCGGAAGCCGCGCAGTGGGAAACCGCATTCTGTATAGCACGCGGGGCCAGCAGAAAGCTGTGACGAGGCACGGCATATTTTGTGGACTTTCCCGCTGCGGGAATTAGGCGGCCTCTAGTAAACTGGAAGCGGGGTTCTTACAAGCTATGTTTCGGGTCGGATTCATCGGTTGGCGAGGGATGGTGGGCAGCGTCCTCCTGCAGCGCATGCGCGAGGAGGGGGACTTCGCCGGACTCGAGCCAGTGTTCTTTTCCACCTCGAACGTGGGCGGAGCAGCGCCGGACGAAGCCGGGCCCGGCGCGATCCTGCATGATGCCCGCGACCTGAAGCGCCTCGCAGCCTGCGATGTGCTCATCAGCTGCCAGGGTGGGGACTATACGACGGAAGTCTTCGGTCCCTTGAGGAAAAGTGGCTGGCGCGGCTATTGGATTGACGCGGCCTCAACCCTGCGGATGGCGGAAGACGCCGTCATCATCCTCGACCCAGTCAACGCCGGCGTGATTGAGCAGGGCCTCGCGCGCGGATTACGAAACTATATCGGCGGCAACTGCACGGTGAGCCTGATGCTGATGGCCGTGGGCGGACTTCTGCAAGCCGACTTGGTCGAGTGGATCAGCACGATGACATATCAGGCAGCATCCGGCGCGGGCGCAGCCAAGATGCTGGAACTGGTCGCGCAGATGGGACGTCTCGTCGAACCGGTTCGCAAATCGCCGTCCGAAAACGCGCTCGCGGTGGATCGCATGGTAATCGAAGCGCAGCGCTCGGCTTCCTTGCCCACCGAAGAATTCGGCGCACCGCTGGCCGGCAGCCTGCTGGCCTGGATCGACAAAGACATGCCCGGCGGCCAGACTCGCGAAGAATGGAAAGGCATGGCCGAAGCCAATAAAATCATAGGCCTCAATCCGCCGGTGGTGGTGGACGGAATCTGCGTCCGCGTCGGCACCATGCGCTGCCACAGCCAGGGCTTGGTTATTAAAATGAAGCGCGATGTGCCCCTGCCGGAAATCGAGAAGATTCTCGCAGGCGCCAACGAATGGGTGCGCGTGGTGCCAAACAATAAAGAAGCCACGCTGCGCGACCTCACTCCCACGGCCGTCTCGGGCACTCTGGATGTCGCGATCGGACGCCTGCACAAATTAAAGATGGGACCGGAATACATGGGCGCATTCACCGTAGGCGACCAGCTACTCTGGGGCGCAGCCGAGCCCCTGCGCCGCATGCTGAACATTCTGCGACAACATCTGGGCGCGGGCGAGGGGCAACTGGTGGCCGTGCGGTCTCAGGAGTGAACTGTCTCACTCATGGGGACACGCTGCGTCGGCGGGGCATGTAGCCCGCTGCGGAAACACTCGACGGTGCGTGCAGTGACGTGGAAGAGCGGCGCTTCAGCGCCGCGTAGAGCGTTCAGAATCAACCCGGGCTTTTAAGCCCTGCGCCACGCAAAAACTGGCCTTTCCGATTAAGAGATTTCCTGGCATATGATTCGATCTTACAAAGGCATCACCCCAACCATCCCCGCCTCCTGCTACGTCGACGCTTCAGCGCAAATCATCGGCGACGTGGTGCTGGGCGAGCACGCCTCCGTATGGATGAACGCGGTCGTGCGCGGCGACGTCCACGAAATCCGCATCGGTGCGCATTCCAACGTGCAGGACAACAGCGTGCTCCACGGTATGAAAGAGCAGTGGGGCGTCTATCTCGGCGAATACGTCACCATAGGACACTCGGTCACGCTGCATGGCTGCGTGATCGAAGACCGCTGCCTGATCGGCATGGGATCGATTATCCTGAACGGCGCAAAGATCGGCGCCGGATCAATCATCGCCGCCGGCACGCTGATTCCTGAGGGAACGGTAGTCGAGCCCGGCTCGCTGTGGATGGGATCGCCGGGAAAATTTCGCCGCAAGCTCGACGAGCGGGATCAGGAAACGATCCTGCGCTACGCGCGGAATTATCTGGGTTATAAAGAAGAGTATTTGAAAGAGGGCCGTCAGAAAGAAAGCTCTCAGCCGTCAGCCATCAGCCGTCAGTAAAGGCGAGGCGAACGCCGGAAAGTTTATTAGCACTGTCATCCTGAGCGGAGCCGGACGGTGCGCAAAGCGCAGCGGCTGGCGGAGTCGAAGGATCCCTATAGCTATTCGCTAAGCGGGCACTCGAAGGCGTTCTCTTGGCAAAGTCTGGAAGAGTGGCGGAGGGCGTGACGGAAACTCCCGGACAAGCCAGACGTCCAGTTAAGCTGCAAGGGATCCTTCGACTGCAACTGGTCTTTCGCTTCGCGAAAAACAAGTCTCCGTGGGTGAAGTAAGCAGTGGTTTAGCTGAGAAAGCTGAAAGCTGAGAGCTGGTTTCGCATGATCAAAGTAGTCCGAGGAACGCGCGATCTGCTGCCGCCGGAAACGGCGCTGTGGAATTTCGTGGAGTCGGTAGTGCGCGACGTCTTCCGCGCCTACAACTTCCAGGAAATTCGCACGCCGATTTTCGAGTCGACGGAATTATTCGCGCGCGGCGTGGGCGAAGAGACCGACATCGTTTCGAAAGAGATGTACACGTGGGAAGACGGAGAGCGGTTCGAAAAGTCGCTCCTTATCAGCAAGTGGTATCTAGTCAATCGGGATAGATTCGGCTTGGTGGAGGAATACCACTCAGGCGAGGAACTGAGCGATATGGAATGCGAAGACCACGACGGCAACGTCGAGATGGTCAGCTTCGGCTCGCGACCAACTCCCGACGCGCTTAAGAAGCTTTCCTCTGCTGTGTCTGAGCGACGTAGTTTGCTGGCGCAGATGCACCCTCGCAAGCAGGTAGTGGGGCGGTTTGTCTTTTCGTCTCCGGTCCCGGCTGAATCTGAAGAGAGCACACCCGATGGCCTTTTGCTTGAACCGTTCCACGGAAATTTCCACAGATCTTCCCAATCCCTAACCCTCCGCCCTGAAAACACTGCCGGCGTGGTGCGCGCCTACATTCAGCACGACCTCCAGAAGAACGGCCTGAACAAGCTCTATTACATCGGCCCGCAATTCCGCCGGGAGCGCCCGCAGAAAGGCCGCTACCGCCAGTTCTACCAGATCGGCGCAGAAGTAATTGGTCCGGCCTCGGCGGGAAGCGAGTCTGCCGCGCGCGACGCGGAATTGCTGGAGATGCTGGCCACGATGCTCGACCGCCTCGGCATTACGAACTGGAATCTTGAACTGAATTCTGTCGGCACACCCGCCGACCGCGTGAAATTTAACGAGGCTTTGCGCGCGGCCCTTGACCCAGTCAAAGAAAAAATGTGCGCCGATTGCCAGCGGCGCGCGGTGACCAATCCGCTGCGCGTGTTCGATTGCAAAGTGCCCGAGGATCAGCCCATCATCGAGACGCTGCCGCGCATCAGCCAGTTTCTCGGCGAAGATTCCCGCAAGCACTTCGACGCGGTGCAGCAAATCCTGAAGTCTGTCGGTGTCGAGTTTCACATCAACGACCGCCTGGTGCGCGGCCTCGATTACTACACTCGCACCGCCTTCGAATTCACTCACGGAGCGCTCGGAGCGCAAAACGCAATTCTCGGCGGCGGCCGCTATGATGGTCTTTCCGAAGCTCTCGGTGGACCGCCCGCTCCGGGCATCGGCTTCGCCATCGGCGAAGACCGCCTGGTCATGTCGCTTCAGGAAAAGTTCACGGCCGAGAGCGTCCTGCGCAAGCCGGATGTCTACATTGCCCCCCTCGGCACCGGCATGAACGCCGAAGCCGCCCGCCTGGCACGGGAATTGCGGCGTCACGAACTGGTCGTCGAACTGGGAGACGAAACCTTCCGCCTGAAAAAATCATTCGAGGCCGCGACCAAGGCTGGCGCGAAATACATCCTGATTGTCGGCGAGAATGAAGTGAAGGCAGATGCGTTTGCCTTGAAGAATCTTGCGACAGGCGAGCAGGTTTCAGTGGCACGTGGAGAGTTGGCGCGGAAGATTCAGGAAAAGTAGCGACGTCTCACTCGAATGGCAAAACAAGTATAACTCTGAGCTGAAAAGGATCCTTCGACTACGACATGTCGTTCGCTTCGCGAAAGACAAGTCTTCGCTCAGGATGACAATAGACGTAGAACCAACATTCGCTCCAACAAGAGAGGAACGAAATGAAGCGCTCTTTCATATCATGCGTCGCAGCATCTCTGGCGATGCTGTGCTTGGCAAGCGCCGGCAGCGCGCAAACCGCACCCACGCCGGCGAAGCCCTTAACCCCGCTGGAGCAAGCCGTGCTCGGCGCCGAGAAAAACTTTCTGGCCGCGGTGAAGAAGGGCGATCCCGCGTTTCTGAAACGCACCCTCACCGAGGATTATTTCTTCGTAGGATTCGACGGCGAAGTCGCCGACCGCGAGGACACGATCGAAATGTTTGGCGACGGCGGCCTCGACATCATGCCCTACAATTTCAAAGTGGTCGCCGAAGGCGACAACACCGCCATCGTCACCTACGACGTAGTCCTGCAAGTGCCCCCAGTGGAAGACCAAGGCCCGCCGCCGCGCTACCAGCACTTCAGTTCGCTGTGGGTAAAGCGCGCCGGAGAATGGAAACTGAAATTCCAGCAAGCCACCCCGTCACACTGGGGAGACTGGTAGGAAGCAGGGGCTAGGGATTAGGGGCTAGGGGCTAGTCATTGACCACGAGGGTTTTACTAGCCCCTGGCCCCTAATCCCTAACCCCTGCTTTTACCCGACGATCTTGTACGGCCGCATCATTTCGTTGTCTTCGTGTTCCAGCACGTGGCAATGCCATACGTAGCGGAATTCGTCGCCGGGCTTCACCGGCGTTCCCGCGGGCAGATCGAATTTCGCAATGACTCGTGTCACGTATCCAGCGTAGGTCTTGATCGTATCTTTCCAGGCCGGCCGCTCGTTCGATTCCGGCGCCATCGGAATGCCCCCGTACACCATCTTGCCTGTCTGATTAAAAGTCTTGGTATCGAAGGGCTGGCGATTCAGCACCTGAAACTGCACCAGATGAAGATGCATAGGATGCACGTCGCCGGTCGCGTTCGCGAATGACCAGATTTCCATCGAGCCAGCCTTAGGGTCTTCGGTAATCGGATCGTCCCAGTGTTTCTGCCCCAGCAGCCCGATCATGGTATAGCCATCGGAAGGCCGGTCCATCTCGGTGAGAGCCAGCGTTCGTTCCCGCACCGCGTGGGCCGGGTTGAGCGGAGTCCAGGGCACGAGCGTCTCGGGAAGCGAACTGGTGTCTTTCCCCGCGAGCGGCTTGGTCACTTTGAAAAGCATCACATCTGAGGGGACTATCTCGCCGCCGCGCGCATAAGGCGCCGGAGCATCGTTGATCAGCGCGAAGTTTTGCCCCTGAAACTCCGAGAAGTCGATGACCAGATCGAAGCGCTCTCCGGGCGAAAAAATTAGATAGTGCGTGCTGAGCGGCGCCGGCAACAGTCCCCCATCGCTGCCAATCTGACGAAACGGAGGAGCATCCGCCGGCCCGCCGCTGCGCTTGCCTGCGGAATCGGCAGGAACCAACGTCAAATGATAAAAACGCGAGTTCGATCCGTTGATCAGGCGAAACCGGTATTTGCGCGGTTCGACTTCCAGAAACGGCGCGGCCTTCCCATTGACGCAGATCATGTCGCCGAAGAATTCCTGCATCCACATGGGGTGCGTGCCGTTTTTCGGTGGCGGATACAGCAGCGACCCATCCACTCCAAACTTGCGGTCCTGAATCAGCAACGGAATTTCGTAGGCGCCGCTGGGCAGGTTGAGGGCATCCTCTTCGGCATCGCGAATCAGATAACAGCCAGCCAGTCCCGCATAAACATTCAGACGCGTAATGCCCAGCGCGTGGTCGTGATACCACAGCGTGGTGGCGGCCTGATCATTCGGATAGCGGGCCGGATCTGCCGCAGCCACAGACCCCGCCTTGCCGTCGGAAGTAACCCAGGCATCCGGATAGCCGTCACTATCCGGCAGAACCTGCGCCCCGTGAACGTGCGTCACGGTGCGAACTTCCGGCACACCGGCCCCCGATCCATGGATCGTGGGGTCGACGGGAAGAAAATGCCGCGTGGGAAGGTGGTTCGACCACTTCACAAGCAGCGGCTCACCTCTGCGCACCTCAAACGTGGGCCCCGGCCACATGCCGTTGTAGCCCCACATGGTTGCTGCGGGAAGGTCGCGATGCGCTTTGTGTTGAAACGGCACGATACGTACCTGGACTGGCTTGCCGCCAGCCTTGGGCCGCAGTACAGGAGGAATCGATAGCGGAGTCACATAGCTGGCCAGCGCTCCCGCCGGCTCCGCCTGATGCAACTCGGCAATCGCCCCGGCTTGCGACACCGGCACCATTTTCATGCTGGAGCTCATCCCAACGTTCGTGCCCGTCTGTTGCGCCAACAGACGCCGCGGCCCGGACACCAGACCTGCGCCGGCGCATAACCCCATTCGCAACAAGTCGCGTCGACTCAAGCCCAAGCACACTCTCCGGATAGTTGTTTTGGCGCTGGATTCAAAAGGTGGGAATTCCCGCCTGCGTATAGCAATGATTTCATGCGGTGAGCTTCGTGCAGTGTGAAAATCCGGTTAAAATCCCCGCCGGCCAGCTACTGGTTGCGCATCAGTTTCTCGCCGAAGACGCATCCGGTTGGCGAACTGCGATCCACGTGTAATTGCTGGGACGAGCGTTCTCTCCGTGCTGGTCGTAACCGCCTTCCACTCCCCCAACTTCAAACTTTCCCGCCATCTTGTCGCCATCCACCACTCCCTTGAAAATCAGGCTGAAGGGATGCGCCCCCTGAAAATCAAGCGTGAAGCTCACGTTCTTGCCCTCAACCGTGCCCGACACTTTCGGAGTTCCCAACTCCCCCTGGTAGCTCCCGGCAAGTTTTGACTCGGCCTGCTCGAGCTGCACAGTGCCGTGGGCGGTGCCGAGGCGAGCCTCCCACGATATCTGCCATTTCCCGCTGACGCTTGCCGGCCTGCCTGCCGTCTCGCCCACCGAAGCCTGCCCGAACATCACCGCAAAAACCAGCAGCCAGAAATAAACCCGTCGACTATTCATCATTGATCCCTCCGTATGCACCACTACGCACCGGTACGCGCCGGGTGCCCCATTTCTCGCGTTCTTTGCGAGAAGCGGGCCACCACCGGCGCGTCCAGCTTCGGTCTTTCTTTGGCCTTTCAACTTCTAACGTCAGTCATCCAACTTCAGTTCCCGAAATTAAACGCGTCAAACAAGTCGTCCAATGCCGGGCTGTTGGTCGGAACATACGGATTGCCCGTCTTGGTGGTCGGGTTCGGGAAGTTGTCCCGGCTGGTGCCGGTGATGGTTGGCAGACTCCAGTTTCTCTCGATGAACTTGATGAGCGAAACATGGTCGCCGTAGCTGTGATTGATCACACCGCCAGTCGAGTACGGAGAAACGATGACCAGCGGAATGCGCGTGCCATCGCCGAAGAAGTCCACTGGCTGAATGTAGCCGGAGTCATAGTAGCCGCCGCCTTCGTCGAACGTGACGAACACTGCGGTGCTCGCCCACAGAGTCGGGTTCGCCTGCAGCTGGGTAACGATCTTCTTCACGAAGCCTTCAAACAAATCCAGCTTCGACGAAGAAGGATGGCCATCCGTGAATCCGCTCGGCTTCACGATCGAAACCGCAGGCAAGTTCCCGTCAACGAGATCCTCATACAGAGACCTCGTATCCTGAATGTGGGCCTCGCGCTGGGCGGGGACGGTCATGATGTCGGTGGCGTATTGGAAGGGATTGCAGATGTTGCAATAGCGGTCATAAGGATTCGCTCCGGTTGGGTCGGACGTGTAGAGATCCCAGCCTTCGCCGAAGTAGGTATACGACAAGCCAGCCGCCGAAAGCACATCGCCGATGTGATGCTGCGCCGTCGGTGGAATGGTGAATGGCGTGTACTGGCTGTCCAGGGTTCCGTCGCCGACAAAGCCCGGGTTGTAATTGTTGAGCAGGTAATAGGCGCCAGTCGCGCAGCGCGGACTGATGGGCGGATTCAGCGACTGCAGATAGTTTTCGACCGCGGTGACACCAGGCTGCGTGCTGTCGCTGCAATTGCTGTAGCTGCCGCCGGAGTAGCCATCCTGATCGTAGTAGTTGTTGGTTCCGTTCTGCGGATCCGGCTGTTCAATCTCGTTGGTCGGGGGAGTCAGGAGCTTGCCGTTGCCGTTGCTGTAGGCGATTGCGTCAGCATAGCCAAACATGATGTGGTTGGCCCCGGTGCCACCCATCACAGATTGATGGAAGTTATCGCTGATCGTGTACTGCTCGGCCAGCTGCTTAAAGTAAGGAGCATCGCCTTTCGCCACGTTGAAGAATGCCAGGGCCGTGGAACCTTCTCCAGTGTTGAGGGTCGCAGGCGGCGGATTCCCGTTGCTGCCCGCTCCAATCGTGGTTTCCACCCAGGAGAACAGATCATTCAGGCAACCGCTGGGATTGCTCGAAGTGGCCGTGTCCACGCTGCAATCGGTCTGCTGCCACATCTGGTAAAAACGGTGGACCGGGCTGGCCGCGTAAGCGTCGTAAGGAAGCGTCGCGGATGTGAGCTGAAACACGCCCGAGCCCAGGGTTTCGACGTTGGGAATGCGCGTATCCGGAATGGAATGCGCCAGCCCCGTCGCCCCGGTGAGCAGATATTTGTTATAAGTCGGGAACAATCCCGGCTCGGCGAGCTTGGCCAACGACAAAGTGACAAAAGGCGCTGGGTTACTGTCGCTCGCGGCCGTGGGAGCTCCGCCGGTTTCGGGCGCGGGAATGTTTTCATACGCCGCTTTGCTGCCCGGAGAGATTTCGAAAGCACCGCTATCCACGGCGCTGTACTGCGCGGAAAGCCCGTAGTTGATGCCCGGCGTCCCGTCGACGTTGACGATGCCTCGGGAGAGCAGGTTGGCAACGGTCTGCCCCTTCTTTGGTCTGAGAGTTGCATAGACGTGATCGAACGTCCGGTTTTCGCCGATGATCACGATGACATGCTTAATCGGTGTAACGGCAGTGGCGGGGGTCTGTGCCGCGGCGGCGGGGGTGAATGCTCCGAGGTTGGCAATGAGCGCAAACAGGCTCATCCCAACCGCAGCGTGCTGCCTGGCTTTCACCAGGAAACGGGACGAAGACGAAGACATGGAGAGTTCCTCCTGAGGTATGCGACAACTTCAGGAGCTAACTTAGCCGCTAGACCGTTACACAGCGGTGACACGCAGATGAATAGTGTGTGAAGAAATTTCCACAGCGCGCGGGAACCGGTCGCCCCCCCGGCCTTCACCAGAGAACCCGGGTGCCCCATTTCTCGCCTCTTTTGCGAGAAGTGGGAACCACGGCCGCCTCCAGCTTTGGCTCTTCAGCATCGTTTTCAACGCAGGAAAGATATAAACTGCACGGCACCACCCATGAACTAAAGCAACATCATGCGATGGGAGGTGAAATGGTAAGGTGAGGAAAAATCATGGCTAACAAAAACGGTCTCATTCAAATTCCCAGCCACTACTCCGTCGAAGAGACTGTGCAGCGGCTGCAATCCACATTCGCCGCCAAAGGCTTGCAGGTGTTCGCGCTCATCGACCACAGCGGAGAAGCCGCGAAGGTCGGATTGACGATGCGGCCCACGAAGGTTCTGATCTTCGGCAGTCCGAAAGGTGGAACGCCGCTCATGGTCGCCGCGCCAAGCCTTGCCATCGACTTGCCGATGAAGGCGCTGGTCGCCGAAGACGAAAATGGCAGAGTCTGGCTCACCTACAACAGCCCGGACTATCTCAAGGAACGCCACAGCATCCCGGACGACCTGATTAAGAATCTCGCGGGAGCCGGCCCCCTGATGGAAAAGGCTGTGGAATAATGGGCCGAACCATCGCAGATTGTAGATTTCAGATTGAAACCCACGAGCAATTTCAGATTTCAGATTCTAGATTTCAGATTGAAACCCAGACGCTTCGCCTTAAATCTGCAATCTGAAATCTACAATCTGAAATCGTTCTGGAGGCGTTGTGGTAGAAAACTCCAACCTGGCCCGCGACCATCTGGCGAACGAGCGCACATTCCTGGCATGGATCCGCACGGCTGCGGCGATTGTGGTCTTCGGCTTCGCGATCGGCCGTTTCTCGCTCGCGATGCATCAGTTGACCGTCCTCACAGGTCATCCGGTGCGCACCGCGGGGCTGTCAGTGTGGCTGGGAGCGATTTCGATTATCGCGGGCGTGGTCATGGCCCTGGCCGGACTGGTGCGCTATCGCAGAGTGCGCACTCAGTTAGACGCCGGCACGTTCGCGCCCGCTGGATTTGTGGTGGACCTGGTGACGCTTTTCATGGTTCTGTTCGGGTTGGCGCTGGCGGCGTATTTGATCTACACGCAGCAGAGCTTGGGGTGAGTCGATTGCAGATTTCAGATTGCAGATTGCAGATTGAAAAATCTGAAATCTGAAATCTGCAATCTAAAATCGCGGCTGGCGTATTTGATCTACACGCAGCAGAGTCTGGCGTAAGGGGAGCGTCGCGAACAAAATGTCGTACGACATGGGAAAAAACGACGAGGAAAAAGAAGCGGCCGCGCAGGCCAGCTTGCGGTTCGTGCAGGATGGCCAGATCGTCGGCCTCGGCACGGGCACGACCGCGGCTCACTTTATCAAGCTCCTGGCCGAGCGTGTAAAAACTGGGCTGAAGATTCGCGGCATTCCAACTTCCGAGCGATCGGGCAAACTGGCCATGAGCCTGGGCATTCCGCTGACCACGCTGGACGAATTCCAGGAAATCGCCGTCACCGTCGACGGAGCCGATGAAGTCGATCCGCAACTGCGCCTGATCAAAGGCGGCGGCGGAGCGCTGCTGCGGGAAAAGATCATAGCTTCCGCGACGCGGCAGCTGGTGATCGTGGCCGACGCATCCAAACAAGTAGCGCGGCTGGGAAAGTTTCCCCTTCCGGTGGAAGTGATCAAGTTCGCTCAGGAGCTGGTAGTGAAAAAGATCACGGCGCTGGGTGCGCAGGTGAATCTGAGACTCGGCACGGATGGCAAGCCTTTCATCACCGACGAGAACAATCACATCCTCGACTGCCACTTCGGAGAAATTGCCGACGTGGACGGCCTGGCCAGAAAACTCAGCGATATGCCGGGCGTCGTGGAGCACGGCCTGTTCATCGGCATGGCCAGCGTGGTGATCTTTGCCAAAGGAAAAGAGATCGTAGAGTTGCGGCGCGGAACATAAGAAAACCGATTTCACCACGGAGACACAGAGGCACGGAGAAAAGCAATTCCAGAAAAAGCAATTCTTCAGCAGGGTTTTCCAATAAAAGGTTTTCTCCGTGTCTCAGTGCCTCCGTGGTGAAACGTATTTTGCAATTCTTCGCAAAAGCAGGGTCATAACAGATGGCAGCAGGGGCACAAGCCCGGGGTTGGGATAAACCGTCGCGCAGGCGGATGCCGCGCTATGGAGTGCAAGCGCCGCTGGATGTGACCATGCTGCGCTCCGGCATTCCCGACACGGTGCCGGGACGATCGTTGAATCTGTGCGAACGTGGACTCGGAGCCGTGCTCGCCGGCGAAATGATCCCCGGCGAAACGGTCGGAGTGGAAGTTCACCTGCCTACGGCGCCAGAGCCCTTGCGGGCCCGCGCGCTGGTGCGTTATCAGGATCACCTGCGCTGTGGGCTGGAGTTCGTGGGACTCTCCGCCGCGCAGCAGGCCGCCATTCGCGACTGGGCCGAACTCTCGAAGGCCAC
>Ga0209006_10000756_pt1 | contig 29803 bp, 24 predicted proteins | sample JacPin_JW_Ref_O2_FD_188567 | JGI IMG/M metagenome (GOLD analysis project Ga0209006, IMG submission 188567) | Forest soil microbial communities from Algoma, Ontario, Canada - Jack Pine, Ontario site 1_JW_Ref_O2 (SPAdes) (version 2) | ecosystem: Environmental > Terrestrial > Soil > Boreal...
GCGCATTGACGGCGAACTGGTGCCGTTGACCGACCAGCCGCGCATCAGCGCGGAAGACATGCTGACCATGGCGTTCAGCATGATGTCGGCGCGGCAAAAGCAAAAATTCAAAGAGACCACGGAAATCGATATGGCCTACGGCGTAGCCGGATTGGGCCGCTTCCGTGTGAACATTTTCCAGCAGCGCGGGAACGTGGGACTGGTGCTGCGCGTGATTCCCACCAAGATCCGCGCGCTCGACGAATTGTTTCTTCCCAAAGTGGTCGAGCAGATTTGCGACATGCCGCGCGGACTGGTGCTGGTGACGGGTGTTACGGGTTCCGGCAAGTCGACGACGCTGGCTGCGATGGTGGACCGGGTGAACTCTTCGCGCGCGGAACATATCGTAACCATTGAGGATCCGATCGAATTTTTGCATCGCGATAAAAAAGGTTACGTGAACCAGCGCGAGATCGGGGTGGATACGCCTTCGTTCGGGGCGGCGTTACGCGCTTCCCTGCGTCAGGACCCGGACGTGATTCTGGTGGGCGAAATGCGCGACCTGGAAACCATTTCAACGGCGCTGCACGCGGCCGAAACCGGCCACATGGTGTTCTCAACCTTGCACACGCTGGACGCGGTCGAAACGGTGAACCGCGTAATCTCTATTTTTCCGCCGCCGGAGCAGAAGCAGATTCGCATGCAGTTGGCGGCCGTGCTGCGCGCTATCGTCAGCCAGCGCCTGGTAAAACGTTGCGATGGTGAGGGCCGCGTACCCGCGGTGGAAGTGATGATTAATACGGCCTACATTCGCGAGTCGATTCTGGTGCCGGAAAAAACCCGCGCCATTCGCGATGCGATTGCGGCCGGCACCTCGCAATACGGCATGCAGACGTTTGACCAGTCGCTGTGGGATCTTTTCCGCGCAGGCCTGGTCAACTACGAAACCGCGCTGGAGAATGCTTCCAACGCCGACGACTTCAAGCTGCGCATGCAGGGCATTGCGTCGACGGCGGATATTTCGCGGCAGTCGATGCAGTCGGCGGGGTTTGGGCGTTAGAGCTTCGGGCGTTAGAGATTTGTCTTCTTGGTTCGGTTGCTTCCCTTCCTTTCTTATCTTTGGGCGCGCGTTTTGCGTGCCCTTTTTTCTTGCAGGCTTGTTTTCACGTTGGCCCGATCTTGTTGGTCAACATTCTGTCCAAACCTAACGAACTGGCTACTGGGCACTGACTAGGGCTATCGTTAGGGCATGGCGTTTTCGCGTCCGAAAAAGAAACCTCATTCTGAAGATCAGCTCTACGAATATGCTGTGGGGGCGTTGGCGCGGCGCATGCGGACGGTGGCCGAGTTGAAGCGGCTGATGCGGGCGCGTGTGGAAGATGCGGAGTCGGAGTATGGGCAGACGCTGATCGAACTGGTGGTCCGGCGGTTGAAAGATCAGGGCTATTTGAACGACGCGCAATATGCGGCGTACTACTCTTCGTTGCGTCGCGACAATCTAAAACTGGGACGCATGCGCGTGGTCACGGATTTGAAGACGCGGGGCGTGCACGGTTCCGTGATCGAGAAAGCCGTGGAAGCGGCTTATGAGGGAGTGAGTGACGAGAAGCAGGCCCGCGAATATCTTCGCAAGAAGCGGCTGCAGAAGCCGAAAGACCAGAAGCAGACAGCGCGGATTTTTCGCCAACTGGCGCGCGCCGGCTTCGCCACGAAAACTATTTTCACCATCCTGAAGAAGTGGGATGTGGATGAAGAAACCCTGAGCGCTTTGGAAAGCGAATCCGCGTGAGCCCGATTTGCGCCGATCTGGGGAACTGCTGCATACTCCAAAACCAATCCACCAGAACTGGAGGAGCATCCTATGACAATGAAGTGGGGAGCAATTCTCGTGGGCGTTTTATTGACGGCAGTCATGTTTGGCCAGGACACCGCGAGTTCAGGCAAAGACAAGTCGAGCGGCGATGGGACATCCTTGAAAGACGCCGCCAAGTCGGGTGCTAAAGACACCGCGAAATCTGCCGCCGATACGGGCAGGGTGATCGGGAAAGCGGCGAAGAAATTCGGGCTCGCCACCAAGAACGCCGCGAAGAACGCGGTGAACGACACACGGACGGCGACCAAGGGAACCGAGAAAGACGCCAAGCCCGCCGCGAAAGACACAGCCAAAGCCGCCGACAAGACCGGCAAGGTCGCCGGGAAAGCCGCGACGAAAACGGGCAGCGCGGTCAAGAAGGACGCGAAGGCCACGGGCAGCGACGTGAAAAAAGGGACGCAGAAGACCGTCGACGCGGCGAAGTAGCAGCCAGGCAATCAACCAACAGAACACAAAAAAGCATAGCGGTTCGATATTGCTCTGTGGTCTTAATGTCCGCCGCGGTTTATTTCTTCGCCCGCACCCAACTGGGCAAAGAACTGTTTTCATTTAGAATTGATTCTTCATGTTGACCGGTTCGGAAATCCGCCGCAAGTTCCTGGACTTTTTTGTGCAGCAGAAGCAACGTCCGCACAGGGAAGTCCATTCGTCGTCGCTCGTCCCGCAGAATGATCCCACGCTGCTGTTCACCAACGCCGGGATGAACCAGTTCAAGGACGTTTTTCTGGGGCTGGAGAAGCGCGACTACTCCCGCGCCACCACCTCGCAGAAGTGCGTGCGTGCCGGGGGCAAGCACAACGATCTGGAGAACGTGGGGTTCACCAACCGGCATCACACGTTCTTTGAGATGCTGGGGAATTTTTCTTTTGGCGATTACTTCAAGAAAGATGCGATTGCTTACGCGTGGGAGTTGATCACTTCGCCGGAGTGGTTTGGGATTGCGAAGGACAAGCTGTATGTGACGATCTTTGAAGGGTCGGGAGAGCCCATGCCTGTGCCTCGCGATGTCGAGGCTTATGACCTGTGGGTGGCGCAGGGCGTGGCGAAGGACCGGATTTTCGACGGAGGCCTGAAAGACAATTTCTGGCAGATGGGCGACACCGGGCCGTGCGGGCCGTGCAGCGAAATTTATTACGACATGGGGCCGGCGGCGTCTGATCAGGGACATGCGGATTGTGCGTTTCCGTGCGACTGCGGACGGTACGTCGAGATTTGGAATCTGGTGTTCATGCAGTTTGACCGCGATGCGAGTGGGAAGCTGAATCCGCTGCCGAAGCCATCGATTGATACCGGCATGGGGCTGGAGCGGGTGACGGCGGTGCTGCAGGGAGTGATTTCGAATTATGAGACTGACCTGTTCGTGCCGCTGATCAAGAGAGCCGCGGAGTTGACCGGGACGTCGCTTACCAGGGAATTGAGCAAGGAAGCCCACACGAAGTCGGCGGCTTCGCTGCGCGTGATTGCTGACCATTCGCGCGCCGCCACGTTTCTGATTTCTGACGGCGTGCTGCCGGCCAATGACGGCCGTGGGTACGTACTGCGGAAGATCATTCGGCGGGCGATTACGCACGGAAGGTTGCTCGGGCAGACGAAGCCGTTCCTTCATCAGATGGTGTTCGCGGTGCGCGACTTGATGCAGGATGCATATCCTGAGCTGAAAGAGACAGCCGACAGAGTTTCGAAGTCCGTGGTTCTCGAAGAAACTCGTTTCGCGCACACCATGGATGTGGGTCTGGGAAAACTGGAGACGCTGCTCCAAGGCTCGGCGGACCAACTCACGGGCGAGGACGCGTTCAAACTCTACGATACGTTTGGCATGCCACTCGACTTCATGCAGGATGCGGCCCGCGATCAGGGTTTGCGTTTTGATCAAGCTGGTTTCGATCACGCGATGGAGGAACAAAAGACTCGTGCGCGCGCTTCCTGGAAAGGCGCGGCCAAGCAAACGGCCAATCCCGCTTATCAGAAGCTACCGACATCTAAATTTGAAGGCTATTGGCAGACTCGCTCGGACGGCTGCGAGGTGCTGGCCATTATTCACAACGGGCAGGGAGCGCAACAGCTTTCGGCTGGCGAAGCAGGCGAAATTATTCTTGATCACACGCCGTTTTATGCCGAATCCGGTGGGCAAGTTGGGGATCGAGGATGGTTTTATTCCGATGATCACAACACGGTGGTCGCGGAAGTGAAGGGATGCTATTCGCCGATTCAGGGGGTGCGGGCACATCAGGTGGTTGCCAAACAAACTCTTCGCGTGGGGGATCGCGTGGATGCGGTCGTCAACACCGATATTCGCGAGGCCACCATGCGGAATCATACGGCTACGCATTTGCTGCATGCGGGGTTGCGCGAGGTGTTGGGGAAGCACGTGAAGCAGGCGGGGTCGCTGGTGGCGCCGAATCATTTGCGGTTTGATTTTTCGCATTTTGCTGCGGTGGACGATGAAGAGTTGCAGGATATTGAAGACATCATCAACAAGGAAGTGCTGCGCAACATAAAAGTCGAGACGCTTACCGATGTACCGATCGACGAAGCCATCAACAAGTATCATGCGATGGCGCTGTTCGGAGAAAAGTATGGCGATAAGGTGCGCGTGGTTCGCATCGGTGATTTTTCGACTGAGCTTTGTGGGGGCACGCACACGGCGGCGACCGGGGAAATTGGGCTGATCAAGATTCTGAAAGAAGGCAGCGTGTCTTCGGGCGTGCGGAGGGTGGAGGCGATCACCGGGGAAGGATCTTTACAACACTTTCGCAAGGATCATCAACTCGAGAACGTGGTGTCTGCGTTCGTGTCTCCCACCCTTTCGCACAAACCGCGAACGGATGGGGCAGCCTCTTCTGATCCGGCTCCCGACAGTGAAACTTCGTTCTCCCCAGCCGATGCGTTGAAGGCTGAGTTGGAAAAGAAGGACGCGGAGATCAAGCGGCTGGGGCGCGAGCTTGATCAGGTGCGGATGAAGTCGGCGTCGGCATCGATCGGCGCGGCGAATATCAGTGACAAGGTGAAGGAAGTGAAAGGCGTGAAAGTGCTGGCGCATCGCATGGACAATCTGGAGCGGGCGCAGATGCGGACTCTGGTCGATCAGCTTCGCGACAAGATTGGTTCGGGCGTGGTGGTGCTGGGGTCGGCGTCGAATGGGAGCGTGTCGCTGATCGTGGGCGTCACGAAAGATCTGACCGGGCGCGTGCAGGCTGGAAAAGTGATCGGACCTGTCGCGCAGAAGGTTGGCGGGAAGGGCGGCGGGCGTCCGGATCTGGCCGAGGCTGGGGGAAAAGACCCGGGCGCGCTGGATGCCGCGCTGGACGGGGCGTACGGGGTGGTGGACGGGTTGCTGGGGTAGCAAGGCAGGGGTTAGGGGTCAGTTTTCGGTTTCTGGTTTCCGGTTTCCATTCCTCGTCTGGAGTTTCTTTACTTATGGAGGACCGCATTCGGTTTATTGAACATAAGGGGAAGCAGATTCTGCTGGCGGACTGTTCGCACTGCACGGCTGAGGAATTGGAAACGATGTCGCGGCTGGTTCCAAGCTATGTGACCGCCGAGCCGAAGGGGTCCGTGCTGTTGCTGGCGGATTTTACGGGCGCGCAGTTTGAGCGCAACGCGATCGAGAGGCTCAAGCGAGATACGGTACTCGACCGGCCGCACGTGAAGCGCTCGGCATGGGTGGGGACGGAGACGTTGCCGCACATATTTTACGAACATTTGAAGAGTTTTTCGCAGCGTGATCTGCCGACGTTTAAGACGCGGGAAGAGGCCATGGACTGGCTGGTGGGGGAGTGAAGCTGACTTTTCTGCCTGCTGGGGGCAATGTCGTGGCGGGTGCGCGCGGCTAGTGTGAGCCTGTTTGCAGCCCGGGTACTGCGGACTGACGTAAGGTCTCTCACCCCGCTTCGCCGCGTTTGATGACATCGCAGGGCAGGAACGAGATCAAAAGCGACGGACAAGAGTGTCCGTCCTACACGGCCGAATCCTCCACCTCAACTCCTCCACTTCAGAATGACTGGGCCCGGCATGGGGTGCTTCATCTCTTGCCCTGCGCGTTTCGCCTCGAGGTGCGCGGCTTTCAGCTGGAAGTACCATTTGGCGGGACGGTCAGCGTCGTCGATCAGCATGAGATGCGGATTGTGCTTCAGGCCTTCGGCTTGCATCTCCATGGTGCGGCGGTCTTGTTCGACGAATTTCGCAAACACGAATTTCAACAGCTCCGGCCCGAACGGGACCCAGCGGAAAATGTTCCAGGCGGCGACCACATCGATGCGGCAATGATTGCGCGTGATGGGCGTGACCGTGGTCAGGCTGGAAAACCAGAATTTCCCGGCGCGGATGGTCTCGCTGCGCCGGTTGGGTAAAACGAAATCGATGGTGGTGGTGATGGAATCGGCGGCGGCATACAGGCGCAAAAGCTTGTAGGGCGCGGAATTCGAACTGGGAGTGTGGGCGCTCATGCGAAAACCGTTGGGGATGGGCTCAAAGTGTTTCTGCTTGTCGTGAATGCTGTGGCGGCTGCGCCACCACCACGCCTGGTGAACGAAAGGGCCGTGCGCGGGATCCATGAGGCCGATGATGCCGTGATCGACGCTGACGGGCATGTCGGCGGTGAGATAGGCAAGCTTGTAGTTGCCGCTGGTCGCTTCCCCGAACTTCTCAATCTGCGGCACGGGATGGGGAGCGTCGCCGGACTTGGTGAATCCCGCACCTTGCGGGCCGGGCTCGGGAATGTAGACCCAGACGAAACCGTCTTGTTCCTGGCAGGGATAACCGCCGGCGTAGATGCGATCCACTCGTAAATTCTGGTCGGCGGTGAGCGACGGGATGAGCTGGCACTGGCCGCTGTGGGCGTCGAACGTCCAGCCGTGGTAGGGGCACTCAACGTTGGCTCCGTCGAAGTGGCCGTGGTGGAGCGGCATGCCGCGGTGCGGGCAGGCGTCGCGCAGAGCGAAGGGATGGCCCCGGCGGTCGCGACCGACCACGAGCGGAATTTCGAGGAGCGTGGCCTGATGAAGTTGGTTGCGAACGACGCGATCGGCGGGCAGGGCGCGATACCAGAAGCCAGGGAGCATGAGCGAATCGGGCGTCTGGCGTTGAGGTGAGTCGAGTTCGGGCATGGAGAGAATTGTTGATTGCCGATTGAAAAACATATGCTAGCATCCGCAGGACTTGGGCGAGTCTAAAACAATGGAATTTATCGGACATTTTCGCAGGCTGACGCCGGTGCAGCGGAATACGTTTGTCGCGTGCTTTCTGGGGTGGTCGCTGGACGCGTTTGATTTTTTCATTCTGATTTTCTGCGTGAACGCGCTGGCGGCGCAGTTTCAGACGAAGGTGTCAGCGATCGCGGAAGCGATTTTCCTGACGCTGGCCATGCGGCCGGTGGGCGCTCTTCTGTTCGGATGGATGGCGGATCGGTTCGGCCGGCGTCCCACGCTGATGGTCGACATCATTGCGTATTCGGTGTTCGAACTGGCTTCGGCCTTCGCGCCGTCGTTGAAATTTTTTCTGATCATGCGGGCATTGTTTGGAATCGCTATGGGCGGGGAATGGGGTGTGGGCGCGGCATTGGCGTTCGAGACGTTGCCCGCGGAAGGACGCGGATTTTTTTCCGGCGTGCTGCAGGAAGGGTATGTGGTGGGGAATTTGCTCGCGGCCGCGGTTTACGGAAGCTTGTTTCCGATCGTGGGCTGGCGCGGGATGTTCGTGATTGGAGCGCTGCCGGCGTTCCTCGTGATTTACATTCGGACCAAAGTGGATGAATCGCCGGCGTGGCTGCAAGGGCGCGCATCGCCCGAGACGGAGCGGCACCTCGGCAACGACATTACCACGTATTTCTGGAGTTTTCTTTTTCTGGTGGTGCTGATGTTTGGCTTCAATTCTTTCAGCCACGGCACGCAGGATCTCTATCCGACGTTCCTCGAGAAGAATCATTTGTTCGCGCCACAAACGGTGAGGACAGTTTCGATGATTGGCAGCATCGGGGCGCTGCTCGGTGGGATTTGTTTTGGCACCTGGTCGGAGCGAATCGGACGACGGCGGGCGATCGCGATTGCGGCGGTGCTCGCAATTCCGATGATTCCTTTGTGGGCGTATTCGCACACGATCGCCACGCTGGCGGTGGGCGGCTTCCTGATGCAATTCATGGTGCAGGGCGCGTGGGGAGTAATTCCCGCGCACCTGAATGAACTTTCTCCGCCGGCGGTGCGCGGGACGTTCCCGGGACTCGCCTATCAACTGGGGAATCTGCTCGCGTCACGGAACGCGGTGTTGCAGGCCAAGTTAGTGGAACGCCGATTTGGCGGCAGCTTTCCACCGGTGCTTTCGTGGACGGTGGTGATGGTTGCATCGCTGGTGGCGGTGGTCACGCTGAGCGGGAAGGAACGAAGAGGCGTGGATTTGTCGAGCACGAAGTCAGCGGAGCCGTCCGGAGAGTTGCAGTCATCTCCCTCACCGGGACATTCCCGCGGTGGATGAGCCGAAGCTCAGCGATGCCGCTTATCGCAGCGCGGAAGCGCTTGCGCCACCCAAAAGCAAATGCAGTGTCAGTTTCGGCACACTGGCTGGCAGGCGGCGCACGACAGGATTGTTTCGGGGCGGTTCCTGTGGTACGGTAAGTGAAAATTCCACGCCTTCGTAAATTACATTCACAGGGTCCCGGAAGTTGGTTTGCGCGAAGGCGCTTAAGGAATGCGTGTATCGTACGGATGTACTTGGGGTAACGTCACTATGAAAGAAATTATGGATCAACCTGTCCCAGCCGGTGAATCCGCTGAGAAAGAAAACTTTGCGAACCGCAAGCTGATCCGGCCGACTCTGCCGCGCGGAGAGAACCACGGCAACCACAATTCGCCCCCGGTGCAAACGCGGGAGCGTGCGGAGCGTCCGGAGCGGCACGACCGGGGCGGCGGGATGGGAAGTGGGGCGACGGGCGGCGGCGGACGAAAGGTGACGCCTCCGGAGCAGACCAACGCCGAGAATTTTTATTATCAGAAGCAGATGCAGTCGCGCACTCCGATGGTCATTGTGTTGCGGGACGGCGAGGAAGTGCGCGGCATCATTGAGTGGTATGACCGGCAGTGCATCAAGGTGAACCGCGACAACGGCGGCCCCAACCTGATGATCTACAAACCCGCCATCAAGTACATGTATAAAGAGGGCGAGAACGAGCGATAGATTGTCGGAGCGGATTCGTCGTTCACTGCCCGATCCAGCAGCGATCGGTCTCGGTGGAAGACGGGAGTTCGGATGTTCTCCTCACGTGTAGTTTCCCGCAGAAAGTTTGTGCAGTCGGCGTCGCTGGCATCAGCGGCTTGCCTGTTTCCCAACTTTGGCGGTCGAGGTTTCGCCGCCGCTGCTGCGGCTTTCCCTCCCCTTGAAGAATTCGGCTATGGCGAGGTCACGCTGGTCAGTGATCTCCACGAAAAACAGATGGCGGAAACGCACGCGTTGCTTATGGGGTTGAGCGAGGACAGCCTGCTTAAGCCGTTCCGGCAGATGGGGGGGCAGCCTGCGCCGGGCGAGGACTTGGGCGGCTGGTACCAGTACGATCCGCACAATCAGGACTATCTTTTTGAAGTCGGATTTGCCCCGGGTTGCACGTTCGGGCAATGGGTTTCTGCGCTGGCGCGTTCGTATGCCATCGACCGATCGCCCGAGACGCGCGAGAAGGTTCTCAGGCTGAATCGTTTGTACGCCCAGACTATTGCCGGCGACTTTTACGAGAACACTCGCTTCCCCGCTTATACCTATGACAAGCTGGTGTGCGGACTCATTGACTCGTACAAGTACGTGGGCGATCCCGATGCATTCGCCATTCTGGACGAAACCACGAAGACGGCACTGCCGCACTTGCCGAAGAAAGCCGTGGAACACGGGCAAAGATGGCGCTCGAACCCGGATGTTTCGTATACGTGGGACGAGTCCTACACGATTCCTGAGAATCTGTTTCTCGCTTACCAGCGCGGAGCGGGCGAGCAGTATCGCGCTCTCGCTATTCAATATCTTGACGACGCGTATTACGATCCGTTGGCGGAAGGGCGCAGTAACCTGGAAGGGCGGCACGCTTACAGCCACGTGAACTCGCTGTGCTCGGCCATGCAGGCGTATCTCACGCTGGGCAGCGAGAAGCATCTGCGCGCGGCCAGGAATGGTTTTGACATGATCGCGGCGCAGAGTTTTGCCACAGGCGGCTGGGGGCCGGATGAGACGCTGCGCGCACCGGACAGCGCTGAAATCTATAAGAGCCTCACCAGCACTCACTCCAGTTTTGAAACTCCGTGCGGTTCCTATGCTCACTTCAAGTTGACGCGCTACCTGCTGCGCGTGACCCGCGATTCGCGCTATGGCGACAGCATGGAACGCGTCATGTACAACACTGTGCTGGGATCGTTGCCGCTGCAGCCGGATGGCCGGACCTATTACTATTCGGATTACAGCTTCAAGGGGCGCAAGGTTTACCACGAGCAACGCTGGGCGTGCTGCTCCGGGACATTGCCGCAAGTGGCGGCGGATTACCGCATCAACACCTACCTCCGCGATGCCCAGGGCGTGTACGTGAATCTGTACATTCCGTCGACGGTGCGATGGACGCAGTACGGAGCGCAGATCGAGCTAACGCAGAAAAGCGAATATCCCTATGAGCCGCACGTGCAGATTGAAGTAAAGACCTCGCGATCGGTGGAGTTTGCGGTGAATTTGCGGATTCCGCAGTGGGCGGAAGGGGCTTCGATCGCGGTGAACGGGAAACGCAAGGTGGCTTCGGCCGGGAGTTTCGCGAGCGTAAAGCGGAAGTGGAAAAACGGCGACCGCATCGAATTGGAGCTTCCGCTGAGGACACGGCTGGAGGCAATCGATGCGCAGCATCCTGAAACTGTTGCGCTGCTGGCAGGGCCGCTGGTTCTGTTTGCCATCACGGATGCGGAGCCGGCCGTGACGCGCACGCAGTTGCTGGCTGCGAAGAAGACGGGAGCCCAGAGTTGGGAAGTGACAACCGCGAGCCAACCTATGAAGATGCTGCCCTTCACCGCGATCGGCGAACAACAGTATTCGACTTACCTGCGCGTTTAGAGAGAGCGTGTGGATGGGATTTGAATCTGCGTTCGTTCGCGTCAGCCCAGTGATCTGGCTGGATTCGCTGCCGTTGCTTCGGAGGTGCGACCGTTGCCAACAGTAAAACGGCACGCGGCTCTGGTGGCCGCGTATTCAGCTACGAAGAAAAAAATCGACGACCTGCCGACGGTTCTTCTGAACCCGGGACAAACTTTGTTCCGTTCCTTCAATCCCAATAGTGCCCACTCCGCACTCCCCAAGCCCCAGCCTGGGACGCACGTTTCGAAGTTACAAGCGAATAGACTCCTGATTCCTGGCGACGGCGTCCGGGAACTCAACAACCGTTTCAGCGGCCCCTCGTACGATGCAGCCGTTCCCGCCTCGGCTGGGTTTTACTGCGTACTTCAGCAGCAGGCGCTCGTGAATGAGGCGATGCATTACACCGGAAACCCTGGAGTGTGGGCCCTGACTGGCAAGTGCGTCTTGAAGATGCGGCTCATGGGAACGATCCTGGTCGCTGACCTCTCACCGCATAATCCGCGAGCCCGCCGATTCCTTCGGGAGTTGGGAGCAGGGACGTGGGATCAGATGATCGATCCTAAGGACTGCTCGGTCGCACGCGGGATCGGATTGGCGATAGCTGAAAGCGGTGCGCTGCGAGGTCTCTCGGTCCAAACTGTCCGAGAGTCCGAACGATCACCGGAGGAACGTGGTGACAATCTGGTATTGTTCACGGCCCCCGGTCGGGCCATTTCAGGGGTATACATCGAAGAAGCATATTATTTCGGCAGGACGTACGCCCCAGAGATCTTTCCAGTTGCATTTCCGTGAGGGCGCTCACCACGAGCGCCTTTGAGATCACTCGATCAAGCTCTCGATTGGCAACAGATCAGCGTATTTTTGGCGCGCCTGAAAAATTCTGGCAGTTTACGGAGCGGATGCTCCCGTTGACAATCTCGGTTATCTCCCCTAGCATCAATAACTTGAGGCACATCTTGACCTCGAATTCGGGAGCCCCTTGTGATTAAGCTCGACATCATTAACGAAGTGGTCGCCAGAACCGGCATCACCAAGACGAAGGCGGAGCTGGCGGTGGAAACGGTTTTCGAGAGCATGAAGAAAGCGCTAGCGCGCTCGGATCGTATTGAGCTGCGGGGATTTGGCGTGTTCAACGTGCGTCCGCGCAAGACCGGGATCGGACGCAATCCGCGCACCGGAGCCGAAGTTTCCATTCCGCCGGGCCGGGCGGTGCGGTTTAAGCCGGGGAAAGAGTTGCAGTCGATTGATTAGAGGGGAGTTGCTGGCGGCTCGTGGCTATCGTGGCTAGTTTCTGGTTTCCCGGTGATCGCTCCTTCGCTTAGAATTCTGCATTCCATCTACATCTATATTTTTCATCTGGATCTATCGAGGATTGGCCGTTTCTGAATTTCCCGCTGCCTGCTCTCCGCTGCGACCTGCATCTGCAACTCGTAGTAGCATCAAGAGAAAGCTTGGGTTGAATGCCGGGCTTTTAGATTCTGACTGAAATTTCGAATGTCTGATCCGATTCCTTCTTTAGCGTATCCTTCTGCGGATGAATCCCGGCCCGCGGTGCAGTGGGCGCCACGGCCGCCGGGACAAATCTATTGGCTGCATGTTTTGTTGCTGCTGCTCACATGTTTTACCACGCTGGTGGTGGGGGCGCGGATGCAAGCCAATTTCATGGTCGGCAAGCCGGCGTTCTCGCTCGACGACGATTCTCTGTCACTGTTTCCGGCGCGATGGATTTTTGAGCATCCCTGGTCGCGGCTCAAGCTGGGGGTGCCTTTCGCAGCAACGCTGATGCTGATTCTGCTGGCCCACGAAATGGGCCATTACCTTTACTGCAAACGCTATCGCGTGTGGGCTACGCTGCCATTTTTCATTCCCGCACCCACGTTGTTCGGAACGCTGGGAGCGTTCATACGGATTCGAGCGCCTATCCGGTCAAGGACTGCACTTTTTGATATCGGCATTGCTGGCCCGATTGCCGGATTTCTGGTTTCGGTAGGCGTGTTGTGGGCGTCGCTTGGGCTCTCCAAGCCGCTTCCGGCAGGGCTGCGGGCGCCTGACCTGCAAATGGGATTTCCCCTGATCTTCCAGTGGATGCAAAGCCTGCTGGCGTGGCAACGAGGCGCACACAGTGTAGCGGCGCTGCCTTTGCAGCGCGTGCTACTGCATCCGTCTGCGATCGCGGCCTGGGTGGGGATGTTCGCGACATCATTGAACCTGTTGCCGGGTGGTCAACTGGACGGCGGACACATCGTTTTCTCTCTCGCGCCCGGGGCGCACAAGTTTGTTTCGCGGTTGACGATTCTCGTCCTGTTGCCCATGGGCTATTACCTTTGGTCGGGATGGTTTCTCTGGGCGATTCTGCTGCAGTTGAGCAGCTTGCGGCATCCGCAAGTGGCGGAGTTGCCGCGAGTTTCTGGCGGGCGCGTGTGGCTGGCGCTTTTTGCGTTGGTGATGCTGGCGCTCACTCTGACACCAGCGCCGATTCAGCCTGGGGCGGCGAGAGAATTGATCCCGCAGTTGATCCGGGGGATCCCGCAGTTGATCCGGGGGATCCCGCAGTTGATCCGGCAGCTTTTCGGGAAATAACGAAGCGCTCGGCTTGCTTTCAAGTTTCGGGCACTTGGGCCTTTTGTGGCGAATCGATAACGTAGAGGTCTAGAGCGTTGGCCGCATCGTGTCCTCCCCCGTTCGGCAAGCTCAGGGCAGGCTCTTCGAAAACCGCGAAGGGTGGGGCAGCCTGGCGGGTGCTCTGGCCAAAAGCTAAGAGCGAACGGCTGGAGCTGCTTTGCTCACATCAACCACAGCGCGTCTACATCCACGATCACTTGCGTGCGCGGAATCTTCAGCTGCGCGGCGTGAGCCAGCATGGCGCGCAAAGTGGCGTTTAGCTTTTCGCGGCTGGGGGATTTGAGAACAAAGTGATAACGGTAGTCGCGCTTCAGTCGGACGATGGGCGCGGCCGCCGGGCCGAGCACGCGCACGTCCACATGCCGGGTTTTCTCAAACCACTTTCCCAGAAGGCCCGACCACTCGAGCGCCTCATCGAGCTTATCGCTGCGCACCAGCACGTTGGCCAGCGCGGAATATGGCGGGTAGTGCATCCAACTGCGGAAGCGTAACTCTTTTTCGTAAAAGCCGGCAAAGTCGTGGCGTGCGGCATATTGCACGGCGTAGTGATCCTGAAAATACGTTTGCAGCACAACTTTTCCAGGGGACTGGCCGCGTCCGGCGCGTCCGGCAACCTGGGTGAGCAACTGAAACGTGCGTTCCGCCGCGCGAAAGTCGGGAAAGCCCAGGGCTGCGTCGGCGCCCACCACCCCCACCAGCGTGACGCCGTGAATGTCGTGGCCTTTGGCGATCATCTGCGTGCCTACGATCATGTCGAGATCGCCTTCGTTGAGCGCGTTCAGGGTGCGCTCGAAATCTTCATGGCCGCGGACGGTGTCGCGATCGAGCCGCGCGATGCGGGCCTGGGGAAACATGCCGTGTAGAAGTTCCTCCAGCTTTTCCGAGCCGGTTCCCAGGAAATAAACATATTCGCTGCCGCAGTGCACGCAGACTTTTGGAACTGGCGCGGTGTATCCGCAATAGTGGCAAACCATTTTGTGTTGGCGCTTGTGATGCGTCAGCGCGATGGCGCAGTTCTTGCACTCGAGAGTCTTGCCGCAGGCGCGGCAGAGCACCACGGGCGAGTAGCCGCGGCGGTTAAGCAAGACCATCACCTGCTCTTTGAGTTCGATTCGTTCTTTGATTTCAGCCGCCAGCTTGCGCGATATGACCTGCTCATGTCCGGTTTCCTGAAATTCCTGCCGCATGTCGATGATCTCGACTTCCGGCAGCGGCCGCTGCTCCACGCGATCGGGCAACTCGATCAAAATGTATTTGTTCTTCTTTGCGTTGAAATACGACTCCAGCGAAGGAGTGGCTGAACCCAGCACTACCACGGCATCCGCCATCTTGGCTCGCATCACAGCGATGTCGCGGGCGTGGTAGCGAGGAGTCTCTTCCTGCTTGTAGGAACCGTCATGCTCCTCATCGACGATGATCAAGGCCAGGTCGGCGACAGGTGCAAACACTGCGGACCGCGTGCCGACGACCATGCGTGCCTCTCCGCGCTTGATGCGGTGCCATTGCTCGGCGCGCTCGCGGTCGGACAGCGCCGAATGCAGAATCGCAACTTCGTCGCCGAAAATCTGATGCAGGTCGGCGGCGACAGCGGGGGTGAGGCCAATCTCGGGAACGAGGAGAATGGCGGAGCGCCCCGCCTCGAGCACGTCTCGCATGCCGGCCAGATAAACAGCGGTTTTTCCCGAGCCGGTGACGCCGTGCAGCAGCATCCCTGAGAACTTGCGGGATAGGACGCCTTCGCGAACGCGGGCGAGCGCGGCTTGCTGCGAGGAATTGAACTCGAATGCAAAAGGCGAGGGGCGAGGACGGCTGCGTGAGATCGTCCGATCGGCGGGCTGTTCGACGATTTCGACCAGGCCTCGCTTGACCAGAGTGCTGAGTGTGCTGCGAGGAACGTCTAGCGCCTGCAGCGTTTCCACGGGAACTCTGCCGCCGGATGCGGCCAGCGTGTCGACGATGGCTTGTTGATTCGGGTTTAGCTTTCCCTCGGCGGATTTGAGCTGCGCGATCTTGACGGTGCGGGTGGCATCGCGGGCGGCAGAGACGTCTTCGCGGTGCAACCACTTCTTGCGAACCATTCCGGCGAGGATAGATTTCGAAACGCGAGTCGCCGACCGTAGCGTTTCTTCCCGCACCAGTTCTTTCACTGGCTCTGCGCTTGCCGATGCGCGCGCCGCCAGATCGTCGAGCACACGAAACTCGGCGGCCTGCTCTTCGGGTGTGCGTTGCGAGCGGGCCGACGAGCCCGACGCGCCTGCAAGATGCAGCGCCATTTGGCCCTCGTCGGTGATGCGATAGCCGATGGAGCGTTTGAACTCCGCGCTCAGCGGCAGCATTGTGCGGAAGACTTCGCCGATGGGAGCGAGGTAGTAATCCGCGATCCAGCGGCCGAGTTTCAGAAGCTGCTCATCGAGCACGGCAGCGGCATCGAGCACGCTGATGAGATTCTTGATTTGGACGGACGGCTTGCGGTCGTGCAACTCGACCACGATGCCCGTCATGCGCTGCTGGCGAAATGGGACCAGCACGCGGCCGCCAACAATCGGCGTGGCGGCCGCAGGAACGCGGTAGGTGAAGACCATATCCAGCGGCACGGGCACGGCAACGTCGCAGAATTCGGGCATTGATTGGAAGGATAAACCAGTGCAGCATGCAGCTTGAACAACGGGAGCTGTCAGTAGCCGCCGAACGATTCCCCGACGAAGGAACCATCTGGAGCCATAACAGAATCGGATGTCAAAGGCCTGAACGCTCTCGAACCTCCGTCATCCCCAGAAACGATAACGCGGACGCCTCCGCCCTTCTTGCTATTCCAAAATGCATGTACTTCCGGCTGATAGTCCTTTCCATCTTCGCCCCGTGACTTCCTGCGTCGGCGTATCCCCCATGAGCAAAAACCAGATCGCGATAGGGCCGCCGCGTTGGCTCCTTCAACCACGCGTCGATCAGAGCATGGACGATCTGGTGATCCATGATCGGTCACTTCGGAGCGCCGCTCGAAGCCTTCAGACCTAGGTATTTCATCACCATCTGCAAATCCTTCCAGGCTTCGCCTTTCTGTCGCGGATCGCGCACCAGATACGCGGGGTGATAGGTGACGGCGAGGCGGGCGCCCGGCCACGCTGGATCGTTGCTGCGCACACCTGCGGGCTTGAAGTCGTAGAATCGGCCGCGCAAATCGCCCAGAGATGAATTCATCGCCAGCAGGTTCTTGGCCGCGGTGGCGCCCAGGGCCACCACAACTTTCGGCTTGATGGCGGCGATCTGCCGCATGAGAAACGGCGAACACGTATCACACTCGTCGGGCTCGGGCGTGCGGTTGCCCGGGGGACGGCACTTGACGACGTTCGCGATGTAAACATCTTCGCGCTGTAGCCCCATGGCTTTGATCATGTTGTTGAGCAACTGGCCGGCGCGGCCGACAAAGGGCTCCCCCTGCGCGTCCTCGTCAGCGCCGGGACCTTCGCCCACGAACATCAACTCGGCGCGCGGGTTGCCCACGCCGAAGACGATTTGCTTGCGGCCCTGTTCATGCAGCTTGCAGCGCGTGCATTCGCCGAGATCTTCGCGAATGATTTTCAGGGCGGCAACGGGATCGGTGACACTGTACTCGGGCTTCGGGGTGTGGGCTTCGAAGATGCTCTCGTCGGCGACCGGTGCAACCACAGCGGATTTTCTGGTGGCCATTTCCTCTCGCGTTTCTGACTGGAGTGCGGTGGACAATGCTAAGAGTGGTGCGATTCCCGCGGCCGTGCCGACGGCTGATTCCCGGACCGCAGGCCCTCTCTGGTAGAAATCGTAAATGCCCAGCTCGTTATAGTAACGTACGCGCTCGGCGAGAGCGCGCCGCAGCGCAGGATCGAGAGTGTGGGGCATGGTGCTTCGATTGTAATGGAGAGACGGGAGCTTTCCCGAACGAGAACTTCTTCGAGAACGGATCAGGCTTTCACCGGCGACTTGCGCTGCTGGCGCAGGCGGACGATCTGATCAACGACGCGTTGCGCCACTTCCCACTTCGTGGTTTCGGGGACCTCCACGACTTCGTCATGCGTGAGGATGGTGGCTGCATTGCGGTCGGAGTCGAACCCCACACCCTCGTGCGAAACGTCATTCACCACGATTGCGTCAAGATGCTTGGCCGCCAGCTTCTGGCGGGCGTTTTCGAGCACGTTTTCGGTTTCGGCGGCAAAGCCTACGACGATCTGCGACTGCTTGCGCAGGGAAATTTCTTTGAGGATGTCGGGGGTGGCTTCGAGCTCGAGCGTCATCGGACCTTTGCGTTTGATCTTCTGCCTGGCGGTTACTTTCGGCCGATAATCGGACACCGCGGCAGTCTTTATGACGATGGTAGCGTGAGGCAATAGTTCGAGCACCGCATTGCGCATCTCCTCAGCGGAGGAGACGCGCGTTAGTTCGGCCGCTCCCGGCGGCGTGAGCGCGGTTGGCCCACTGACCAGCAGCACGCGCGCGCCCCGGCGCAACGCAACCTCAGCCAAGGCGTAGCCCATGCGACCGCTGGAACGGTTGGTGAGATAACGCACGGGATCGATCTTTTCGCGGGTTGGACCCGCTGTGATGAGCACCGTCTCACCGCTCAAGTCTTGGGATGCACCCAGCGCTTCGAGCACCGCGGCCACGATGGTTTCATTTTCCGCGAGCCGGCCCGCGCCGGTCATACCGCAAGCCAGGTAACCTGAGCCGGGCTCGACGATCTTCACCCCTCGCTGGCGCAGGATTTCGATATTCGCCTGGGTGGCCGGATGATTCCACATGTTGACGTTCATGGCCGGAGCCACGACCACAGGCGCTGTGGTCGCGAGGTAGAGCGTAGTCAGGAAGTCGCTGGAAATGCCTTGCGCGAAGTGCGCGATCACATCGGCCGTTGCAGGAGCCACCACCAGGGCATCGATCGCTTGCGCAACCGCGATGTGCTCGATGGCGGAATCGATGTTGGGTTCCTGCGCTTCACCAGGCGAGAACATGCCGGTGATCACTTTCTCACCGGAGAGCGCGGCGAAGGTGAGAGGACGAACAAATTCCTGCGCCGCGCGCGTCATCACCACCTGCACGCGAATTCCGCGGTCCTGCAGCTGGCGAACGATTTCCGCTGCCTTGTAGGCTGCGATGCCGCCGGTCACACCCAGAGCGACTTTCATAATTGTTGATGGTTGATTTCTGATTGTTGATTGAAAAGCCCAAACACACCCACCGCAAAATCAGTAATCAACCATGACAAAATCAACCCACACTCTCTCAGTCCTGACCCAGGGCCTTGTCCAGAGCCTCGCCCACCTGCTCAACTGCGGGACGGGTTTCTGGAATCTCCCACTTCACTTTGCCCGCGCGAATCTCGTCCTGCGCGATGCGGCAGGGCTTGCGCGAACTGGTGTCAACCACCGGCGGTGCGCCGGACTGCAATTGGCGCGCTCGCCGCGCGGCCACCAAAATATACCGGTAATTGCTGTCGAAGCCTTCAATCAACTTCATACAGGGATTCTCCCTTAATTCCGAAATCGACTTTCAACAATGTCCGAACTTTGCCATCGTCTATCGGGGGAAATCGAGCCTTCGACTTACTCTTGCCGCTTCTTAATCGTTCGCGGCTCCTGCCGCCTTCCGCTGTCTGTAATGATACCGCGAAACCGCTATGCGTCTGAACCCTCCGGGGCAGAAAAGGAATCGAGAATGCGTCGAACCCGATCGCGAATATTTGCCAGACGACAACGATCGGCCAAAGCCACGATGCCTTTCTCCTCGTCCGTCAGCGGCCGGCCCGAACGGCACAGGCGCTCCGCGCGCACAATAGCCTCCAGGCTTTCGACCGACTCCTGCAAGTCATCGTTGATCAAAATATAGTTGTATTTGTCATAATTCTCAATCTCCCGACGGGCCGTGACCAAACGGCGCTGGATGACCTGATCATTGTCTTCGCCGCGATGCCGAAGGCGCCATTCCAGGGTCTTGCGATCCGGCGGCAAAATAAAAATACTGACGGCTTCAGGCAGCTTCTGCTTGATTTGCTTGGCGCCCTGCACGTCAATATCGAGCAAAACGTCTTTTCCCTTTCGTTCTGCTTCCCGCAGCACGGTCCGTGCGGTTCCGTAGTAGTCAATGCCGTATAGCACGGCGTGCTCCAGAAACTCGTCCGCGTCGATCATGCGCTGGAACTCATCGCGCGAGATGAAAAAATATTCCTTGCCATTCTCTTCGGTGCCCCGCGGCAGGCGCGTGGTGTAGGAGATGGAAAACTCGAGGTTGGGGACCAACTGCAACAGCTTCGCCACGAGCGTGGACTTCCCCGAGCCGGAAGGCGCGGAGATGATATAGACCGGCGGCTTGGGGACGGCGCTCGTTCCGACTGAAGTCATTCCAGATTCTGAGTTCATTCCAGGTTTTGTACCTGCTCGCGCGATTTTTCGATCTCCGCTTTCATGGCCAATCCCGCCTCGGTAATTTTGAGCGCTTCCCCGGCCAGCCCCGAGGTCTTCGACAGCAGCGTGTTGGCCTCGCGATTCATTTCCTGCAACAGGAAGTCCAGCTTCTTACCAACCTCGCCGCCCTCATCGAGCAGACTCAGGAAATGTTGCACATGCGTTTCCAACCGGACAATTTCTTCCTGAATGTCGCTGCGATCGACCAACAGCGCTACTTCCTGCAACACCCGTTCCTTGTCGGTGCTCGCTCCCAGCAATTCCTGGATACGCGAGTGCAACCGCTCGGTGTAGTTCTGCAGGGCGGCGCGCCGGTGCTGCTGCACGCGATTGCCGGCTTCCCCAAGGTGAGCCATGCGCTGCCGCAATTCGCGTTCGATTCCGCGGCCTTCCTCCTCGCGCATCTGGTTGAGCCGCAGCAGCGCATCGCCCACTTTGGCCAGGACCGCACCCTCAATTTCTCCGTCAACATTTTCACGAGCTGAGTCGAGCGCGCCCGGGATGCGCAGAATGGCGTTGAGGTCGGGCTCGACGGCCAGGGAAAACTCGGAGGCGGCCTTGCGAAACGCGGCAATGTATCCACCTACGAGTTCGCGATTCAGGACGAATGTCTCGCCGCTCGCTCGCTCGAGGCTGAGAGTCACTTCCACATGACCCCGCGCCATCCTGTCTTTCAGCAGGCGGCGCAACTGCATTTCCAGCGAATCCGTCCCGGAAGGCAGGCGGAAGTGCAGATCGAGGAAGCGGTGATTGACTGCCTTCAACGAGAGCGCGAAGCCCAGATGTCCGTTTGTGGAGGCGGCCGCACCGCCGAAGGAGCTCACCGCGCCGGCTGGGGCTTGGGGCTCGACCTCGCCCTTCACTTGAGCGAACCCTGTCATCGATCTTATTGGCATGGAAGGTGTCGGCATTAGGTCCGCCCCTGTTGTCTAAGGCTGTATCACAACTCTCGGTGCTTCCAGATTCGTGAATTGCAAATCGTACAAACGGCGATAGGTGCCGAGCCTGGTCATCAACTCGTCGTGCGGCCCGACATCGGCGATGGTGCCGTTCTCAATCACCACGATGCGGTTGGCGCGCCGCACCGTCGAGAGCCGGTGGGCAATCACGAACACCGTTCTACCTTCCATCAGGTTGTGCAGCGCGGTTTGAACCAACGATTCCGATTCACTGTCGAGCGCGGAGGTGGCCTCGTCCAAAATCAGAATCGGAGCATTTTTCAGAAGCGCGCGGGCAATGGCCAGGCGCTGGCGCTCTCCGCCGGAAAGCCGTACCCCGCGCTCTCCGATGGGCGTGTCGTAACCGGCGGGCATGGCGCGAATAAAGTCATGCGCCAGCGCGGCGCGGGCTGCCGCTTCCACTTCTTTCTGCGGAGTGAAGGGCTGGCCGTAGGCAATGTTGTTGCGCACTGAGTCGTTGAACAGTATCGTGTCCTGCGTGACGATTCCGATCTGCGCGCGGAGCGAAGCCAGAGTAACGTCTCGGATGTCATAGCCGTCGATCAGCACGCGTCCGCCGCTGGCGTCGAAGAAGCGTGGGATCAGGTGGACCAGCGTGCTCTTGCCCGCGCCGCTGGATCCGACAATCGCCAGCACCTCGCCCCGCTTTACCTCGAGATCGATGTTGCGCAGCACCTCGCGGGCCTCGCCGCCTTCGCTCTCCGCAGCGTAGGCAAAGCTGACCTGCTCGAACTGAACGCTTCCGGAAAACTTCGGCAGAGTTTTGGCACGCGGCTTTTCGCGGACGTCATCCTCGAGATCCATGAAGCGGAAAATTTCCGACGATGCGCCCAGGGCTTGCTGAAAGTTATTGTTGAACTGGGCGAACTTGCGGACAGGGTTGTAGAGACTGAAAACGGCGGCGATGAACGCGACGAAAGCTCCGGTCGTGAGTTCGCCGCTCTTGATCTGGTTACGGCCCAGCAGCAGAAGCAAAGCGACGGCGATGGCGCCGAGAACATCCATCAGCGGCGAACTGATGGCTGCAGCCGCCACCGATCTCAGGTTGGCCCGGAACAGGCGCCGCGCCGCCTGGCGGAAGCGCGAGATCTCCCAGTTCTCCGTGTTGAAGGCCTTCACGATCCGGTTTCCGGTAATGGTTTCGTGCAGAATGTTCTGGATTTCGGCCAGCTTGTCCTGTCCGCGGCGCGTGTGATGGCGCACCCGGCTGCCGATCTTGCGCGACGAATAAACGATGACGGGCGCAAACAACAGCAGCACCCAGGCCAGCCGGCCCCCAATCACCACCACCGCGGCCGCAGTAAAAATGAAGGTGAAAATCTGCTGCAGGAACTCAGCCAGAACCGCCGACATCGCGTACTGCACGCGATCAATATCGCTGACCATGGTCGAAAGCAGCGTGCCCGTGGCGTGCTTGGAAAAAAATGCCGCCGACTGCCGCAGGATCGCGTTGTAGAGATCATCCCGCAGGTCGGTGATCATGCCGAACCCGGCGTGATTCACCAGATAAGTGCCAGCATAATCCAGAAGGCCCTTCAGGACGGTCGAGGCCACCAGCGCAAAAGCCACAATCGTCCAGGCATTGTGCATGTAGGAGGGGACAAACTGCTGCAGGTAGACCGGCCGGCCTATCCGGGGAATGGTGAACAGGAGGATCTTTTCCGATCCGGACGCGGGATTGAGCACGCGATCGAGCACCGGCTTCAGCAGGATCAACCGGAACGCCTCAAGAAAACCGACCGCGGCCAGCAGCGCCACGCCCGGGAACAGTTGCAGCAAAAATGGGCGCACGTAGCGCAATAGGCGCGTCAGTTGCCGCATGGGGCTCCCAGGCGGGACAGGCCGCAATCGCTTGCTGCCGGTGGAATAGGCATGAGGTGCAAGCCGCTATTCTACCGCTCTGGAGGAGGGTTTGTCGTTGACTGGAGAAGGAACCACCGAACTTTCCTGACCCTCACTTCGGGCTGTCCCGGTGTACCACCTTCACCCGGTAGCCGGCTTTCCGCAGGCGGCCGCAGACTTCTTCGGCGATCATCACGGAGCGATGCTGGCCGCCGGTGCAGCCGAAGCCGATGGTGAGATAACTCTTGCCTTCTTTGATGTAGTGCGGCAACAGATAAATCAGAAGATCGGAGATGCGCTGGATGAATTCCCTGGTCTGCGGAAACGAGCGAATGTATTTGGCCACCCGCGGGTTGCGGCCGGTGAGGGCGCGAAATTCGGGCACGAAGTGCGGATTCGGCAGAAAGCGCACGTCGAAGAGCAGATCCGCATCTTCAGGAACGCCCTGACGGAAACCGAAACTCACGCAGGAAACCAGAATATTCTTTTCGGAAGACTGTTCGCGGAAGCGTTCCGTGATGTGGGAGCGCAGTTCGTGAACGTTGAACTTGGAGGTGTCGATGACAAAATCGGCCAGGGCGCGAATGCGACCAAGGTGGCCGCGTTCAGCCTTCAACGCGGATTTGACACCCGCTTTCGCACCCAGCGGATGCGGCCGGCGGGTCTCGCTGAAGCGGCGCAGCAGCACCGCGTCCGTCGCTTCCAGAAACACGACCTGCGCGGGGATCATTCGCCGCACCGCCTTCAGAATGCCGGGCAGGAGTTCGAGTTTCGATCCTTCGCGCACATCGACCACCAGCGCCGTGCGGCGAATTTCGTCTGATTGCAGCGCCAGTTCGGCAAAGCTCGGGATCAGCTCGATGGGCAGGTTGTCCACGCAGTAGTAGCCGAGATCTTCGAAGGCCTTGAGCACCGAGGCCTTCCCCGAACCGCTCATCCCGGTAATAATCACCAGTTCGCGCGAGCGCTGGCTCTTGGGCGCGTGGCGTGGCGGCTTCGCGCTCATTTTTCCGAGCGCGGTTTTGGCACGATCGCCGGAGGCTTTTCTGCGGAGCATCTAGCCGATAGTAGCAAAGAAGTCCGCGAGATATTCCCGATTTTCGTGGTGAGCGAACCTTTGACCACGGCGGACACATAGGATCACGGAGTAAGCGAGCGATGGATTGCGCGTACTTCCTGCCTTCGGTAGTTAAGTTTGCAGTTTGTCATCTGCCCGCTCCGGCAGGTAAGCTAATGCGCCATGAAGAAATTTCACGATCTCACGGAACGTGAAGTGCTCGCGCTGGCCATCTCGCTGGAGGAAGAAGACGAGCGCGTGTACGCCGACTTTGCCGAGGGATTGCGCCAGGACTACCCCGCGTCGGCACAAATGTTTGAGGGCATGCGCGAGGAGGAGTCCGGGCACCGGCGGCGGCTGATTGAACTCTACCGCCAGAAATTCGGCGAGCACATTCCTTTGATTCGCCGTCAGGATGTCCGTGGCTTTGTGGCGCGGCCGGCGCTGTGGCTGATGCGTCCACTGCGCATTGAGGCTGTCCGCAAAGAAGCGAGCACGATGGAAGTTGAGACTCGCCGGTTTTACGAAAAAGCCGCGCGCCGCACTCAGGACGCAAGCATTCGGCAATTGCTCGATGATCTCATCAATGAAGAACGCGAGCACGAAGAACGTGCCCAGGAATTGGACAAGCTAAAACTTCCTGCTCAGGTGAAGCAGGACGAAGAGTTGGCGCAGCGCCGGCTTTTTGTTCTGCAGATCGTGCAACCGGGACTCGCGGGCCTGATGGATGGTTCTGTCTCCACGCTGGCGCCCGTGTTCGCCGCCGCTTTTGCCACGCACAACACTCAGGACGCGTTTCTGGTGGGCCTGGCCGCGTCGGCGGGCGCGGGCATCAGCATGGGATTCGCCGAGGCGCTTTCCGATGACGGCAGCCTGACCGGGCGCGGGCATCCCTGGGTGCGGGGCGTGATCTGCGGAGCGATGACGGGACTGGGCGGCATCGGACACACGCTTCCGTTTATGTTTCGCGATTTTCGCCTGGCGCTGTGGGCCGCGGGCGCGGTGGTGGTCGCCGAGTTGGGGGTGATCACCTGGATTCGACACCGTTATATGGATAGTCCGTGGATTTCGGCGGCGCTGCAGGTCGGTCTGGGCGGTGTGCTGGTGTTCATCACCGGGGTGCTGATCGGGAGCTCGTAGGAAATCCCATGGCGGATTGATGATTTTTGATGGTTGATGGTTTATTTTCGAACCCTTGGCTTCTTGGGTCCGTAATCAACAATCAGTAATCAAGAATCAGCAATTTCGCTTCACGGCTGTGTGTCCAGCGGGTGCTTGCTCTTTTCGTAGAACTCGTTCTGCAACTTCAGACTCACGTCGTCGGCTTTCACGGCCTGAATCGCTTTGACCACCGAGTCGATCCACCACTTCATTTGAAATTCGCCCAGCTCGCGGGTGGCGGCGGAGCCGTCGCCGGAATAATGATTGGGAAAACGCGTGTACCACCAGATGCCGGTGTAAACGCCTTCGGGGATTTTCTGGCGCTGCTGGTCGGCGCCGGATTCGCTGGCGGCGCGGTCCTGATGCACAAGATCGGGCCGGGAGATCATCATCTTCGAAGTTTCGCTTTCGCCGGCGTGCATGTCGATGGATGTTTTCTTCGCCGGACCCCCGTGTTGCGGGGTGCGCTCGTTGAACACGTAGACCACATAATTGTGCGGCTTATCCAGCTGCGACTGCGCGAAGAACGGCAGCAGACTATCGTTACCGCCATGGCCGTTAACGATCAGCACTTTCTGGCAGCCGTTGCGCGCCATTTCGTCGGTAGTTTCCTGCAGCAGCGCGAGTTGCATGTCGCGGCTGTAGGCGACGGTTCCGGGCTCGTGGCGGGCCTCGGCGATCTGGCCGAAATAGTATTCGGGAAAGACCACGGCGTATTCCCGCTCGGCCGCATGCAGTGCGGCATAGCGGACATCGAGCAAGTCGGTGCCGAGTGGAAGATGCGGACCATGCTTCTCCAGAATGCCGAAGGGGAGCAGGCAGGTCCCCTGCGAGCGCTGGATGCCCTCCCGGAAATCAGAGGCGGTGAGCTCTTCCCAATGAACGGAAAGTTTGGCCGCGGGCGTGACGGCTTGCGCCCCCACGAAATAGGGCGAGGCGAGAACGACACACAGAAGCGAAAGCATCCGGGAAAGTTTGCGGAGGGTATAAGTCATCATGGCTAAAATCGCTCGGCGGCGAATTCTAACACGTCGAATACCCACGATTGAAACGTGTCAATGGGAAGAAAGCCTAGCTTCTCCTGGGTGCCCATGTCTCGCCTCTGGCGAAGACTTGGGATTCTTCCTGTGTCCTCGAAAATCACAATCCCCACTTCTCGCAAAGACGCGAGAAATGGGCACCCGTTTAGGTGACGGGGGAAAACTGATCGCTGACAGCTTCTTACGGCGCTTCGATCAGCTCCATTTTGCCGTCTCTCGTGCGGTGCAGGATCATCACTTTGCCTTTGGGATCGCGGAACACGAAGACGTCGCGATCGCGGAAGTGGGCCTCTTTGATGGCTTCTTCGAGGGTCATGGGGCGCATGGCAACGGCTTCGTCGGAGCGGACCAGATGCACTTCGGTGGTTTTGGCCACGGCGGGATATTTGTGCACTACCACGGGCACGGCGGTTTTCTCCGAGAGGCCGACCGTGGTTTGTAGGTCTTCCTGCGAGGGCAGCAGCGACGAGGACTGGCCGTTCCATTTTTTCGTTTCTTCGATTTTTCGGGCCGAGCGTTTCTTGGACTGCCAACGGGTCTTGTATTTCACCGCTTGCTTTTCCAGATGGTCGAGCGCTTCGTTGACCGCGATGGTCATGTCCTTGGCCTGGGCCAGGCCGACCAGCGGACCGTTGCGGGGGCTGATGGTGATTTCGGCTTTGTGGCGGTGCTTCTCGACCGCGAGAATGACTTTGCTATCAAACCGATCGCCCAGAATTTTGCGGATTTTTGTGAGGCCGGTTTCAACTTCTTTGCGGATGCTGGAAGTAACCACGAAGTGTCTGCCAGTGTATTCCACGTTCATGAGCGCCCCCTAGTGAAATTCTTGATCGAGATGAATTGGGCACTGCATTTTAAGTCAGAAGTTAGAAGTCCAAAATGCAGAAATAAAATCTCTTCCTTCTGCATTCTCGACGCTCGCAATCTTTGGTGCCTGCCTTCTGACTTCTTACTTCAGCATTATTTCTTGACTCTGCGCTGGTGCGTGCTCGGGATCCGCATGTCTTCGCGGTATTTTGCCACCGTGCGGCGGGTCACCTGGATGCCTTGCGACTGCAGGATGCGGGTGATCTGCTCGTCGGTCAGCGGACGGCTGGGATCTTCTTCGTCGATGAGCTTTTTGACACGACGCTTGAGGATGAGCAACGAAGTGTTGCCACCCTCGGGGCCCTGCACGCTCTCACTGAAGAAGTAGCGCAGCTCGAATACGCCCTGGGGAGTGTGCGCGTATTTGCTGGCCACGGCACGGCTTACCGTGGAAGGATGCACGCCGATTTCTTCGGCCACCTCCTTGATCATCATGGGTTTCAGCTGATCGATGCCTCGTTCCAGAAAATCCTGCTGGCGGGCGACGATGCAATAACAGACTTTGGTGATGGTCTGTTTGCGCTGCTCAATATTCTTGATGAGCTGAATGGCGCTCTTGTAGCGCTCTTTCACGTAGTCGCGAGTGGTCTTGTCGTTGGTACCGTCGCGCGTCACCAGCTTTTTGTAGGCGGGATTCAGGCGAAGCTGCGGCAGGTCTTCGTCGTTCATAATCACCAGCCACTCGTCGCCGTGCTTCACGAAAGCAACATCGGGTTCAATGAGCCGCGGCTGGGTCTTGTTGTAGCGCAGGCCGGGGCGGGGATCGAGCGTGCGGATGTAGTGCAGCGCATGTTCGATCGCCTCCGGCGGACGGCCGATGGCTCGCGCGATCTCTTTGTGCTGCTTGTTCTGCAGGGCGCGCAGATGCTGATCGACGATGGCCATGGCATCTTGAAGAATCTGCGCCGTGCCGTTGCCGTTTCTTTCTCCGTTCTTGTCGCCATTCTTTTCGGCGTTCTTATTCTGAGCAAGTTGCTGCTGGTGGTAGCGAAGCTGGTAGAGCAGACACTCGCGAAGATCGCGGCAACCTACTCCGGGAGGATCGAGCTGGCGGACCGTGTCCAGGGCTTCCTGCAGGTCGGCGGCGGAGAATTTGGGCGTCCAGGCCGGGGATGCAGCCGGCTGCGCGGGTTCGGGAGCGGGAGCGACGGCTGCGGCCGCGTCTCCGGAGCGCATGGAAAACGACGCGTTCGGATCACGGACGGCGGTGCTGGCTTCGGTGGCGGGTGAAAATTCGTCCGCGGCGTTCGGGTGAGTTGCGGTTGCAAGCGCCGCGTTCTCAGCCAGAACGCCTCCGGCTACGCCGGTTTCGGTCAAATCCTCAGCGCTAGCCGCGGATGGGACTTCTCCGCCCAAACCATCCTCAGCCAAGACTTCCTCAGCTAAACCATCCTCGGCCAAGGATTCTTCGGCGAGGGCGTGCTCCGCCAAGCCCAGCGCCTGCGCCTCGCTCACGATTTTCTTGGCGGTGACCGCATCGGCTTCAGCGGACGCCGGCGGCGTGACTCCGAGCAGTTCGTCTTCGCTGGCGATCAGGTAGCCGTCTTCGTTCAGATTACCGATGATCAGGTCGGCGGCTTCGCGGACCTCGCGGCGCAGGCTGAGCGCTCCCAGTTGCCAGGCCAGATGATCGGTGAGATTGCCGGGCTTCGAGAGAAAGTTCTCGAATGACGGGCGCTCGATTTCTTCCATCTCACCGCGGCTGCGGTAACCAGGATCGAGGTAATCCTGAAAGAACGACCCGAAATCGATTTCCTCGAACGGATCTTTCTTCTCGACAGCGGCGATGGGATTTTCTTCGGTGGCAGCGGTGGCGGCGCGCTCGCGGTCCGCCTCCTTGCCTCCGACTTCATCGAGCAGTGGGACCGATTCTTCGAGTTCTTCGAGAACCGGATTCTCCACCATCTCCGTGTTGATCATGTCCTTGAGCTCGAGCTTGTTGAGCGCCAGCACGGAAACCATCTGCACCAGCCCCGGAGTGAGGATCTGGCGCTGCGACAGCTTGACGCTCAATTTGTGTTGCAACATGACCATAAGATCAAAGTTTCAAGGCTACTCTAGCTTGTCGAGTCGATCGTCACGGCTGTCAAGCCGGTGTTCCTGCATCTCCACCATCCGCAAGAGTCTTGCTGTACCTTCGGCGACTTCGGTCACCAGCTTCGCCGCCCGGTGAAGCCGGCGTGTTTTTCGCTTGGTAGCGATAACCGCCCCAAATTGCGCGTCAAAGCTTCCAGCCGTAGGTCAATCGTCGTCGCTCTCTACCGCCCAATCGCCGCGCCATCCAGCGCAGTGCCTACACTAGCGAAAAACTTTCTCCCAAATACACCCGCCGCACTTCCGCATCACTCGCTAGCTGCTCCGGCGCGCCATGACGGAAGATTCTGCCGTCATCGATGATGTAGGCCCGGTCGGTCACCGAAAGCGTTTCGCGCACGTTGTGATCCGTGATCAGTACTCCGATGCCGCTCGCCCGCAGCCCGCTGATAATTTTCTGCAAATCGAGCACGGCAATCGGGTCGATCCCGGAAAACGGTTCGTCCAGCAAGATAAACGTGGGATTGATGCACAGGCAGCGGGCAATTTCCACGCGCCGGCGCTCTCCCCCGGAGAGGGCATATCCGCGATTCTGACGGATGTGCTCCAGCCCCAGCCCATCAATGAAACGTTCCATCTTTTCGCGGCGCTCGTGCCAGGAAATCGGCTGCGCCTCCAGCACCGCGAGGATGTTCTCTTCGACCGTAAGTTTGCGAAAAACCGATGCTTCTTGAGGGAGATAACTGATGCCATACTGACGCGCCCGCAGATACATGGGCACGTCTGTAATGTCCTGACCGTCGTACAACACGCGGCCAGTATCGGGAGGGATCAGGCCAACGATAGCGTAAAAAGTGGTA
>Ga0209006_10000757_pt1 | contig 29797 bp, 23 predicted proteins | sample JacPin_JW_Ref_O2_FD_188567 | JGI IMG/M metagenome (GOLD analysis project Ga0209006, IMG submission 188567) | Forest soil microbial communities from Algoma, Ontario, Canada - Jack Pine, Ontario site 1_JW_Ref_O2 (SPAdes) (version 2) | ecosystem: Environmental > Terrestrial > Soil > Boreal...
TGACCAAGGCTTCGGCGGGAGCCAGCGAGCATTTGCCCATCGCCAAGGTGACTAACATTTCCCGCACCGTTGAGGAATTGAAAGAGCGCAATGTATGGACTGTGGGCCTCGATGAACGCAGCAAGAAGACTTACGACGAGCTGGATTACAAGATGGATTGCGCGCTGGTGTTGGGATCGGAAGGCAAGGGACTGCACGACCTGGTGAAGAGGAAGTGCGATTTTTTGGTTTCGATTCCGATGCTGGGCAAGGTGCCGTCGCTGAATGTTTCCGTGGCGGCAGCGGTGGTGCTCTACGAAATTGTAAGGCAGAGACGGTCGGGTGAGGGCTCGGGCGGGGAATGAAGTTTTTTTTCTTTTTTTGTTTGCTTTGCGTTCTCTGCGCCTCGGCGTTGAATGTTTTTGCTCTCGACCGCGAAGCGTTCACCTTTACCGACTATGATCTGAACGTTCGCATCGAACCGGAGCAGCAGCGGCTGGCGGTTCGCGGGAAAATCACGCTGCGCAACGATTCGCAGACTCCACTGAAAATCGCAGTGCTGCAAGTCTCTTCTTCGCTCGACTGGCGCTCGATTCGCGCGGGCGACAAGCCTCTGCAATACGTGACGCAGCCCTATGCATCCGATATCGATCACACGGGAGCGTTGTCGGAAGCTATCGTGACGTTGGCGCAAGAGGTTGCGCCGCGGGGAAGCGTAACTCTGGACATTGCGTATGAGGGAGTGGTAACGCTCGATGCAACCCGGCTCACGCGCATCGGCGCGCCCGAGGAAACTGCGAAGAGTGCCGACTGGGATCAGATCAGCGCGAAATTCACGGCCATTCGCGGAGTGGGATACGTGGCGTGGTATCCCATCGCCACAGGAGTGGCGAACCTGTCTGAAGGCAACAGTTTGTTAGAAGTTTTGGGCAGATGGAAAGCGAGGGAGTCCGCGGCGAAGCTGGAGTTTCGCTTCGATGTGAAAAGCGTTGCGGACGAGGTCGCTCCTGTCACCCTCTGCGGCGGAACGGATCGGCACGGTGTCACGCTGGAAGGAACCGCCAAGCTTCCATGGCATTCCTGTTCCTATCAACCTCTCGGCCTTTCGGTGCCGGCGTTTGCGGTTGCTGAGTATCAGGCTTTGGACCGGCCGAAGATCAAGGTCTACTATCTGCCGGAGCATGCTGTTGCGGCTGCAGCCTATGCCGACGCCGCTGTAAAGGCTTCCACACTGATTACCGAATGGTTGGGGGCACAGCGGGAGGTGGCGAATACCGCCGACCTGCTCGTTCCCGATGCCGGGCCGTTCGAGAGCGGCGCGCTATTGCTCACTCCGTTTGCCAGCGCCGATTCTAAACTGGATGGGCTTGCCGCAGCGCATCAACTGGCACACGCCTCATTCCTGTCTCTTCGCCCGTGGATCGAAGAAGGTCTGGGTCACTTTCTTCAGGCAGTGTATCTCGAACAGGAAAAACGCCGCCCGGCGGCGCTCGACTACATGAGATCGCATCTTTCCGCCTTTCGCGAAGTGGAAAAACCAACGGCGGCGCCAAGATCGGAAGATGAAACAAACAATTCGCTGGTGAACACAACCAGGGAAGATCTTTATCGCAGCAAAGCTATGTGCGTCTGGTGGATGTTGAGAGACATGATCGGCGATGCCGCGCTCAAGAAGGCGCTGGCTGCATACAAGCCTGAGCAGGATAGAGAGCCTTCCTACATGCCGAGATCGATTCAGGCGCAGGCCTCGCGCGATCTGGAATGGTTCTTCGACGATTGGGTGTATCGCGACCGCGGGTTGCCGGACTTCAAGGTGGAATCTGCGTTCTCGAGGAAGACGATGACGGATTTATACATTCTCACCGTCACGGTAGACAACCTGGGCGCGGCGGGAGCGGAGGTTCCGGTTACGGTTACCTATGCGGGAGGGACGGTGACCAAGCGGCTTGAGGTACGAGGCAAGAGCAAGGCGGTTACTCGGGTGGAGGTGACGGGTGTGCCGCAGGAAGTTGTGGTGAATGACGGCAGCGTGCCGGAAAGCGATATGACAAATAATGTCTATAAAATCGACTCCGGCAAGGGTGAGACTACTGAGCCCGCGAAGTGAAGTTCACGAGAGTTTCGAGTTTCGCGGCGGCCGCGCCGGAATCGATAGATTGTGCTGCGATCGGCATCGCTTCAGCGATATGATCCGCTCGGCCCGCCGCCACCATCGCCGCCGCGGAATTTAGAAGAACCACGTCGCGATGTGGTGATTTCTTTCCGTTGAGAATTCCACGAATGATGGCTGCATTCTCGACCGCGTCTCCTCCGGCGATTTCTTTGAGCGGAGAGCGGGACAATCCGAATTCTTCGGGCGTGACTTCGTAGGTGCGGACGATTCCTTCGCGCGCTTCGGCGATGCGGGTGGGACCGCTGAGGCTGATTTCATCAAGGCCGTCGAGTCCGTGCACGACCAGGGCGCGATGAAGGCCTAACATGCTTAACGCTTCCGCAAGTTTTTCGACCAGGTCGAGCGCGTAGACGCCGACGACTTGACCCGAAGCGCGCGCCGGATTCGTGAGCGGGCCCAGCAAATTGAACATCGTGCGCAGACGCAGCTCGCGGCGCACTTTTTGCACTTGATTCATAGCGGGATGAAGATTCGGCGCGTACAGGAAACAGATGCCGGCCTCGCGCAGGCACCGCGCCGACTGTTCGGGGGAAAGCTGGATGTCGATGCCCAGGGCTTCGACAACGTCGGCAGATCCGCATTTTGAGCTGATGCTGCGATTGCCGTGCTTGGCGACGCGAACGCCCGCGCCTGCCGCGACGAAAGCGGTGGCGGTGGAAATGTTGAAAGTGCCGCTGGCATCGCCACCGGTACCGCTGGTATCGACGAGAAAATTATCTCCGATGAGCGCCTCGCGGCCAGTGCCGCTGACGCCGATCATCGGTGCTTCTGAATTTGCCGAAGCCACTGTCGAATTTATGATGGGCAGAGAAGCGGCGGCGGCGCGGATGGCCTCGGCGAAGCCGACAATCTCTTCTACCGTTTCGCCTTTCATGTGCAGAGCGACGAGCAGCGCGGCGATTTGTGCGTCGCTGCAAGCGCCGGAAAGTACCTCAGCCATGACTTCGCGAGATTCGGCCCGGCTTAACGATTCTTCGAGGTTGGCGATGCGATGGAGGGCGTCGGCGATCATGAATTGGCAAACCATGAATTGGCAAACTGAATTGGCAAAGAATGGTCAGCGAAATTGTAAGCCATAAGCCGCGCTCTGGAGCGCTGGTGTGTAAACGGCAGGATCTGCGCCCGGCGTCTGGCAAAAAAAAATACCCGGCGATGACTTCGCCGGGCATTCGAGAGTGCCAGGTCAAATTAAGCTACGCGAGAGGCGGGCACATCGGTCTTCTCTCCGGCTGCCTCGCCGGTGGAGGAAATATCCTGCGCGCCGGTGCCTTCGAGAATGGCCTTGGCCCGCTTGATTTCGTCAGCCGTGTTGGAGTGGACGGAGAGCAGAATGCCACCGTCTTTTACGCGGCCTTCGTAGCGTTTGGCTTCGTACTCGGGAATGCCCATGCCGATCAGGGCTCCGGTCAGGCCGCCGATTGCGCCTCCGACCCCGACGCCTGCCAGTGCGGCCATGATCGGTCCGGCGGCAATGAATGGCCCGAGGCCGGGGATGGCTAAAGCGCCGATGCCGACCAGCCAGCCCAAGCCTCCGCCCAGAATCGCGCCCGTGCCAGCGCCAGCTGTGGCTCCTTCAGGCGCCTTGGTGTTTTTCTCGTGAGCAAAGTCCTTGGTGCCTTCGTTCGCCGGGAACAGTACCGAGATGTCGGTGTTTGGAAATCCTGCCGCTTGCAACGCTTCCACGCCGCGTTCTACGCTTGCCTGACGGGGATAAATACCGAAAACCGCTGTATGTTTATTGGCCATGCGAGTCTCCTTTATGAGTAATAAGAATGATCGTTAGCCGAAGCGTGTCTATCATCGCTTCAGTTATTTCTTTGGTTTTATTTCGAGTTCGTCGGTGACTTTCTCCAGGCCGACGACTGCGGTTGCGGCGGCTTCCACGGCGCGCCTTTCATCTTCGGACCGGACAGGGCCGCGAAGCGTGACCATTCCATTTTGCGAGATGATTTTCACGTTGTGGGCGTAGGTGGATAGCGACTTGTCTTTCACCACCGCCTCGCGAATCTGGCGGGTGATTTCACGGTCGGAGATGTCGTGCTTTTGCTGGTCCGCGGTGGGTTCGGCATTGTTCCGGTCGCGGGCATTGATTTTGGTGTTGTCGGCCGCAGGCTGCGAATTGTCCTGTGCCCGTGCCCACGAAGCAACCCCGGCCGTCAAACCCGCAACCATCAACAATTGAAACGGCAGTCTCGGTAACCACTTCATTTCCGTCACTCCTTGATTCGTTAACGCGTGCTGCCGGATTAACGCCTTGGCTCACAAAGCGCTACGCCTCCCGCTCAACAGGTTGAAAATAAGAACTACCACGGCCACGACGAGCAGGATGTGAATGTAGCCACCGAGAGTGTAGGAACTGACCAGACCCAGCAACCACAACACCAGCAGAATCACAAAAATTGTCCAAAGCATGTAAGGCTCCTTTTCGTGGACGAGGCCACAAGCCCTTTCCTAACGGCGACGACTGGAAGGCTGCAGCAGTCTGCTGCACAAGTAGCGTAACCAGCGGGCGTGCGGTTGAGTATCGGGTGAAGGCTTCACGGGGCAGGAATCGTGAGGGTAGGACTCAGCTGCGAGAAGCCGCATGCCGGCTGCGAGATTTTTGCGGCGCGGCTTTCGCCTTCGGCGACTTCGGAGCGCTGTTGGATTTCTTGCGTCTTGATCGCGAGATCGGGGTTAGGCTTCCGGCCTTCTTTGGGGCGCGGCGAGTCGAATGTTTTCGCGGAGTGCGAGCGGTCGCCGCGGATGAGATCGCTGGTGGGTCGTTACGGCCGACCATCGCCGCTGCACTCTCCGCCAATTCCTGTGTCGTAGCGACAACTCTGCCGGCGGCGTGGCCTACTTTGCGAGCGAATTGGTGGAGCAGAGTGTTTTTCTTCGCGGCGCGTTTCATGGTTCCTCCGAGTGAGCCAGGATTTTTCGCTGGTTCGCGGCATTCCTACAAACGGCCTGTGAGAGCCAGGATCACCACGATCAACACAACCAATCCCAGTCCGCCGCTTGGGTAATACCCCCAACCGGCGCTGTATGGCCAGGTGGGAAGGGCTCCGAGGAGAAGCAAAACCAGCACGATCAGCAATATTGTTCGCATAAGGTCTCCTAGTTCACAGCGATGGCGCGAAGCTAGGGTGCGGGAAAGCCCTTTTGCGGTTGGCTTTAAAGATAGAAGAGTGAGCTTCCACGTTACGGCTGACGGTAATCTCACTGGTTGGCGATTAGCTCGACACCCATAGTTGCGAGAACGATATCTTCGCTGGACGACAAGCCGCTGACGCCGACCGCCCCGATGACCCGGCCATCTTTCCAAACGGGAACACCGCCGCCGAAGCCTACATATTGAGGGTCGCCGTAGTAGGCGATGTCGTGGCCCTTTTCCGGATGGTTTACCCTTTCGCCGATTTCCTTGGTGGGCTTGCGCTCCCGTGCGGCGGTCCAGGCTTTGTTCATCGCGATGCGGATGGAAGAGACATTAGCGCCGTCCATGCGGGCGAAACAGATGAGATCGCCATGGGCGTCGGCGACGGCCACGACCGCGGCCTTCTGCATTTGCGTCGCTTTTTCAACGATCAGATCGACGGTGCGCTTGGCTTCCGAGTAGTCGAGAGTTTGAATGGTTCTCATAGTGTGGGAGACAAGAGTACAGCAAGTTCCGATCGGAAGGAGATTCTGAAGGTCAAAAAGGATGAGCGGGGATTGAACCCGGGCCAGGAACATCCTCCCAGCCCGAATTCTGCTCAAAAAATCCTGCCCAGAAGATGAACTTCAAAGCAAACTGCACGAGGCGTTCAGGCGAACGCTACGCCAACTTGAACGGTTGAGTTTAAGACTGCGATCTCGAACTACGGCCATCTTCGCCGTCAACTCTAGGCGGTAAGCTTCTGGCTTACTTTGCCGATTCCAACTGTTGCAGATCGGCCAGTACTTCCTCGCTGTGCCCCTGTGGGCTGACCTTGAGATAAACCTTTCGGATCACACCTGAGGGATCGATAAGGAATGTGTTCCGCGCCGCCAGCGTCATGCCGTTATATTCCATGATCGAGCCGTACTGTTGCACGACGGAGTGAGTCGGATCGGCGAGCAGCTTGAAATTCAGGCCCTCCTTGGTGCAGAAGCTCTTGTGCGAATCCACGTTGTCCACGCTAACGCCGACAATCGCCGCATTCTTTTGCGTGTACTTGTCGATATCGCGCTGGAAATTGTGGGCTTCGATGGTGCATCCCGAAGTGAAGTCCTTGGGATAAAAGTACAGCACAACCCACTTGCCCTTGAACTGATCGAGCGACACCTGCGCTCCTTCCTGGCTGGGCAGGCTGAAAGCGGGGGCGGGATTGCCCACGGCCGGGGGCTGAGGCTGATCCGCGGCAAACGCCAATGCCGCAGTTAGGACTAAGGCCAGAAAGAGCAACGAGAATATCTTCATAATTCTCCTTTGAGACTGCCGATTAATGTCCGGACTGTGAGCTAAGAGTAAATGATTCGTTGAATCCATGGAGGGTTCAAAAATTTGGGTCGAGTCCGCCCGGACGTCCGGCCAGACTAGGCCTGCCGCTTATAGAGGTATTCGAACTCATCTGAGCGCATGCTTCTTCCCGTATTCCATTCGGTAAACTTGCGCGAGAGAAGCGAATATCCGTGGTCTTCAAGTCCGAACTTATCGGCGGGCAGGACACTGTGGCGGTTGTGATTGACATGCAAAAAATAGGTTCGGGAAATCCCGGTGAGCTGTCGGACGTATTCTCGAATAGCGTCAGGAGACATTTCAGCCAGGCTGTAAGAATTAAATACCAGGTCCGCAGATTGTGGGGGAATGCTCCCGATTGAATGGGCTGGCAATAACACGGTCAGCGCCCCCGACTGAAAGAGTGCGGGAGATATTTCGGCTTCACCATACAGTACAAAATTGCGCTCCGGGAAAGACTTCATCAGGTAATACGAAGTCAGGGCAATCCCCTCGGGCAAATCGAGATCGACGTAGGAAATAGCGCGGTTGTCGCGCAGAAGATAATAAGCCATTCCTCCAAAACCGCCGCCCAGCTCGACGACCGTTGCGGCGGAAGGTACAAGGCGACTTACTTCTTGAGCGTAATAGTGGTGATGCTCCGCGCAGGTTCGTATAAACACGCCATCGATGGTCATGCCGTACGGATTTCCGATGTTAGTCGAGGATAGAGTCGAAAGCTGGTACTTATTGCAGGTAAGTTTGCGCCATAAGTCAATGCGATGCAGCGTGTCGCATAGATAGAGATCTTTGTGAAAAGGCGTGATCTGCCCGCCAAAATATTCCTTCCGCATATTCACGGGCTGTCCGGCGATTCCGGTACTGCATTGTTCACGAAAGAAGTTCTCGTAGATCCGCTGAAGAACGGAAGGGTCGTTGCGGGTGAGAGCGTCAATCACATCCCGCATGTCGTTTTCGTAGATCGGAATCCACTCGTTACTCACTTTGAATGTAGCTGGAGCATTCGCCTCATCGCGCTTGGCTAAGTGGTAAGCGGCAATGATGCGCGAAAGGATGGCCGAATCGTCTGGACTCTTCGTGCGCCGATCGGCGAATCCCGCAACTACCAGTTCGTGTTGAAAACGAGGGTCACCGGTGAAATTGCGTTTCGTTCGATTGACGGCAACGTGTATGTCAGATCCATGGGTGAGGCGATCGCGGAGAAAGCGGGCGACATGCCGGAGGCCGTTGTGTGCGGCCACCTTGAGCATCTTTGAACTCGACATAAACGGAAAGCTTACCATCGCGACGAGACCGGAAGATGCGAGAAAAGTGTGCTGAAAATCTGTTTTGCACAGGAAGATTGGGTTCATTTGTCACAGACATTCACAGGACGTAAACAGGAAAATAGTTCTCCGGCGGAAATCACAAGTCCCGATGCCAGTCGAGGCTCAGCCGGTCTGTGTTAGGAACACTCGGATAGATCAGAAGAATGGATGCCAAGTACTCCGAAACGACGGGAATCCGAATCCACGATGAAAGAGTTAAGCCTGTTTGCCCTGTTCATCGTTCTCTCCACGGGAGTATGTCTTTCTCAGAACCCCGATAATTCCTGGCCTCAGGGCGCAGCGGTGGATTGCTCCGACCCCGCCCAGGAGCAAAGCGCCGAATGCGGTGCCCAGGCGCAAAGACCGGGCAGGGGGCAACGAGACTATCCTTCCACTTCGGAGCGTACGCCACAATTAAAAACGCCCGAGGGCTCCAACACGGGCGCGAACACTCCCCGCACTCCACTTAATCCTTCCCAGATTCCGCAGCGGAAAACGCCTCCCTGGCCGGAAACCGAGTTCCAGCAGATGGTCGCAGATTCAGCCGGCAGGGCATTGCCATTGTTCGGCCAGTCGTTGTTCATTCGCCCGCCCAGCACATTTGCTCCCATGGATTTGTTGCCGGTTTCCAACGATTACCTGATCGGCCCGGGCGACGAACTTCAGGTCAGACTGTGGGGCCAGGTCGAGGCTGACCTGCGAGTCATCGTAGATCGATCGGGGCAGATATATATTCCGCAGGTCGGGCAAATATCCGTTGCCGGAATTCACTATGGAGATCTGGAACCCCACCTGAAACGCGAGATTTCGAAGATATTCAGGAACTTCAACATCACCGCAAACGTTGGCCGGCTGCGCTCGGTGCAAATAATGGTGGTGGGCAATGCCCGCTATCCGGGGACTTATACCATCAGTTCGTTGAGCACGCTGATCAATGCGATTTTCGCTTCCGGAGGTCCGGCGCCGCAGGGGTCGTTGCGGCATATCCAGGTGCGGCGCGATGGAGCGACCGTCACCGACCTCGACTTCTATGATCTTCTGATTCACGGTGACAAGTCGAAGGATGTTCGTCTCCAGCCCGGCGACGTCCTTTACATTCCCCACATTGGTCCTCTTGTCGCCGTCTCGGGATCTGTGAACACGCCTGCCATCTACGAGATCAATGCCAACACCACCCTAAACGACTTGATTGAGATTGCCGGCGACCTGACAACGGTAGCCGATACCAACAAGATCACCATCGACCGCTTCGTGGACCATCAGGCACGAAAAACTCTGGAGTTTCCTTATGACGAGCAATCGCGCTCCATGCCGCTACAAGATGGGGACATTGTCCGCGTGTTTTCCATCGTTCCCCGGTTCGAGAACACAGTGACGCTGCGCGGCAACGTCGCTAACCCAGGCCGCTATCCGTGGAGGCCTGGCATGCGGGTCCGCGATCTGATCCCGGACGCACAGGCGTTGCTTACTCGCCGCTATTGGTGGAATCGTGCGGCGATCGTTGACGGCCGCGCCACCGAGTACCCTGCGAGGCCGGAGCGTAATCGCCCAGATCCAAATCGACCGCAGATTCAGGGCATGATTGCCGGCGGCAGCGCAGAGCCCGGCCTAACGAACTCAACTACGAACAACGAATTTCCGGGCGGATTGCCCCTTGCAATGGATTCTTCGAACCTCGCGGATGCCCGCGACGAGCAGGATCGGTCCGACCGCGCCAAGGAAAACGAACGGTCAAGAGTGAACGACAATTCGCTGGCTGGACGGCAGAGTTCTTCCGTCTCCGGGACCGGCACGAATCCGAATGCTGTCGAAGATGTCGCAGCGGATGTGCGCCGCTATGCCCCTGAAATCAACTGGGATTATGCCATTATCCAGCGGGTCAATCTTCAGGATCTTACTTCGAAGCTTCTATGGATGAATCCCAGAAAAGCGATTCTCGAACGCGATGAAGAAAGCAACCTGGAATTGCAGCCGGGCGATATTGTCACGATATTTTCGCAACGGGATATCAGTGTGCCGCAGGTGGACCGCTCTCAGTATGTGATTGTGGAAGGTGAGGTGATGCGTCCGGGCGTTTACAAGCTGGAAACCAACGAAACGCTGCGTTCGGTTTTACAACGAGCCGGCGGTCTGACCGCCAACGCCTATATTTACGGTTCCCAACTCACCCGCGAGTCGGCCCGGGTGGACCAGCAAAAAAGCCTGGACGAATTGGCCAACACTATGGCGGTGCAAATCCGCCAATCCGCAATCGGGGCCGCGGCTTCCGCCAGTCCGGGGGATCTGTCGCAAATGCTGGCGGCCCAGGAAGCGATCATCGCGGAACTCCGCAATACTCGCGCCAGTGGACGGGTGGCGCTTTCGGTGAAACCAAGAGATAAAATCCTTGGCGATTTTCCGGACGTGGTGATGGAAGACAGCGACCGGCTGGAAATTCCACATGCTCCTTCCACCGTCTCCGTGGTGGGAGATGTATACAATCCAGGATCCTTCCTCTTTGAGCCCCACAATACCGCCGGGGCTTATCTCGAAATCGCGGGCAAGGGGAAACCGCAGTCCGACCTGCACCATGCTTTTGTCTTGCGCGCGAATGGGGTTGTGGTGGCCGCCAACAACGTCAACGGTCTTTTCACCGGCGCAAAATTCGACCGCATCCGGTTGTATCCGGGCGATCAGATCGTTGTTCCCTACAAATTGAGCACTGGAGCCCTGGTTCGCGGCCTGCGGGACTGGACGCAAATTTCTTCGCAGTTGGCCCTGACCAGTGCGGCGCTCGCGGTGGTCCACTAATAATGACGAGAATCGACGGCGGGGAAAAATACGCTGCCGCATCATCGGGTCGTGGGCGCCTTGCGGCCAACGATCCCAGGCGTGGACTCCGCGCCATGATCTACGCGGACCAGCGATGGATTGGATACCACGGCATCGGCCAGTTTGCACGGCACGTGCTCGCCGGTCTCGATTATCGTCCGGTTCCTCTGGCATCGAATCCTGCGGCGCCGCTCGATGCTTGGCGGCTCGCGCGGGCTCTCGACAATCTGACGAAGAACGACCTGTTCTTTTCGCCGGGCTACAACACTCCACTCTTCTGTGCTTCGCCTTTCGTCTTTACGATATGTGACCTCAGTCACATTTATTGTCCGGAGAACAGTAGTCCACTCATCCGCTTGTACTATGCGACGGTGGCCAAGCGCGCCTGCCAACGCGCGGCAAAGATTCTCACCATCTCGAAATTTACATGCAGGCAGATCATTGAGTGGTCGGGAGTGCCGCTGGGAAAAATCGTCAACGTGGGCTGCGGAGTGGACCCTGCGTATCATCCCGGCGAGGATCTCTACGGACTTCCGTTTCCCTATCTGCTGTGCGTCAGCAACCGCAAGCGGCACAAGAACGAGTTCCGTGTGGTGGAAGCTTTCGCCCAGGCTGGGCTGGCTGCCGAGCTGCGTCTCGTTTTCACCGGCGACGGCACAACGGGGCTTGCGAACTGGATCGAACGGCACCGGGTGACTGCGGCGGTGCACTTTGTGGGTAGGGTTCCGGAATCAAGATTGCCTTCTCTCTATCGCGGCGCCGAGGCTCTCATATTTCCTTCTCTATACGAGGGGTTTGGCCTTCCCTTGCTGGAAGCGATGGCCAGCGGAACGCCTGTGGTGACTTCGAACATCACCGCGTTGCCGGAAGTTGCCGGGGATGCCGCCTTGCTGGTGGATCCGACTTCGGTGGAACAGATCGCAGCAGCGATTCGGCAGATTATCAAAGACAGTCTGCTGCGCCGACAGCTTCGAGAAAAGGGCCTGGCGCGAGCGGCGCAGTTTTCATGGGAGAGCACGGCAGCCAGGGTGCACGAGACTATCGGCGTGGGCAGGGAAGTGTGAGCCTCGACATAAACTCATTGTTTACAGCGCGGCATTAACTAAAATCCCTGCCTGTCCGGCGAATAGTTGTATTCAGTTCCTCCGGCATCGCATGGCGGCTCAGCAGAGATAACGTCCCTTTGCGGCGACTCTTTCTCTTCTGTGAACTAAATTGAATCGCCAGCAATATCGGAAGCCACAACGTCGGAATGGTTACGTCCGCGATGCTGATACACATGTTGAGAAACAAAGCGAGTGCCGCCCACTTGAGCCATGCACACTCTTTTGGCAGCTTAGCGAACAGTTTCACGCTGAACACGGCAAAGGCGAGAACGCCCGCAACTCCCACGTTGCTCAGCAGCGTCGGGAGCAGACTTGAGGCGCGATTGCTGCCCAGGCCAACGCCCAGCCAAGAAGTCCGGGGAAGAAGTTGCAAGGCGAAAATATCGGCAGCGATTCGATTGAAGAAAGAGCCCGAGTCTGTTTTGGACAAGGTGTTCGTAATCAATGTCTCTCTATAACCCGAGGAAGCGAACACCGCAAGAACAACCGGGGCGATCACGAGAAGCAAAACCCACGAAAAAGTTTTTGTCCGCTCTAGATTGACGTGCCAGGGAAACCGGAGAGGAAAGTATCGAAGCAATAGTGCCGGTGTAAGAAGACACAGCGTAAAGAGAGAACCGCTGGAGGCGACGAGACCACTGGCGAGTAGGGATGCGATCAGCGGCAAAGCGCGTCCGATCCCGCCAAGATATTCGGCCAGGAAGCAGACGCAATACATAACCAGAAAGCTTCCGGCAAAGGAGGGCTCTGAAAACGTGCCTGGATTCCGCGTTCCGTTCACCTCACTGCCCACGTCCCACAAGGAGTATCCGGGATTGTTAAGTATGACCGAGTTGGGAAAGGGAATGCCGGTAAGCTGACAAATGGATTGCGCGGCAACGATCAGCGCGACAATGTAAAAGGCCCAAATATAGGCTTTGCGCGCTCTGGCGCTGGAGGAGTTGATCGCGACCACTGCGAAAGCCGTAGCGATGTGGCAGGCGAGGAAGCCAGCCTGGGCCAGGTTGTTCAAGCCGAAGCGGAGTGGAGGATGAATGAGAAGGCTGTCGTCGATTCCGATCTTGGGATCATAGACGGGGATTCCGGCAAAGATAAACGGTAAAACGAACGCTGAAGCGATGGAGATCGCTCCGAAGAGCAGGAGCCACGCGGCCTCCGGCATGCGCGCCTTCGGGGCACCGAGACTCCGGTTGACTACGGCGCGAGAGATGATAAAGAAGGCGACCACATAATAAGGTTGGATTCCGCGCTCTCCGATGTTGATTGCCGACGCCGCCTGAAAAACGCTGGCGACGATCAGCAGCCCAAACAGGCCGTCTTCTTTCAGCACGAAACAGTACAGTGCGCCGAAGAAAAAAATAACGCCGATGATGGTTGGCATTCTCTTGTTACCTTGTTGCCTGCAACTGGCTCATCATTTGTCGGGGGCGTACTCAAAAATGTCTTTCTGATTGCGCAGTAGTGAAGCGTATTCCAGATATTTCATGAGAACGGTGTAGCGATCGGCGCCCAATACCCGCAGTGCAAACCGCAGTGCAGCATTAATCAAGCGAACTCTGAGATCGGCTTTGCTATATGCCTTTCTGCCGTACTTCTCGCTGGTGTCCTCCAAGCTCTGCAACCGTCGCAGGTTTGCCCAGCGATAGAACGGCCCACTGGAATCAAAAGGTTTCGTAGTTACAAACTTTTCCAGGTTGGCGGAGAAGGCCGCCCTTTGCAATTTGTTTACCGGCGCGCCATTGTCAAATTGACCGAACGCGTAACGATGGTGGTTGACGTCGCGAATACCATTTCTCACCAGGCGTTCGCGGTAATCGGAAAAGAGTTCGACCAAATCGGGCCGGGATAGAAGGTCAAACTGGTCGGTGTGCTTGGAGATTCTGCTGCCTCCGTCGACGCTGATACCGCTAAAATGAAAAAAAATAAGAGGCGCGGTTCCGTTCACGATCCAGGACGTCCCGGCTTTTTCGAGCGTCCTTTCATGCAGGTTCCAATAGGCAACATTGCATCCGGTGTGCTTGAGAACGTGCACCGATTTGAAGTAGCAGGGAACCAGATTGATCCATTTCTGATCGACGAATAGTCCAGCCCAGCGCTCGTTGTATCCCAGGTTTAGACATCGGTGTTCCCACCAGTCGAGAAATCGTCCCGTCTCCGCCGCTTTGGAGAGAGCGATGAAACCGAGATTGAAAACGCCATCTATCAACAGGAGCACTTCGCTGTAAGAGCCTTCCTCGTTGGGCGAGGTGCAATGCGGCGTCAAAACGATGGCATTCGCATTGAGCGTTTCATAAACGGGGTCGAGCAGAGCACAGATCAAAATGTCCGGGTCGAAGTAGATCAGTTCATCTATGCCTTCGCCGAAGAGTCTCTTGAGAAATGTCGGCTTGACGTTGGTATTCAATTCGAGAATGCCGTATTTGAAGGCGACAGACTCGAAGTTGGGAATCTCCAACTCCTCGACAGTCATCAGGACAAAGTTCTCGCGCGAAGGGTCGAAGTCCTGCGGTAAACGGTCCACGAGCAAAACATAGAACTTGTCGTTGGGATGAAACTCCAGGAACGAGTTGCAAAGCGTTCGCGCGTAAGCGAGATAATTGAAAGAGACAATCGTACAGGCCGCGCGAATCATTGGACGTTGCACCATTTCCCGGTGTCGAAATTAAAAGTCTTGCGCACCGTCGCCGGTATGCCGGCGGCGATCACGAATGGCGGGATACCGCCCAGCACAACGGAATTGGCGCCGATTACGGACCCTTCTCCGATGGAAGCTCCGGCCGTAACTACAACTCCGTCGCCCAGCCAGACGTTCCGCCCGATCACGGTGCGCCGGGCGTGATCGAGAAGCCGCAATGGCGGCGCGATGTGAGGTGAACTATGCTGCTCCCCTGAGTACTGGCCGTGATTGTGATCGGTGATCATGACTTTACTGCCCATCAGTACGTGGTCTCCGATCTCAACGAAATTCGTGGCCGCGATGTGGACGAAGTGACTGATTCGAACATGTTGCCCAATCACGATCCTGGGCGAAAAAACCTGCTCATCGTATTTCGTAATCGCTTCCAGCCACAATTCGTCGCCGGCGCGAAAATCTTCGCCCATCTCGATTGACGATAGGCCGCGAAGGTGCGCACGAGGGCCGATATGGATTTTGTTCACGCCAAGTCTTCGAGCAATCTGGTGGTTTCGAACCAGAGAGGTCCACTGCTCGGTCAGGGTGGTCCCAAGCATGTAGAAGCCGTTTTCTTTCAGGAATTGCCAGAATCGATTCAAGAACCACCATAACCAGGAAAAGTGTTCAGTTTTTCATCCAGATCGTGCATTTACCGGCAAGCCTGGAAACGAGTCGCCACTCGATGCGATAGGCCCCAGGCGCCTATCCATGCGTTAGTTCACGCGCATCTTGTTAATGCCTGCCGGTACAGTTGCGATACGCGGCGTGCGTGCTGCTGCGGCGTTACAAGAGGCCGCATGCGCGACGAGATAACGCTAAGTTCAGGCAGACTGACGCGCTCGATCCAATTTATTGCGCGCTCCAGATCCTCTTCGCTGTCCGGTTCGAACAGGAAGCCCGCGTCTTCGGAAACGATATCCGGAATCCCGCCACGCCGCGTTCCTAGAACCGGGATACGGTTGTTGACGAATTCCATCGCAACCTGCGGCCCGTTGTCCTCCCAGATCGGCATGACAATTCCTACGTCAGTTTTAGCCATGATCGCGGGCAGATCTTCAGGCACATAAGCACCGTGATCAATCAAGCCCAGCCGGCACAAGCGTCTGCCGTAGCCCTCGTGGGCGCGCCCGTAGAAGTGGAACTCCGCATCGGACCGATGGGCGCGTTTCAGAATTTCTTCCAGCACGCCGGCGCCTTTCGACTTGCTTAGTGTTCCCAGCGCGGTGAATCTGATCTTCTCAGATTTTGTTTTAATTGCGGGCGGCATATTCGCCGATTCGTTTCCGATCTGCTCGATTTCAAAGTGAGCATCCGGCACAGCGTTGCTGTAAATTTCCGCCGTACGAGTCGATGCGGCGAGAAGGAGAGAAGCACTGCGCAGAAAACTTCTCATTACCGTGAGACGTTCCTCCGCCGCGGTAGAGGCAATCCTGGGTAGCGGAACGCGAAGCTTCTTTGCCGCTCTGCGCACGAATTGGATTTGATCGAGGCGGCCGATACAGGACTTGCATTTCCCGAGATCAATCTCCCGGCATACGCTCGACGACGCATCCACCATGAAGATGCGCGGACAAACAAAATAGTAGTCATTGAGCGTGACCGCGTAAGGGATGTGGAAATCGGCAAAATCCCGCAGAAAATGCAGAGGAAGATCCAGCGCCATGTGAAAGTGCGCCATGTCGTATCGCTCCTCTTCGAGGAGCTTTACGATCTGCGATGTGGACGGATCTCGCCTCACGTTTTCAAGTGAAAACGGAGCCACGCAAGAAGGCATGTAGGGTTTTAGGGTGACTCCGCTGGGATAGGCAGTGGAGTCATCCGGGCGCGCAAGTACGTGCACCTCGTCGCCGCTCGCGGCCTGCACGGCTGCCAGAGAGCGAACGTAATTGGTGATACCTCCGGGGAAGGAAAGCTTGAATCCCGTCGCAATGTGGAGAATTTTCATGTTATGCGCCTTGAGCTGAATAGGACAGGTTCAGCACCGACTCAGCCGCCTTGAGCGCTGCGCCCACGGCCTGATCCATATTCAGATAACGGTATTGCGCCAATCGCCCCACGAAGATTACGTCTTTTTCAGCGGAGGCCAGATTCCGGTATTGGGCGGCAAGAGTTTCATTTGCGGGCCGTGGAATTGGATAATAAGGATCGCCTTCCGCTTGTGGATACTCGCGCATGATGGAGGTCCCGCCGTGCGCCTGTCCGGTTAGGTGCTTGAACTCGGTGATGCGCGTGTAGTCGAAATCGTTGGGATAGTTCACCTGGCCCACCGGCTGAAATTGCCCGGTGCCGGAGAGATGCTGGTGTTCAAATCGCAGCGAGCGATAGGGAAGCGGGCCCAGGCAACTGCCGAAATAGACGTCCAGCGGGCCGGTATACACGGTCAACTCTGCCCTGATCGTGCTTCGCTCACGGAAGAAGTCAACGCCTAGTTCAACGGAGATATTCTTGTGGTCCAGTAGACGCCGGAACAGGGCGCTATATCCTTCCTTCGGCATGAACTGATATTCATCGGTAAAGTAACGGTCGTCCTGATTGGTGCGGACGGGAATACGTCCCGCAACTCCGGCACTCAGTTCCGAGAGGTCGAGTCCCCACTGTTTGCGGGTATAGTTGCGGAAAAACTTTTCGCAGAGATCGGAGCCCACGCTGCTCAGAACCAGATCCTCGCTGTTGCGGATAGCGGCGCGTGGCTGGCGGACTTGCTCAAGAAATTCAGTGGCGGCGGGCTCGTCCAATGTCAGGCCGTAGAGGCGGTTCAGCGTGTCGCGGTTGATGGGAAAAGGCAAAAGCTTCCCCTCGACCTGAGCGAGGACGCGATGCTCATAAGGCAACCATTCGGTAAAGCGGGAAAGGTATTCGAACACGGCCCGGGATTTTGTGTGAAAAATGTGAGGGCCATAGCGATGGACTAAGACTCCGTGCGCGTCGAACTCATCGAAGGCATTGCCGCCCACGTGGGTGCGTTTTTCGATCACCAGCACTCGCTTGCCGGAGTCGGCAAACCTCTCCGCACAAACCGCGCCGGCAAAGCCCGCGCCTGCGATGAGAACATCCGTCTTCACACCGGCACCCTCTGGCGTTGCCTCCGGCGAAATATGCCGAGCCGCCAAACGAATACAGTAGTTGCAGCCGTCACTCCGACTTCCACGGTAAACACGCTGGCGGCCGCACCCGAAGCCCCGAAATGGAGCACCAGCAGTGCGCACAGCGCAACGTTGACCGCCCCGGCATAAATCAAAATACGGCTGAATTGTTTTTCCATGCCGAACGTCACCATGGTTTGAATCCCGAACACGTTGCTAATGGCTATTACGACGGGAAGGAGCGCAATCCAGCGCAGCACCTGCACCGAGCCCAGAGCTTTGCCGCCAAAGAGCAGCAGAATAATCGGGCGCGCGAAAATTAAAGTCGTCAAGCAGGGCGGCAGGGTGGCCAGCACGATCCAGAACAAAGACCGCCGCAGAAAAGCAATCGCGCGTTCCCGCGATTCTTTCGCGATGGCATTTACGTGCGGGAAAATTCCCTGGAACACGGCGCCGAGAAGCCCTTGCGCGGCGCGAACCACTTTTTCTCCGGTGCTGAAGTATCCCGCCTGCACGTTTCCCGCGAGGAGCCCGACCAGGACGATGTTGGTATTGGTGTAAAGCGTGATCGATGCCATCGAAACAAAAAGATGGATTCCTTCGGACAGCGTTTCCCTGAGCGCTTGGAACGCCGGAAATTTATAGCCCAGCTTGAACTGGCGCAGGCAGATCCAGAATCCCGCCACGCCCGATACCAGCACCGCCAGTGGCGGCAGCGCGGCGGCAATCAGATAATCGCGCGGGCTGTGAACGAAGACAAACAACAGGCATGCCGCCGCCACTCTGGTGACGCCGTTCAGGATGGCGATGGTGCGCATGTTTTGCAGCCCTTGAAACAGCCATGTCGGCAGCAAAACATTCCCCACCACGGCCAGATAGTTGACGGCATAGACTCCCGCATCGGGCCGAAAGTGCGGGACAAATGTGAGCGCCAGCGCCATGATTCCGATTCCGAGCAACATAAGAGCGACTTTTATCGTGATGACCGAGGAAAAAGTTGCGGAGATTGCCGCCATGTCGTCGTGCTGCCGGGCGATGGTTCGCGTGGCCGAGAAATTGAAACCATAGTCCGTGAAGATTACGAAGTATGCCGCGAAAGCCTGGGCAACGGAGATCAGTCCGAATGGCCCAATCCCGAGTACACGTACGAGATAGGGAAGTGTGACCAGCGGAACGACGTAGTTCAGGCCTTGCAGGGCCATGAGGCTGGAAATATTTTCCAGTAGCAGCTTCCGTGAAAAGATGGGTGATCGAGCTTCCGGCTTGGAAACACAAATCTCCGTCGTACTGCTGTACTTCATGTCTTCGATCATGCTTCCATTCATTTCTGAACTAAGTCCTGGGAACGCCATTTGCCGTACAGAACTCCGGAGAAATTGCCTGAAGCAAGCTTCAGGCGGATGACCTCGCCGGCGCCGGATTGGCCTTGGCGCGGGCATAAAGCAGGCCTGCGCTCACACCCAACAACTGGGCGCAGGCCCGCGCGGCCAGCAGCGCGGGCGAAAGCAATCCCACGACGGCATCTTTCCTGAGCGCCCGGAACGCGAAGGGTAGCGTGGTGACAAAAAAAAGGACCAGCACAAGCACGGACAGGGGCATCGCTGGCCGCACGGCCAAGTCGAACCCCAGCGCGAGCAGCAACGCCGGCGCGAACAGGAGTTGTAACTTCATGAGTTGTGGCGTATGGCTGTCTCTTACCGCCTTGCTGGGGTTCTTGCGGACGGCGAGCACGCGCCAGAAAGCGAATTTGTACTTCTTCTGGAGGTAACGCGAGAGCGTTTCAGGGTGCGTGTGGTAAACCTCGGCCGCGGGGGCGAACTTCATCTTCCATCCGCGGGCTGACATGCGGTAGGAAAGCTCGACATCTTCGGCGCAGGCCACCGGGAAAGAAATGTCGTAGCCCGCCATTTCCAGGAAGCGGCCGCGGCGAAATGCGGCGGAATAAGTGTCGACGAAGTCGATGCAGTCGCGGCCTGCCATCATGCGATACCGATCCTCATACTCGATCTGCACGAAACGGGCAGCCAGAGTTGTTTGCCGGGAAAGATAAACTCCTTTTGCCGCGGTGACCTCGGGGTCCTTGAAAGGGCCGAGCATTGCGTCCAGCCAATCCGGCTCGGGCACGCAATCGTCGTCGGTAAACAGGACGATCGCTCCATGGCTTTCTCTCGCGCCGCGATTGCGGGCGGCGGCCGGACCGGCGTTGGCCTGCGTGAGCAACCCCACTCCGGAATAGCGGCCGACGACCTCAGCGGTGTTATCGGTCGAGCCATCGCTCACCACCAGAATCTCGACATTTTGTCCGGCGGTCTGCTTCACCAGCGCATCCAGGCAGTGTGCCAGCCTGGCAGCGCCATTGAAGGTGGGGATCACGATCGAAGCCGAGACGGCGATAGTCGTTGGTATTTGCCCTCTCGATAATGGGTATTCTTCAAAAATCATCCCTGATACACCGCAGGCTGAGATTTAACGTTCGATGTGTCCCGATCCTTTTTCCGGGCAGCGAACGGCGCGACGAAATCGTGTTAGTCGCCTTGTGCGCCTTTCACTTGCGGAATCTGAGTCCGCATGGGTTCGTGCGGCGTCTCCTCTTTTTTCTTGTGCTGGCTGCCTTTTAGGAGATACTTCGAGAGTGTGACGAAACCCTTAACGTTGCGCTGCAATTCGCGGCGGTCCTTCAAAGACTGTTTCAGTTTGTAGATAAGATAAGAAGGATTGAGATAAAAGCTGCGCCGTGCCCGGTCGCAAAAGCTGACTAGCTGCTGGTGGGTGATGTTGGGTAGGGTGACGACGCTGTTGTGCAAGCCGTCCTTGGTGAGCCACGCTCCCCAGTCTTCGATCTGAATGTAGTTTCGTTTGCGCGCTTCCTCATAGGCGGTGGTGCCCGGATAAACCATGATGGGGAAAAACTGCGCGGTATCGGGTTGCAACTTCTTGGCGAAGAGCAAGGTCTTTTCCATGCTGGCCGGTGTTTCGTTCAGATTGCCCACCATGAAACAGCCATGCACCATAATTTCGGATTCGCGACAGCGCCGGACGAAGCGGTGGGCCTCTTCGTGATACTTCGCGTCGCGGCGGTCGTCGTTGTTCTTCTTCATGCCGTTGATGACTTCCACGTCGCCGCTTTCAAAACCCACGCAGAACAGGCGCGCGCCGGCCTGATGCAGTTTTGAGAGCAACACGCCTTCGGCCCCAATGTCGGCGCGGCAGTTGGCGTCAAAGGGCAGCTTGTTGCCGCGGCGGATCAGTTCATTGGCCAACTCCAGCGTGCGTGGCTTGCTGATGATGAAGGTGTCGTCCTCCAGCATCACGGTCTTGATCTCGGGCATTTCGCGGGAGACGAAATCGAACTCGTCGGCCACGTTGGCGACCGAGCGGTAGCGCATGGTGTGTCCGCTGAAGGTCTGTGGATAGACACAGAACGAGCAGTGATAGGGGCATCCGCGGCTGGTATCGAACACCACCAGCGGCCACAGCGAGTGGCCGTAGAAATAATCCGGCGTATGCAGGAATCTTTTGTAGACCTCGGAAACGAACGGCAAGTCGTCAAGATTCTTGATGGCTTCGCGCGGTTTGTTGCTGACAATCTCATCCGTTCCGTCGCGGCGCCATACCAGGCCGTCGACGGAGGAAAGATCGGCGCCGCAGTCTTTCGCTGCCAGCCAATCTCTTACCGTAAATTCGTATTCGCGTACGGCTACGGCCTCGATTGAGTCCGACATGGCAAGCGTTTCTTTGGGCAACGACGAGACATGACGCCCGACCAGCAGCACATGCAGAGAAGGCCTCGCTGCGACCAAACGCTCGATGACGCTGACATCGTTGAGAATGCTGGGCGTGGAGGTATCGCAAATCAGCGCGTCGATATTTTTCGCCGCGATGCGGTCGACGATCGCCTGCACCGAGTAACCGGCGGCCGGGGCATCGACGAGGTCCACTTCGTGGCCGTTTTGAATCGCCACTCCCGCCGCGGTCGCCAGCCATTTGGGGTAATAGAGTGTTCCACTCTTGGTCACGGCTGGACTGCGCTGCTCGCGCGAAAAGCGGGGATGAAAAGGAGGATTCAAAAACAAAGCACGCATCGCCTGAGTGTATCAACGGGTTTGGCGAGTGCTATGAACTGAATCATAGGAATTCGTCACGAAAGGCTATGGCTGTCCTGTTATGGGAATAAGTGCAAGCGGGTCCGGGAAGAACAAAAGAAAGATAGATGAAAGGGAAAGTAGTAAGTGGAGTATTAAGGATACTTAAGAAGCGTACTTAACAAAGATAGGAAGTCCTCGGTATTGTCCACCTTAGAACGGGCGCGCGACTTACGGCGTTGGTGGTGTTGCTTTCCAGCGATTCCTGATTGCTTCCAGCCGCCGTTGGTTCTCCGGTAGTTCGGAAACCCGAACCCAGCCTGCCCGCAGCAGCACGCAGAAGACGGCGACAACAAAAGAGAGAATCGTCGCTCCAATCACGATGAGAAGCTGATGCGGGGAAAATTTTTTATCCGGAGGGACAGCCGCATCCACCACCTGAATGATAGCTCCCTCGCGCGCTTCGTCCAGTTTGGCAACTTCAAATTCCTTGGCCAGCAGTTCGAAGACAGTCTCCTGATACTTAAGCTCGCGATAGCGGCGGAGATATTCCATGCCCGATTGGGTCATTCGCCCCTTGGATAGATTGATGTCGGACCCACCGTCATGCTGCGATCCAGCCAATCGATCCAGTTGCGCCTGCAACGCGGCCAGCTCCTGCTTGGCCTGTATGAGATTGGGATTGTCTTCGGCAGCGAAGGCCCGCATGCCTTCCATCTGCACCTGCTTGGCTACCACCTGGGCGCGCAGCACGGCGGCGGATTCGATCAACGATCGCGCCTGGCTGTCGATCTGGAGAACGCCGGTGGATTGTTCGGTCTTCGTCATCGCCTCTTCTGCCGCGCTCAGGTTATCTTTGGCCTGTTGCAGTTGCCGCTCAAAGAACAAGCGCCGCCGCGCGGCCTCGGTGATGGCGAGCGAGGCGGAGAGTCTGCGGAACTCTTCCACATAACCATTGGCCAGTTCGGCCGCCCGCTTTGGATCGGCATCTTCAACCGAGATGTGGATCAGCCCATCCTTGGTTCCGGCGACGGCTGTGGTGCGGGACTCGAATTCCTTGCGCGCATCCGAGAGCCGTTTCTCGTCGTACTCCTGCTCGAGTCCGAAACGCTGAATCATCGCATCTTCCACGGTTCGGCTGGTCAGCAAGGCCACGTACATGTCCGCGGGATTCTTGATGCTCAGGCCGCCGGTAAGTGCGCCGAGTGAACCGAGATTTCCCAGTTGCCCCAGCAAGGCGGAACTGAGGGATGAACTCTGCGCGGGAGGAAGCAGCAAGACCGTCGCCTGATAGCGGGTGGGCAAGAGAAACGAAACTATAGTTGCCAGCAGCGCGGCAGCCAGCACAAACCGAATAATGAAGCGCTTGCTTCCGGCCAGCAGAACCAGGAAATCAAGCAGCGAAACTTCACTTTCTGCGACGGACGGGTCCGTGTCCTGCGTCCCGGCAGTTGGTTCCGCAGGAACCATCGTATCCATATAACTTGCCATTTTTGTGACCCGGCCAGCAGCGATCTTATCAGCGTCCCTGCATCGTTAGGCAATTCCACCGACTGTTTGAGCGCTCAAATTCCCATTTTGGAGATCGATATTTCGCCTGACGTGTTTTTCAAGAGATTCGGAGTTCTGCGGATCGTATATTTGCTGTGATGCGCGCCGGTCCTTATTGAGGCGGTCCATGAAGTTCGCGGTACCTGTTGTCAGGAGACTTGCAACTCCCGGTGATCGCACTAATATTTTAGAAGTAATCTGGTTGTTGGCAGCAGTCATAAGTGGCAGCGTGCTCACTCATGCTCAAACGCCTGCCGATAAGAAGGTGCTTCCGCAACAATCGGAAATACAGTGTCCGGAGTCTCAGCCGGATGCGATCGCGCTGAAATCGCTGCCGATAAGTCTTTTTCAGGATCAAAGGAATCTCTGGTCAACCCCATTCCACATGAGTGTGCACGAATGGCAGTGGACGGTTCCCTTGGCTTTTGCCGGCGCAGGTTTGCTGGTCAGTGACACGGCAATCGAAAAGCATGTTTCCCCCAACCCGTCGACGGTTTCACACGCTGTCACCGCTTCCAATGCCGGACTCGCCGCAATGGCTGGGGTCGGCGGGGGAATGTTTCTGTGGGGACATCTCGCGCACGACGACGAAAAACGGGAAACCGGTCTGCTTAGTGGTGAAGCTGGCATCGACGCATTTCTGACCACGGAAGGCTTCAGGTATGTTTTCGGGCGAGACCGTCCCTTCAGCGGCGATGGGCGTGGGCTTTTTTTTCAAGGCGGCGATTCTTTCCCATCCCAGCACGCGGCTATCAGTTGGGCCATTGCCAGCGTAATAGCCCATGAATATCCTGGGCCTATGACCCAGTTGCTGGCCTACGGCTTCGCGGGAGGAATAAGCGCCGCACGCTTCGCTGGGCAAAAACACTTCGCCTCGGACGTGGTGGTGGGGAGCGCACTCGGGTGGTATGTAGGACGTCAGGTTTTCCACTCTCATTCTCAATACAGTGATGCCGACATCGCGAAGTTCGGTACGTTCAGCAAAGACGATGGCGATGCTGCCCGGGAACCGGGGAATATGGGATCTCCATACGTGCCGCTCGACAGCTGGGTCTATCCGGCGATGGAGCGTTTGATCGCGTTTGGCTACATCGCGTCCGGGGACTTGGGAATGCAGCCGTGGACGCGCCTGGAGTGCGCCCGCCTGCTGCTCGATGCAACCGACGATTCCATTCGCGACAGCAGCGAAGCGGTTGAATCGCAAGAGATTTATGCAGCCTTGGCGGAGGAATTCACATTCGAAAGGGAACGTTTAGGGGGCGCCGCTAACTTAGGAAGAAGCCTGGATTCGGTTTATACGCGGGGCGAAAACATTTCCGGGGCTCCTTTGCACGATGGGCTTCATTTCGGGCAGACCCTCATCAATGACTACGGGCGTCCCTACAGCCGGGGCTTCAACAATGTGAGCGGATTCACCACTCACGGCGTGGCGGGTCCATTCTCATTCTTTATGCGGGGCGAGTACCAGCACGCTCCCTCGGTTGCCCCGCTTTCCGATCAGGCGCGGCAAGCGATCCAAACGGTCGATGGTCTTCCCTCGGCGCCGACGGACACGCCGGCCGCAGCGGTGAATCATGCCGATCTTTTGGAAGGCTATGTAGGCATGCAACTCGATAACTGGCAAATCACTTTCGGTAAGCAGGCGCTGTGGTGGGGAGAAGATAAGGGCGGCCCCATGTTGTTCAGCACCAATGCCGCGCCCATCCTGATGCTGCAGGTTAATCGCGTGAAGCCTTTCGCGTTGCCACTGCTGGGGTCTGTCCGGCTGAGTTACGTTTTAGGGCGGCTCACCGGTTATCGCTGGGTGTTTAGCGCGAACAACGGTTTCACCGGTTCATGGACGCAATCGCTGAGCGACCAGCCATTCATCGTCGGAGAAAAAGTCAGCTTCACCCCTTCATCCAATCTGGAAATAGGGATCAGCGCCACGGCTCTGTTTGGCGGGCCGGGAGTGCCGGCCACCGCTCACAAGCTTTTACAGGCTATGTTCTCCAGCGGAAATGGGCTGCCCGGAACAACTAGCGACCCTGGCGATCGCAGGGGTGGATTCGACTTTGCCTATCGAGTCCCGGGACTTCGCGACTGGGTGACATTTTATGGGGATGCGTTCACCGACGACGAAACCAATCCGTGGCTTGCCTGGAACAAGGCGGCGCTGACTTCCGGTCTTTATTTGCCGCGATTGCCACGGATTCCAAACCTTGATTTTCGGGTCGAGGGTGTTTATACGGATGCGCCCGGCGGCGGCACGACAGTGGAACACGGGTTCTTTTACATCAACAGCCGCTTTAAGAGCGGCTACACCAACGCAGGAAACCTTATTGGCAGTTGGATTGGAAGACAGGGACAAGGCGCTCAGGCCTGGGCCAACTACTGGCTGACTCCAAAGAGCAAAATACAGTTCAACTTCCGCCACCAGAAGGTGAGTGAGGAGTTCATTCCGGATGGAGGAAGTTTGACCGACTTCGGCGTCTCCGTCGATTATCGGCTGCGGTCCGATCTTGGTTTTTCCGCCTGGATACAACATGAGCGCTGGCTTTTTCCAGTGCTTCAGCCGAACGCTTCCAGCAACGTGACGGCGGCATTGCAAATTCTGCTTGAACCGAAGAAGTTGTTCCGCTATGCCGCCGGCACCGCGCCCTCCAACCAGCCCTGATGCCAGTGTCTCTCGCGATCCCGCAATAGTTCACACCCGGTGGAAGGTTAACTGACAAGGACGCAGAGGCCGCCAGCATCGCCGAGTCTCGGCGCATTCTGCGTTCTCGGGGTTGGAGAGGTTTTGCTCGCTGCCAGTTGATAGCTTCAAACGCCCCTCCGCGATTTTCCGGAGTCCGCTTCGCCGTTCGTTAGATCTCTCCAATCCGAAATAGCACTCCCAAAGCCGCAGCAGGGTTTTGCTGTGGCGCGGAACTAATGAACTGAGGCAAAAGAATACGGACCTCCGTGCGACATCCTCTCTACCGGAGGCTCGATTTCGAAAATTTCGTTTCTACATTGGAATGCAAGTTCCATTTCGGCATTGAACCTTTTTTATTGGATGCCGATGATCATTCACGGCGCAATCGCCGTGTGAGACTAACTGAGAGCGGCGTGAGCTGTCGGGCTTAGTGCAGAATCAAGAGTGGGCGGAGGGGCAAGTAATGTTTTCGCGCGTTTATTCTTACAATTTGTTGTTCCGGGTCCTTGTCTACCTCCTCCCATTGTTTGGTTTCGGAATGTCCTCCTATATTCACTTCGGGAGCGCGTGGTTGCCTTATGTGAGAAGCGTGATTTCGCACTATTACTTAGTTTTTCCGTTCTTTGTGGAATTTGTATGGATTCCCGCCGCCAGCTACAACAAACTCTCATCGGTGGCGGGATTATTCCGGGGGTACGCGGGGATCCGGGCTGCGTTGCTGGCAGGTATTGCGAGCTTTTGTCTCCAGGGGGCGGTGTTCCTCTTCGTCAAGCAGTTAGTCATGTCGCGAATCTTCATCGTCCTCAGTAACGCAATTCTGTGCTTGTGCTCATTGGCCGCGAGAAATCTCTTTCAGTCAACCGCGGCGTCTTCCATGAGCCCAGACAAACTGAAACGGATATGGGGGAGTGGAAGCTGGCTCGGCGGATCCGGTAACGTTGCCGTAAGAAACGCGATGCCGATCGTCCATCGGGCCCAGGAACGGCCACTTGCGCTACAATCCGCCATTCAAAGTGGCCCCGTGATCAGCGCGCCGCAGTCGCATCCTCTGGACAGTCTAAGGCTGGATCAGATTGTGGTTGTCATGTCAGGCACAGGGTATTCGCAGACCTCCGTTATTTCCGACAGTCTGCAGAAGTTTGGCAACCCCGATCCCACAGTCTTCGACCTCGCTCCGCGTTTTTCTCTCAGGGAAAAGCCGGTTCCCGTTGATCCAGCGAGTGTGATCAATCTGGCAATCTCCCCGGTAGAGGGTTTTGCTTATTCGGTGTTGAAAAGAATCGTTGATCTGTTTTTTGCACTCGTAGGCGTGGTCATTCTGAGTCCGGCGTTTCTAGTGATTGCACTACTGGTCAAACTCAGCTCGCCCGGCCCGATTTTATTCCGCCAGGAACGAGTGGGCCGGCATGGAAAGCACTTTCAGATGATGAAGTTCCGCACCATGTATTGCAGCGGCATCACCGAAAGCGACACCATCTGGACCACCCAGCATGATTCGCGCTGCACCCCCATAGGCGCAAAGTTGCGGCGGTTCAGTCTCGACGAATTTCCCCAGCTCTTTAATGTGATTCGCGGCGAGATGAGCTTGGTGGGTCCGCGGCCAGAACGACCATATTTTGTCGCCAAGTTTCGCAATGAAATTCACAAATATGATCTTCGGCATTACTGCCAGGTCGGCATGACAGGGTGGGCACAAGTCAATGGCCTGCGCGGCAATACGTCGATCCCAGAGCGGCTGCAATACGACCTGCACTATCTGTGTAATTGGAGTCTCGCCTGGGACCTACAGATCATCGTTCGCACGATCGCCATCCTGAAAAATCAAACCGGATACTAGCGGGGGAACGCCAAGCCAAGGTCCAGCCTTTTGCTTGATCACGCTCAAATTTGTGGAGCGGAAGAGTCGAGCAAGGGGCGAACTGTGGACCGATCGGAGCTGGGAAGATAGAGAAGGCTGGAGTTTTTGTCGATCAGTTCACCGTCAGATCGAACTTGGCGGTCGACAGGGTAGGACCTTGGCCGTTCTGGCCGGGAAGCCGAATGAATCGTCTCCTGAAATCTGGAGTATGATTAAACCCACTCGGGGGGGCTGCCGCGGAGTTCGTCGCGGCGGCGAGCAACATTCAAAGCAACAGGCAGCGGCGAGCAGCTTGGCAGGCTGATAGCTGCGCTACAGCGAGGTCCATGAACCCGCCGGAAACTCCATCATCGGTGCCGTCCACCTTGTCACCCGGTACGCGCTTCGGAAGCTACCAGATTCTCCAGCAATTGGGTGCCGGCGGTATGGGCGAAGTTTATCGCGCCCGGGACACTCGCCTGGAACGCGAAGTCGCCATCAAGACACTTTCCCTGGGACATGGTTCTCAGCCGGAAGCTTTATCGCGCTTCGAGCAGGAAGCCCGGTCCGCGTGCGCGCTCAATCATCCGAACATCGTCACCATCTACGAACTCGGTCATGTGAACGGAACCAGCTACATCTCCATGGAATTGGTGATCGGGGAGACAGTGCGGGAAGTGTTGGCCTCCGGTCCCATGCCCTTGCGCAAAGCTGTCGCAATCGCGGCTCAGATTGCCGATGCCCTCGCCAAAGCGCACGCGATCGGAATCGTTCATCGAGATTTGAAGCCGGAGAATCTGATGATTTCCGGTGAGGCGACCGTCAAGATTCTGGATTTTGGATTGGCGAAACTGCTAAACGTTAAGCCTACCCCGGAATCGGACGTTTCCACTACCCTCACGGATGAGGGAACGATCATGGGCACGGTCGGTTACATGTCGCCGGAGCAGGCCACAGGGGGCGAAGTTGATTTTCGTTCCGACCAGTTTTCTTTTGGCGCGGTGCTGTACGAGATGGTGACGGGAGTTCCTGCATTCCGGAAAAAAACACACGCGGAGACCATGGCCGCGATCCTGCGAGACGAGCCGGGGCGTCTCGGGCCCAGAATGCTGCAAGCGCCCCCGCCGTTTATTTGGATCGTGGAGCGTTGCCTGGCCAAGGACCCCAAGGAACGCTATGCTTCCACCCATGATTTGGCTCGTGACCTCGCCGCAGTGCGCGACCGCCTCGCCGAGGGGACCACGCGCCCTTCGGAGGCCCGTCCCAACAACTTGCCGGTGCAACGCACCGCATTCATCGGACGCGAACGGGAAGCCACCGCTCTTCGCCAGCTGTTGAGCCGCGCTGACGTGCAACTCGTCACGCTCACGGGTCCGGGAGGCATCGGAAAGACTCGACTGGCGTTGCAGGTCGCGGCCGACGCTGCCACCGAGTTTCCCGGTGGCATTTGCTTCATCCCTCTGTCGGCAGTCACCGATCATGGATTGATCGCTTCCACCATTGCCCAGGCGTTGGGAGTGCGCGAAATCGGGAATCAGTCGCCGCAGGAAAGCCTGAAAGAGTTTGTGAGCGGGCTGGATCAGCCGATGCTTCTGTTGCTCGATAATTTTGAGCACCTCGTCGCCGGCGCGCCGGTTATAGCTCAGCTGCTCACGACCGGCGCGAAGCTCAAGATTGCGGTCACCAGCCAGGCCCCGCTTCATGTATACGGCGAACATGAATTCCCGGTGCCACCGCTCGCGCTGCCAGACCTCAAGTCGATTCCGCAGATCGAGGTGCTGGCGGGTCTTCCGGCAGTCGCGCTTTTCGTCGAACGCGCGCAAGCAGTAAGGCGCGAATTCGCCCTAACCAAAGAAAACGCACCCGCGGTGGCGGCCATCTGCGCTCGGCTGGACGGCTTGCCTCTGGCGATCGAACTGGCGGCGGCGCGCATTAAGCTGCTATCGCCAGCCGCCATGCTGGCCCGGCTGGAGAGCCGCCTGAACCTGCTGACCGGCGGGGCCCGCGATTTGCCGACGCGGCAACAAACTCTGCGCAGCACGGTGGACTGGAGCTATG
>Ga0209006_10000758_pt1 | contig 29790 bp, 28 predicted proteins | sample JacPin_JW_Ref_O2_FD_188567 | JGI IMG/M metagenome (GOLD analysis project Ga0209006, IMG submission 188567) | Forest soil microbial communities from Algoma, Ontario, Canada - Jack Pine, Ontario site 1_JW_Ref_O2 (SPAdes) (version 2) | ecosystem: Environmental > Terrestrial > Soil > Boreal...
TCGTCAAGCAACCTTCTCTATCTGCTGCTGACCCATCCCGAGCAGCTAGCAGCGGTGCAGGGTGACCGTGAGCTGATACCGGCGGCGATCGAAGAGGGGCTTCGGTACGAGACGCCGCTCGTGAGCGTTCCGCGCACGACCACCAGGGACGTGGAAATCAATGGCATACCCATTCGGGAGGGAGCGCAGGTCAACCTGTGCATGGGGGCCGCCAATCGGGACGAGACGCGGTGGCCCGATCCAAACGCCTTCGATGTCCGTCGAGGGCGCCGCGCGCACATCGCATTCGCCGGCGGCATTCACAGCTGTCTGGGCATGCATCTGGCCAGGGTGGAAACGCGGGCGATACTGACCAGCCTGTTCGATCGCGTAGCCGACCTGCAGCTGGCGCCCGACGGCGATACGAGAATCGTGGGAATGCCCTTCCGGTCGCCGAAAAACCTTCCGGTCACCTTTCGCACGGCGTCATGAGAAGCCGGGGCGCCGTCCTGCACGACGTGGGCGGCCCGTGGTCGGTCGAGGACTACGAGCTGGATCCCCCGCGCGCCTCGGAGGTTCTCGTCCAGATGGCCGCGGCCGGCCTGTGCCACTCGGACGAGCACATCCTCACGGGCGACATGTCCGCGCCCAACAAGGTGCTCCGCGAACTCGGCCTACCCACCATGTTCCCGCTGATCGGCGGGCATGAAGGTTCGGGTGTCGTGGTCCAAGTGGGCGAGGGCGTAACCGATTTCGCACCCGGCGACCACGTCATCATGTCGTTCATCGCGGTGTGCGGCCGGTGCCGCTGGTGCGCAAGCGGGATGGAATACCTGTGTGACTACGGCAACCAGACATTGACGCCGGGCATGCCGACCGATGGGACGTTCCGCCATCACACCACTGACGGTCGCCCGCTCGGCCACATCTCCAAGATCGGTGCGTTCGCCGAACATACTGTCGTTTCCCAAAACTCGCTCGTCAAGGTCGATCCTGGTCTGCCGCTCGTCCCGGGTGCTCTGCTGTCGTGTGCAATTCCCACCGGTTACGGCTCGGCAGTCAATCGGGCACACGTGCGCGGTGGCGACACGGTGGTCGTTATCGGCGCGGGTGGAATCGGCACGGGCGCCATCCAGGGTGCACGCATCAACGGCGCTGCGCAGATCATCGCGGTCGATCCCGTTGAGCGCAAGCAGAAGTCCGCCCTGGAGTTCGGCGCCACCCACACCGCGGCGACCGCACACGAAGCCGAAGAGATGGTCCGCGATCTCACCCACGGCGTGATGGCCGACGGCGTCGTCGTCTCGCCCTCCCTTATTTCCAGCGACGATGTCTACGCCGCGCTGAAGCTGACTCGCAAGGGCGGCACCTGCGTTCTCACCGGAATGACACCGCAGACAACGCGATCCATCAAGATCCCGCTGCAGGAATTCATCCTGTGGAACAAGAACCTGGTCGGCACCGTGTTCGGATCGTGCAATCCCAGGGCCGACATCCCCCGGTTCGCTCGCATGTATGACGCCGGGCAGTTGAAGCTCGACGAGATGGTGTCCAGACGCTACCGGCTCGACGACGTCAACGAGGCCTATGACGATCTGCGAAGGGGCGAAATCATCCGCGGTGTAATCGATTTCGGGATCAGTTAAGCCCGTAGAATCGTTGCGCGTTCGAACCGCCGATCTTCGCGCGGGACTCTTCGCTGAGATCAGAGCGAGTGCGCAGGTGCTTTGTGCTCTCGGGCCACTCACCATCCCAGTGTGGGTAGTCGCTGGCGAACATGATGAAGTCGTCACCGAGCACATCGATGACACCGGGCAGGATCGGCTCCTCGGGTTCGCAGGTGGTCCAGATGTTCCCCGCGCGCAGATACGCCTCCGGATCCCGTCGCCAGCCGCCCTCGATCCAGTCGCCGCGCTTCTCGAAATGCTCATGGAGCCGGTCGATGAAGAACGGGACCCAGCCCACGCCGGCCTCCAGGAACGCGACGCGCAAGCCCGGATGCCGGTCGAAGACTCCGCCGGAGACCAGCGCGGTCATCGCCGTCATCTGGTCGAACGGAAAGCTGATGCAGTGCACCTGAATGTAATTCGTGAAGCGGTCGACTCCGATCTTCGGCAGATGCATGCCCGGGGCACCGTGAATGCCGAGCGGCATGTCGAGTTCGACCGCAGCTGCGTAGAACGGGTCGAGGTCGGGGTGGTCGAGGTTGCGGGTCCGCAGCGCCGGCGGGATGTGCGTCGCCACCAGCCCGAGGTCCTTCGCCTCGCGCATGACGTCGATCGCGACCTCGCCGTGCTCGATCGGGGTCACCGCAATACCGCGGAGGCGGCTGGCCGTCGGGCGGCAATAGTCGGCGATCCACTGGTTGTAAAGCCGCGCAAAGCCCGCGGCGAGCTCCGGGTCTTCGAGGCTGGGCGCACAGAGTCCCAGGCTCGGATACAGCACCATCGTGTCGATATGATCACGGTCAGCATCGCGCAGCACGCCTTCTGCGGATGAGTGGTCGATGCCGGCCGCCGTGCTGAGCCCGTGTTCGCGTGGGCAGCCCGCTCCCGGACCGCTGTCCTCGGGATAGTTACGCCCCTCGATCACCAAACCGCGTCCGTCATCTCGCGGCGCGATGTGTTGGGGCCAGCGCTGCATGGCTTCAACTGCCAGCGAGGCTCCCTCGGCTACATGCCCGTCCGCGTCAATGATTCGCATGCATCAGCTCACTTCGCCCAGGGTCCATTTGCTAAAGATACGATAATAGCGACACACCAGGAGTGCCCTGAGCGAGACCATCCAGCAGCCGTTGGCCGAACGCGCATCCTCCGAACACCGCTGCGATGAAGTACGGCAACCGATGCTGGACGTGGCGAGAGCACGTCCGTGTCACCACCGATTTACCAACTGCCCCAACACATAAGATTCTCAAGAGGGAATCGGCTGCGCAGGGACCGAACGCCGGGAGGGGCGTGCTGTGGCGATGTGACCCACGCGGCACCCGCTACGACGTCGCGGCTAGCTGACCGCGTCACGCACCGGCCGGAATTGCGGCAACGCGAAGTCGCCCCGGGTCTCGAACACCACCTCCATGGGCAGCCCGCACCGCAACTCCGCAGCGTCGGCCTCGACGATGTTGGTGAGGATCCGCACTCCCGGGGCGTCGTCGAGTTCGGTGAGCCCGATGATCAACGGCACAGCGTCGACGAAACCGGGGTGAAAAGGCTGATGCAGGATCGTGTAGGCGAACAGGGTGCCGCGGCCGGTCACCTCGACGGCGGTCGGGGTCCCCTCCGCGCCGCCGGGCACCTCGGGCACCGGGCTGGGCGGATGCTGCAAGTGTCCAATCTCGGGAAACCCCTGAATCGCCAACACACCCGATTTCGCCGCGTCCCAGTAGAACTGGCTCACCGGATCCGGGACCGGCACAGGTCGAACATTCAGCTCCATTGCATTTCTTCCTGTAGCGGTGATTTCCTCGAGGACACTACGCGCTGGGCGACCCGCGACGCCCGGGCCCTCGGATGTCCGACAAGGACCTCTGTCGGGCAAGATCGCGACGACAGCGTTCTTCGCCAAGAACATGCTTGCCAACCTGACCGCAGTGCGAGGCATCATCGAGTCTCGACGACAGATGTCATACAGATGTCATGCAGTTGCCCGAGAAAGCGTTTTAGATCGGTCAGCCGGCGTCTCTAAGCCACGTGCCTAACGGTCGCGCCGGCCTCGGTTCGGCCGAGGGGGTCATCTCGGTGAAGAGCTGGACCGCCGACCGGATTGTCTCGTCGGCCATGTCAGCGAACTCCCCGAACGCCGCGTCCGGCGCGAGGGAATACGAGGCTTGGACGGCGACACCGACCCGAGTCTGGTCACAGGACTCGTAGACGATCGCTGTGGCCCGCCGGTCGGGTCGGTTCCACTTGTCGGCGAACTGCATCAGCCGCGCACGGTCGGCGGCGGGAAAAAAGTACGCGGGAGTAATTCGGACCGTCAACGTGTCTCGATCCGCGGGAGAGATCTCGAGGTGAACGTGCAGCCGCTCGTGACCCACGGTCACGATGAAGAAGTACTCCCCGTCGTGGTGGCCGCGAAAATAGCGGCGTCCGCGGGCGAGCAGATACCGTTCGATCAGTTCTGTGCCTGACGATACTGACCTCATGCGCACTCCGATTGGTCGGACAAGACTGGCGAGACTCATGCTGCACGGGGCGCCTTGTCTAGCCCTTGGAGAAGGACCGTCTTTCTTCGAAGAATCTGTTGAGAATCTGCTAAGTGCCTGACCGAGATCTCAGGGTCGCCCCGGTGCACACCCAACGGCACCGCAACACGCGACAATGCGGAGGTGCAAATCGTGCGATGGCTCCTGGCCGGCCTGCTCGTCGCCGTATGCGGCACGGCTTGCGGTGGATCTCACCCGGGCGATGCGTCGCCCGCCCCGGCCGCCGACTTGACCATCGTCGCCACCACCACAGACGCCCCCAACGCGGGTGTGCCCCCACTCCGCGACCAGGCGCGCGCAGCAGGCTTTGTCGACGTCCGAACCGTCGTCCCCGACGCGATCATCGACCTGCGTTACGCGACGCCGAACAACTTCGTTGGCGCGCCTCTGTATCCCCCCGATGCCCGCTGCCTCGTGCACGAGTCCATGGCCCCCGGTCTCGCGGCCGCCGCCGAGCAGCTGCGCCCACAGGGAGAGGTGCTCGTGTTCTGGGACTGCTACCGCCCACATGACGTGCAGGCCAGGATGTGGGAGGCGGTGCCGAACCCCGCTTGGGTGGCCCGGCCCGGCACGTCCGCGCGAAGCCATGAGACGGGGCGATCCGTGGACGTGACGCTCGCAAGCCCACATCAGCAGTGCCCACCCGAGCGCCAGGTGGCCGGCCTCTGCCTCGTCGACATGGGCACCGACTTCGACGACTTCTCCCCCCACGCATTCGCACAGGCAACCGACGGCGTCAGCGCGGATGCCCAATCGAATCGGGTGCGGCTACGCGCCGCCATGAGCACGGGCGGGTTGACGGTGTACTCGGGAGAGTGGTGGCATTTCGACGGGCCCGGCGCGTCCGTCGACCGACCCATTCTCGACGTGCCGGTGAACTGAGCTGACGACACCCTGCCACGGTGTACGGGCTCGGCCGATTGGCGCGATTGGACCACCTATGCAAGGCTTTACGTTCATGGCTGGCAAACTCGTTTCTTGCACGGTCGCGCAAAACTACGCGCCGCCCGCTACCAGTAGACCATCCATATAAAGCGCTGTAACCGTGGTCACACGCCTGTCCTTAGTGGATCTCTTGCTGGATTCGGTGCCCAGCGAGGAAAATCACGACCTTACGATGGCGATCGTCGCGATCGACCGCAGGGCACCGAAGATCAGCGAGCCAACCCACAACGGCAAGCCAACCCAGGCCGGCGAGCCACCCCAGACCGGCGAGCCGACCCAGACCAGCGAGCCAACCCACAACGGCGAGCCAACCCACAACGGCAAGCCAACCCACAACGGCAAGCCAACCCACAACGGCAAGCCAATCCAGACCAGCGAGCCAACCCAAACCAGCGAGCTGACCCAGCCGTCCGCCGCGCGATCCGAGGGGCGCACACCGCGGACGAACTCGACCCGTCGCGCCCTGGCGATCACCGGGCTGGGTGGCCTGCTCATCGCGGGCGTCACCGTAATCACCACCTCGGGCTCCGGGACGGCTCCCAGCGGCAACGGTCACGGCAGCACGGCTTTGGACATCGCCCACACGGGCGATTGCCTCAGCTGGCCGAAGAACTCACCCGACCAGGCGCATCTCGTCGACTGCAACGCCGAGCACCTGTTCGAGGTCGCCCAGTCGGTCGACATGAGCGACTCCCAACAAGGGTGTCAGCTGGCGGTACAGCGTTATCTGGGAACCCGATACGACCCGAACGGCAAGTTCGCGATCGGCGTGTTGGGGCGGGACGCAGCCGGATCGCGGTCCGCCGGCCAGCACCTGCTGTGCGGACTGCAGCTGCCCGGCTCTGACAAACAGCCAGTCGCCTTCAAGGGCAAGATCGCCGAGCTCGATCAATCGAGGGTTTGGCCGACAGGCACTTGTTTAGCCGTCGATCCGACTTCCAACCTGGCGGACGTCACTGTTGGCTGCTCGGCGCCGCATGCGCAGGAGATCACAGGTGCAGTGAACCTGGCGGACGCGTGGCCCGGCCCGCCACCCTCTCAGCCCGACCAGGACGCATTCGTACGGGATGCATGCACGCGCGCGACAGACGCCTACCTTTCGCCGGTCGCGCTGCCAACCACCGGGCTGACACTGATCTACCGCACAGTGCCACCGCCGAGCTGGCTGGCCGGCAGCCGTCAGGTGTCGTGTGGCATCGGTGCGCCGGCGGGCGATCGAGGCTGGGCGACGCTGAGCGGCAGTGGCAAAGACCGCCTGCTCATCAACGGCGTGGCACCGGGTGCGCGGCCCGCCGCCCCGCCGCAGGACGCGCCAGATCCGCGACCGGATACACCCTCGACCGCGGCAAGCTCGCCAAGCCCGGCCCCGAGTACAACCGCTAGCCCATCGCCGACGCCGAGCGCGTCATCGTCGGCGAGCCCGAGCCCGTCACGGTCGGCGAACCCGAGCCCGTCACCGTCGGCGAACCCGAGCCCGCCGCCGCCTCCGAACCCGAGCCCGTCACCGTCGGCAACCTCAGACGCCGACGCTCCGCAGGTCATCGAAATTCCCGGGTTGGCCCCGATCACTCTGCCCAGGCTGCTACCGCCCGCACCACCGCCGCCAGGCGACTAGCCGATGCTTGTGATGCGGCGCGAATTCACCGGTGATCGAACGGAACTCGCCGCCCTGCACAACTAGTGATGATTCGGTGCATGGCAGTGTCAGCCTCGAACCCGCAATTCATCGATCAAAATCCCACTGCCCGAAATCGGCCGCAAGGACCTCGTCCTCATCCACGCGTATACCGCCCAGGAGGGTTCCCGGGGTCTCCGGGCTGTTGACCACATACTGATAAAGCACCGCCGTCGGCTCGCGCTGACCGTGAGACCACGACTTCGTCTGCCATGCCCACCGGTGCCCTGCAGTGGTTGAGCGCCCAATGACGCCGTCTTCGATCGCCCACGCGCACGCCCCGGAATGCCCATAGATGCCGGTACGGTTCACACCCAGTACCGAGTTAATTCCTCGAAACCACTCGACAGCAACGCTTTTCCAGGTGTCGACATCGATATCATCGTCGATACTGAAGAAGATCGGCGCCGAATCCCGACCCCCGGCCGCGGCGTGCAGCCGCATCGCTGTCTGAGCGTCTGCCACGCCGCCGTCGTACCCGCGGGTGAAATCCGACGGCGCAGACCAACCGGGCTTGCCGTACTGGTAATTGCTGACGATTTGAAGACCCCCTGCGCGTAGCGCATCCGCATACTCGCGGGTGATGGGCTTTGCCTCGAAGTTCGCGCCCGGCCGCGACTCGGACACATAGTTCACCACCCCGGCAAAGCCTGCCGATTTGATCTCGTCCGGCGGTATCGTCCGCTCTGCAAAGTCGATCAGCTTGGTGTCGGCGGCCGATGCCTTCGGCACGTCGAGAGCCGCAGCCAGCGTTGGAAGGCTTACCAGAACCGGTGCGGAAAACGCATATTGGAGAACTTCGCGCCTCGAAACAGGTCGCTGTCCGCGGAGTACACGTGGCGCAGGCGGGTCGTGCACCGCGCGATGTTAACAAAAATCAGGCGACATCTGTTTGGTGTCCCGTGTCACATTCCGATGCGGTAGGTCCGACTGCGCATGGCTAGCGAACGCTTGCGATGCGATCACGTCCACCCAGGTGTCCAATGCGCTGCGCGGGCGATCGGGGCGAATCCCGGCACCCCGCTACGATATGCGCGTTCGGTGTTCGCAGCACTCTGTGACGTGACCGCTGGCGATGCCCCAGCCGGCGGGCCTACCTTCGCGGCTCAGGGGGGTGCCCGAGACCGAAGGTGGTCGCAATGTCAACACAGTCCTCCCGATGGATGACAGCCATGCGCACGGTGCTGCTGGCCGCGCCGGCAGTCGTCGCGGCGCTCGCCGTCGGTGCCGGCGTCGCCCTGCAACATCACACACCGCAGCAGCTTCCCGGCACGATCGCGAGCAGTCACGTCGTCCTGGCGGACGCTACCGACGACAACAACGACTGGGTGCAGCAGCAGCAGGAACAGGACCAACTGCAGGAGCAGCTGGCGTTGCAGGAGATGGTGCAGTCCGAACAGGCAGCCGAGCAGCAGAACGAAATGGCCCAGCAGGAGGCCCAGCAAGCCGAGCAGCAAGGGATGATGGTCGAGCAGCAAGCCGGCCAATAGTGGTCGATGTAGGCGATCAGTGGTTAACCTCGTCCGCCGCTAGGCCGCGGTCGGCTGCCCGAACCAGGTGGTGAGCGCGTCAGGGAGCCCAGGGTCGGTCAGGTCTCCCACCCAGGCAACATATCCGTCGGGCCGAATCAACACGGCAGTGGGAGCAGTGACCGCACCAAGTACCGGAAGCTCCCACATACCAACATATTTAGCGTCGATCAACTGAACCCGATCCTCCCACGGAGTGATGTCGAAGCCAGCGGCGTCGCCGAGGTTGAGCAGCACCGGCCGGGCATCGTGCAGGAGGGTGAAGACCCGCAGCGGGCCGCTGGCGGTGACCAGGTCGAGATCGGGCATGCGGCGCCCGAGCAGCGGGTGTCCGTCGCCGAGGTCGTAATGAATGTCCAGACCAGACATCATCCCGGCGAATCGTATACGAGGCTCCTTCATGCTGAGAAGCTCGGACATGGTGTCGCGCAACGCCTCCATACGCTCGCCGGGGCCGATGAGCGCAACTTGCGCCATCGTGTTGCGCAGCACGCGCGCGGCGACCGGGTGGCGCTCGCCATGGTAGGTATCCAGGAGGCTTTCTGGCGATGTCTGGTTGATCACCTGGGCCAGCTTCCACCCCAGATTCACCGCATCCTGAATACCGGTGTTGAGGCCCTGCCCACCGGTCGGGAAATGCACGTGTGCGGAGTCACCAGCCAGCAGCACCCGTCTGTCCCGGTACGACGCCGCCTGCCGTGTCACATCGGTGAACCTGGAAATCGAGGTGGCACTGTGCATCCCGTAATCCGTCCCGCGTACGGCGATGAGCGCCTCACTGAGATCGCGCAGGGCGGGCTCGCTGGTTTGTCCGACCTGCGGTTCGGTCACCAGGACTCGCACCGGCCCCCAATCCTCCAATCTGCTGAGAGAATGGATGCCAACATCGTCGTGGCGGAAACCCCACTCCGGCTCCTCGTCCATCTCGACTTCGGCGATCAGGCAGCTCGTTGTCGGATTCCACCCGGGGAACTCGATACCGGCTGCCTTACGGATGACACTGCTACCTCCGTCGCACCCGACGAGATATGCCGCCCGCAGCGACCGGCCGCCCGACAGCCCGACGTCGACGCCGGTGTCGTCTTGCGCGAACCCCGCCACCTCACGTCCGCGATAGATCGGCACCCTCAGCTCGTCAACCCAGCCGGCCAGTATGCGCTCGATGCGGTTCTGCCAGAGCCCAAGGCCGTAGTTGTGCCGGGTCGGAAAGTCGCTGATGTCCAGTGGAATCATGCCGAATCCCGCGACCTGCGCTACCCGCCCCTGCGACAGGAACCGATCGGCGATTCCGCGCTGATCGAGAACCTCGATGGTGCGTGAATGCAGACCGCCTGCGCGCGAGCCAATGAGGTCCTGGCCGGCGCGCCGCTCGACAATGGCGACGTCGACCCCCGCCAACGTCAACTCACCTGCCAACATCAGCCCTGTCGGGCCTCCTCCAGCGACCACCACCGCATGTTCGGCCACCGGTTCGACGTCCTCACGCGACCCACACGTCGACAACCACGCACCCATTCCACGACTCCCATTTCCGCAGGTTCTGGTCTCGGCCAGCGATTCTGCGGCACGACCGGGGTCTTGCCGCAAGCCCCCCGGTGCGCTATACGTTGAAAGTGGAGGGGAGTGGTCTTTCACGAAATCGCCGACCTCACAGCTGAAGTGAAGACGCTCGAACTTGCCGATGCACCTTCAATAGAGGCGCCTCCCCTGTGACCGGACCAGTCCACGGGGCGCAGGACCTGGGCCCCGTCAGTGCCGGAGCGAGCTCACGATGCCCAAGATGAAGATCACCACGAAGAACAGCGTGAAGGAGATCGACCAGAGGCGGACGAGCGGCGACATCCCCGTCCGGCGGCCCGCGACGGCCGAGACCGCGGCCGAGGCCGAGAATTGCGACTCCTGGAGTGTCCGCTTGGCCTCGATCGTGTCGCGCTCGATGATGATCGCCTGGGGGATCAGCGCCGGGGTGGCCGGCGCCATCCCGTCGACGCGGCGCACGGCGGTTCCGATCGCCATGATCTCGATCAAGCCGGGCGAGAGCTCGACGATCCGCAGCTTGTTGCCGATCACGCGCTCGGCGCCGATGCGCGTCGCTTCGCCACGGAGCAGCTCGAGAGCGTTCTCGCGGGCGCGGTAGACGATTGCGGTGACCTCGGGCAGCTCGCCCTTGCTGACGCTCCTCAGCCGGGTGCCGATGCCGGCGGCGAGCCCCAGCGAGTAGACCGAGGTGGCCATCACGAGCTGCACGGGGGCGTAGCCGAGCGACGCGAGGTTCCAGATCTCCTCGCCGGTCAGCTCGGAGGTCACGACCTGCTCGGGCGCCACCGGGCCCGGCGCGATGCCGGGGTGGTGGGAGGCGGTGCCGGTGAGCAGGAATTCGACGGTTCCGGCGCCGTGCGGGAGCATCCGGATGATGACGTCGACCACGGAGTTCGCCCCCACCGCGGAGGCCTCGGCACGCAGCCGCTCGAGCGCGTGGTGTCGGATCGCGTTGTACATCTGCGAGTACTCATGGACCTCGCCCTGCCCGAAGGTCCGCAGCTTTCCGGTGATACCGCGCCCGATCCCGAGCGCGTAGGCGATGTTGCCCATCACGAATCGCATGGGGTGGTAGCCGACGTCGAGGTGACAGTACAGCTCCATACCCGAGGCGGCGCTCGAGAAGAGGTGCGGCCCGCCCCCCTGGGCGTGCACGGAGGTCCCTTGCGCGAGGAACTCGGTGTAGCCGGCGAGACTGCGCAGCTCGCTGACGACACTGGTGACGCCGACGGCGCCGTGGCGGCGCGCCTCCTCCTGCATGCGCTGGATGGCGGCGTGCCGGCCGCCCGAGATGAGCTCGGTCACCGCGCTGATCTCGCCGCCCGCGAGGGACTGCCCGAAGCTGCCGATCGCGCCGCCGAGCCCCATCGAGCACACGCTGTTGCCCACGACGATCTCGCCCGGCTCAAACCCCTTCTGCGCCAGGCAGTAGATCTCGTTGCCAGACATCCCGGAAATCAGCATGGTCACCTCCATCGAGGGGGCCCTTATCGAGGATCGCGTCTGCGATTTCGATCGACTACGTTGGCTCGACGTGGAGCATGGCCCGGCCCCACGACTCCGCGCTCCACATCAGCCTCTCGGCAACTGCGGTTCAGCGAACACCATAAACCCCGGCAGCAGCCTGTGCGGAACAAGCAAGGTCGACGAGTACCTGGAAACCAGTGTTCCCGGCGTCTACGCGATGGGAGACGTCAAGGGCGGCCCGGCCTTCACCCACCTTTCCTACGACGAATACCGCATCCTGCACGCCAACCTCATCACGGACGAGAAGGCGAGCACGCGGGACCGGATCGTCCCGTACACGGCGTTCATCGACCCACAGCTCGGCCGCGCCGGCATGACCGAGCGCGAGGCCAGGGCGCAGGGACGCGAGATCCGGGTGGCGAAGCTCCCGATGAGCGCTGTTGTCCGAGCCATCGAGACCGGGGAGACGCGCGGCTTCATGAAGGCCGTCGTCGACGCGGATACCGGGCAGACTGGGCTGCGCTGTGCTCGGCAGTGAAGGCGGCGAGATCATGACGATGATCCAGGTCGCCATGCTGGGCAAGCTCACTTACACCGCCATGGCGGACGCGATCTTCACGCACCCGCTCCTGGCGGAAGGCCTCAACACCCTCTTCGCGATGTTCGACGCCTAAGTCGCGATGTCAGTAACGACAATCCTTACACCCGGACGAGGCGTGTCGGTCGGGCCGGCAACGGCGAATCGTGTTGTGGAGCTATCGATCCCGAATATCGCGGTAGCCGTCTCGTCACCCCGGGCGCGCGTGAACAGCGGGCGCATTCACAGCGGCCAGATGTCGTTCATAGCGTGCGACCAGCAAGCGCTAATTCGGTTCGGCTCCACTGTCGTTGAGCCCGGATCGGACCAAGTCCCACGCGAGACGCCGAGCTTCTGCGGCTCTGGTCTGCATCAGGTGCTGAACGGGCGGGATGGGATTGGGCTGCGGTGCGTGCCCCTCAACGAGGGCAACGTGCACATCCTGAGCTACACGAATCGCCATCAGGACGGCCTCGTTGACGCTATTCAGCGCTTGATGCAAGCGGTCGTCCTCAACGAGCAGGTGGGCATTGGCGAGCTCGACTGAAAAGTCGTTCACGGTTTGGCTGATCTGCTCGAAGACCGGGTTCATGGCATCCTCCCGCTCGTCGCGCTCCTTGATGCCTAGGACGCTGGCGCCCTGGTTCCACAGTGTTGCGAGCGTTTGCGTGTGCGCTGCGATGGTGCGCGACACATCGATCATCGCCTGCTTCTGTAGCTGACCGAGGAGGTGGATGCGCTCTATGCGAGCTAGCTCCCGTTGAGCTTCCATTTCGGCGCGGTGCAATGTCTGCATCTGCGCCAGTTCGCGTGCCGAGCGCTCGCCGGCAACTGCTAACTCCCGTCGATGTCGTTCGGCTGCGTCAGCCGCGTTCCGATTCGCTTGGCGTTGGATACTGGTGGTTTGCCACATGGACACCAGGACGACGCAAAACACGACGGCGCCAAAGAACCACTCTGCCTTGGACCCGATCTGGCCGGGACTGAGGACGATGTACCAGGCAATGGAAAGGCAGGCTGCGACGCCGCAGATCAGCCAGCCGATTCCGCGCCAGCCTCCGATTGGACCGAGCCGGCGCGGGGCAGGGCGAACGTGCGCAGGCAGCGGTGTCGGCTCGCTATCGGGACTAACCTCGCCGCGTTCCGATGGCTCGAGGTCCCTGGTGGATTGTGCTAGTCCGGTCATCTTGGCCTCCCATTTGCCCGAGCCTCCCACAACGCGGGTTCAGGTTCAGCAGCGCCTCTGCGTGCCACCAACCCCGGTTGGTGGCACGCGCCACCGCGATCCCATCATCAGACGGCCGGTCTCACAAGGCGGGCCACGTTGCGGCCTGCTTTTACATCCCATCATTGCTGGGGATCGTCGTTCGAGGTGTACGAGACCCGGCATGGACGGCTACTCTCAACCCTGATTGCTTGCAGCGGTGCGGCCGGGGAAAGCCCGTGTCGTCGCTGCTCACCCCAGCGTGACTGACCGCTACAGAATTGAGGGCCCATGGGACAGCCGATGCCACCTCAAGGTGATTCATCAATCATTGTCAGCCTCTCCGAGGCGGCGATGCACATGTACTCGGCGGCAATCGACGCATTGCCCTTTCCAGAGGACAAGAAGTTCCACAAGCGCGCGGACGTCGTTCTCTCGGGCATGCGCAAGTTGCGTGGCGCTCTCACAGAAGCGGCCCGCAGCAGCAGACCGTCACCCGCGGTGATTGTGGCGCTCAGCGGGGTACGACGTCGTTACGACGCTCTCATGACCCAAGCCGCCGACGCACCGGGATCGAGTGTGGGTCAACAGTTATACGTCGCGCGTATCAACGCCAAATTGTCCGCCGAGGAAGTGGCCAACGGCGCGGGGCTGTCCGCGGATCTCCTCGATCACCTCGAGGCCGGCGAAGCTCCCAGCGAAGAGGACGTCTCGAAAATCCAAGCCACTATTGCTGCGCTGACTGGCACCGAACGGCAGGAGGAGTTCGGGCACAACCATGAAGAGCCCGCTGAGTCACATGAAGACCACCAGGAGCAACACGTGAACGGCTGGGACGAATCGCTCGTTGGTGACAACCCCGGCTAAGCTCCGCCGACGGCGGCGGGCCGTGGATCGCCGTGATCAGACGGCTTTGGTGACGCCGATGTAGGACAGCACTACGCGGACTGATCGGTCTGTCGGGTCAGCGTCGCATATGAGCGGATTAAACGACTGGCCAACGCATCCGTCAATCTTGACGTGGAAGTTGCTGAGAAATCCCCCCCGTCCTGGTGTCCTCGGCCGGGCAGCGGCGCAGCGGGCACCGATCACCTTGGTCCAGGTCGAAGCCGGGCGCGGTACGCGGCACGCTGGCCCGGATGCGATCCCAAGGCGAACGAAGCCGCCCACGCCACGCGCGGTTATCGCACCGATGACCTAGATAACTCGGTAACAACACGATCACTCCCCCGCGTGGTCACGCGAACAAGGCCGGCGATGTTGGTAATTTCGCGCGCGTGGGAGAGGTATTCGCACAGTGGGCTCGTCGCGTCGGCGCACTGATCGTGGTTGCGGCGACGGCGGCTGTCGCGCTGACCGTGGTCAGTTCGACGCCGAAGGCGTCGGCGTTCTCCCGGAAGGGACTGCCGGTCGAAACGCTGAGTGTTCCGTCACCGTCCATGGGCCGCGACATCAAAGTCCAATTCCAGGGCGGCGGACCGCATTCGGTGCTGCTGCTCGACGGGCTGCGCGCCCAGGACGACTTCAACGGATGGGACATCAACACCGCTGCGTTCGAATGGTTCTACCGGTCGGGGATATCGGTCGTGATGCCGGTCGGCGGTCAGTCAAGTTTTTACAGCGACTGGTACGCCCCTGCGAAAGGCAGCAATGGGACTCTCACGTACAAGTGGGAAACATTCCTGACGCAGGAGCTGCCCGCGTGGCTGGCGGCAAATAGGGGCCAGGACTCAGGCAACAATGCCGTTGTCGGGCTGTCGATGTCGGGCGGCGCGGCGTTGGTCTTGGCAGCGTATTACCCGCAGCAGTTCATCTTCGCGGCATCGTTGTCCGGTTTCCTGAATCCGTCGAAGGGGCTGTGGCCGACGGTGATTGGTTTGGCGATGAAGGAGGCCTCCGGCTACAACGTGGTCGACATGTGGGGTCAGCCGGGCGATCCGGCATGGCAGCGCAACGATCCGATGCTGAACATCAATCGGCTAGTGGCCAACAACACCGCGACGTGGGTGTATTGCGGCAACGGCACGATGAGCGACCTCGACAGCGGTGACGGGGGTTTCGGAGTCCAGTTCAGCGCCCAGTACCTGGAGAACATCACGCTGGACACGAACAAGGAGTTCCAGCGGAACTACGCGGCTGCCGGTGGGCACAACGCGGTGTTCAACTTCCCGTCGAGCGGGACGCACAGCTGGGGTTACTGGGGCGCGCAGCTGCAGCAAATGAAGCCGGACTTGGTGCGAATCCTGACGACGCAGGTTCCAGCGCCAGCGCCAGCGCCAGCGCCGGCGGCGGCACCGGCTCAGGTGCCCGCCGCTCAGGTGCCCTCGCCCCAGATGCCCGCAGCACAATTACCAGCGGCGCAAGCCCCTGCCCTTCAACTGGTACCAGCGCCTCGTTAACGGTCGGCCCGCGGCCGCCACGGCGACGCCGAGGGCGACCGACACCGCCTGCGTCGTGAGCCCGCCCGTGGCCAGCGGCTTGTCGCAGCGATGGGCTGCGGTGTCACGGCCCGGTCAGCGTCAGCTCCCAAACGGAACGGTCAACCGGTTGGGGCGGACCGTCTTGTGGAAACGAATCGTCGATCAAGTTGTCCCCCAACTGGGGGACAGAACAATCATCCCGCACACCGGTTATTTGCCGGACAGACACCGACACACGGCTGGGAGATAGTTATTGCTGTGCGGGCGACAGGAGATCGCCTCGCAAGTGCAAACACCACCTCGCAAAGGAGTATCCAAATGAAAAGGCACACATTTCGCTCGCGAAGGATGGTCGGGTTCTTTCGCGCCGGCTACCCGGCCGACGCACCACAGCGGGGCCACATGGCGTTACTCGCGATGTGCCCTGCGGCTGCTCGCGGCGTTCGGCCGTCCGCGTCAAGTGGTTTCGTGAATGATCGCCGCGCCTGAAGATCGTTCCCACGGCTCGACCCGGAGGTGTACGACATCGTCGGTGACGAGCAGCTGGTGCTCGACCTGTTACTGCGGGAGAAGATCCTGGTAACCCAGGGCACCCGCTTCAATTGACCCACAACGGATCACCTGCGCATCGTCACCTTGCCGTGGGCGCAGGATCTGGCCAAGGCGATCGACCGGCTGAGAAATTTTCTGGCGGACTACCGGCAGTGACCGACTGAGGCCCCGACCGCGGGAGAGAACACGTGACTACGACTATCGAGCGGCCCGCCGCCGCGGCCACGGCTGCAGCGAGGCCGCGCGAATTTGCGGCTTCGCGCCGTACCGTCGCGATCTTATTGTTGATCATTCCGTTGAGCCAGATCGGGCTCGACGTGTATACGCCGGCGCTACCGCAGATGGCCGCCGAGTTCTCCGCATCCAACGATTTCGTGCAGAACACCGTCACCGCCTACTTGCTCGGCATGAGTGTGGCGTTTCTTCCGGTGGGCCTGATCGCAGATGCGTTGGGCCGCAGGCGCGTTCTGCTTGCCGGCCTGGGCCTGCTGGTCGCGATGAGTATCGGGTGCGCGCTCGCGCCGAATCTCACGGTGCTGTTGGGCATGCGTTTCGCACAGGGCATCGGCGCGAGCGCCTGCCTGCTTTTGGCGGCCACCATCGCGGCCGATTGCTTCCGCGGGGCCAAGCTGGTGTCGGTGTTGGGGTTGTGCGGCGCGGCGTGGGGCGCCGCACCGGTACTCGCGCCGGCGGTGGGAGGTTTCGTGGTGCAGTTCGGGTCCTGGCGGCTGGTGTTCGCCCTGTTCGCTACGCTGGCAGCCTCGGTGGCAGTGCTTGTCGCTAAGGCGTTGCCGGAGACACTTCGGGAAGACCTGCGCTCACCCGTTGATCTCCGCGCTGCAGTGCGCGTGTTGTGCGGGGCGCTGAGGCACCGGGTGTTTATGGGATTCGTGTTGATGTTCGGCTTGATCGGCGCGGCCCAAATGACGTTCGGCGTCGTCGGACCCTTTCTTTACGAGTCAAAGCTCGGTTTCTCCCCTGCCGCTTACGGTTTGATCGCGCTGGTGGTCGGTGTGGCGAACTTGACCGGCGAATTGACCTGCGGCGGACTGGCGCAACGCCTCACCACCCGGCGGTTGGCTTTGAGTGCGTGGGCGGTGTTCTTTGCCGGGGCCCTGACACTGGTGGTTTCCGCCGAAGTCGTCGGCGTGAACGCATGGACGATCACCATCGCCGCCGTACTGGCGCTGCTCGGATGCGGAGTGCTCGACCCTCAGAGCAAAGGCCTCGCGCTGGGCGTGTTCACCCGGAGCATCGGTCTGATCGCCGGCCTGGTCAACACCTGCTGCTACCTGGTCGTCACCATCGCGATGGCCCTGGTGGCCTACTTGCCGGAGGAATCCCAGGCCCCTCTCGGTTGGCTCGACGTCGGGGCAGGTGTGCTGTTCGTTGCATTGCTGCTAACGACAGTGCGGTCGGGCGTCATCCGGACCGCCTCGACGACGCGATCCGATCAACCGCCGACCACCCACGGACAATGCGAACTGTGAATCGCGGCCAACGCTCAAGCGATGGCTGGCGTGGCGAACCAGAAGCCCAGGATCACCGCCGCCACCACGAAGGGCCATGCTTCGAAAACGGCCCGCACCGGGATCGGTGCGTTTCGCAGCTCCATGAAGTCCAGCATCACGTACCGGACTTTCACCGCGGCAATCAGAAAGATCCCGACCACCGCGACTGCGGGGCGGAACATTTCCTTGGTCAGCCCCCAAGTAGTCACGCATGTCAACACCACCAGGCCCAACCACACCCAGGTGACCCGCTCACGCCACACCGACATCACGCCGCCTTCATCAAGTAGAGCAGGGGGAACAGCACGATCCACAACAGGTCAACCAGGTGCCAGAACGAGGCCACCGATTCCGGCACCTCCCGATGCGACCTGCTGTAGGCGCCGCGCCGCGACCTGATCCACAAGAAGGTCAGCAGGCTAGTGCCCAGCAGAACGTGTGCGAGATGGATCCCGGTCAGCGTGAAGTACCACATGTAGAAGGGGTTGGTGCCCGGCGTGAGGCCGTGGGCGAATTTGTGGAAGTACTCGATCGACTTGGACACCACGAACATCAGACCGGTGAGCACTCCGCCGAAAAGGTATCGCGGCACTCTGTCGATGAGGTCACGCTTGAGAGCTTGGATAGCAAGGGCGACCGACCAAGAGCTGGTCAGCAGGATCAGCGTGTCGATACCGCCAAGGTTCATGTTCAGCGTGTGCCGGGAGGCCTCGAACAGGGCGGGGTCTTTGAGCCGATCCTGCATGAATGTCAGGAACAGGATCGCGAAGATGACCGAATCGGCACCAATGAAGACCCAGACGCCTTCCACACCGGGAAGGCGTCTGGGCTTCACACGCTCAGTGGTGACGACCACCACGCACGCCTACGAATCGTTAAAGCGCCCGGCGGCCGCGTCCTCGGCCTGGAGCCGGGGGATGGCCTTGATGATGAAGTAGGACAGCCCTGGGATCCAGAAGAACCAGGTGAAGAACGCGATCCAGAAGCTGATCACGCCGTTGAAGGCCAGCGGCCCCGTGTAAACGAACGGGATGGCACTGACCACGAAGAACGACAAGATGGTGATCCAGCCCCACCAGCCGACGATGTTCGGGACCAGCTTCTTCTCCCGCTTATCACGCATGAACACGATGCTGGCGCCGGCGATCTGCCACGAGGTGACGAAGTACGCCAAGTCGATCAGCAGCCAGCCAAACCAGTAAAGCGTGTGCGCCATGCCGGGAGTGATGTTGTCGATCTCGTGTGCCGCGGTGAGCCAGATAGCGCACGCCGTCATGATTGGCGCACACGTGATCGTGCCACCCAGCATCTCCATCTTGGACCACAGACCACCGGCGCCCTCGATGCGTTCCATCACCCGGGAGACGGCCACGCTCCACACCATGTAGCAAGCAGTCAGCGTGAGGCAGACGCTCATCCCGATCATGATCGGCAGCCTGAGATTCTTGTAGTGGTCCCAGACCGCTTGCGGCTCCGCCCACGCCGGGAACGGCGAGATGTTGCGCGCCAGCAGCCCCCACAGGCAGAAGAACGCGACCAGGAAGACCGGGCCCATCCACGCCATGACCTTCCACGACGTGTAGTCGGTCGGGTAGGGCGACAACTCACGCGCCGGGGCTGCGGTGCCAGGTTCGGCATGTATTGCCATCGGACCTGCTCCTCAATGGTGTACGCGGGGAATCGACGATCCGATTCCCCTGGTGACGTCAACGACATCATCATCGTGACCGACGCGGTGCCGGCGGGCTACCCCCGAATGAGCACCTTTTGCTCTCCCCTTTGGGGACACCCGTGAGAAAGCTAGAAACCCGCCCCGTGGATTTCGTGACCGGGCTTCTCGGCCGCAAGGCCTCGATATGCGCCTTCGGGCGTTGCGCCGTGGTTGATGACGCCGTCGACTTCGCGGGCGATCGGCATGGCAACGTCATACCTTTCGGCGAATTCCATGATCACGCTGGCCGCCTTGACCCCTTCAGCGACCTGATTCATCGAGGCGATGATCTCGTCTATCGGCTTGCCCGCGCCGAGCTGCTCGCCGACATGCCGGTTGCGACTGCGGTGGCTGGTACAGGTGACGATCAGATCGCCCATGCCCGCCAGTCCGGCGAAGGTATCGCGGTGCCCGCCCGCTGCTTCGCCCATCTTCGACATCTCGCGCACGGCGCGGGACATCACCATGGCCCGGGTGTTCTCGCCGATGCCAAGCGAGTAGCCCATACCGACGGCGATGGCATAGACGTTCTTCAGCGCGCCCGCCATTTCGACGCCGACGACGTCGTCGGTCGTGTACGTCCGAAACCGCCTGGTGCGGAACAGCTCGGCGAGATTGGCGGCCAGGTGCTGATCGGGCATTGCCAGCACAGCCGCGGCCGCGTAGCCCTCGGCCACCTCACGGGCGATATTGGGCCCGGCGAGGATGCCGGCGGGGTGCCCGGGGAGTACTTCGTCGACGATCTGACTCATCCGCATGTTGGAGCCCTGCTCGAGGCCCTTGACCAACGACACCACCGGCACCCACGGACGAAGCTGACTGGCCAGTTCGGTCAGCACACCGCGGAAGCCGTGTGACGGCACACCCATGACGAGCACGTCGGCGCAATCGGCCGCCTCGGCGAAGTCGGTGGTGGCGCGCAGCGTGTCGCTCAGCTCGACGTCGTTGCCGAGATAGCGGCTGTTGCGGTGGTTTTCGTTGATGTCTTTCGCGGTCTCCTCTGAGCGCACCCACTGCAGGGTGGGCCCGCGGCGCGCGCAGATGGACGCGATCGTGGTTCCCCAGGATCCGCCGCCGAGGACGACGACCTTGGGTTGGCGCGGACCAGGTGTCATGCTGACCACGCCGTGATGATCCCGCCGAACAGACTGATGTTTGACCGCACGTTTGGTTCCGCCACGACGCCTGTCCTTCCTGAAGCACCCTCAGCCGCGCGACTTCGACCGGTGCCCGGCAACGCTATCGTCACCCCGCGCGGCCGACGCAGGCTTCCCCCGAACGAGCACCTTTTTCTGCCCTCCTCGGGTCATGCCCGAACGCTTACGACAGAGCGGGTGCTGCCTTACCGGCGACCGAGGACAGCAGGTCGTCGGCCTGACCTGTCACTGAAAGCACTGTCTGCCACAGGTAGCCGTCGGTGCCGACCTTCTTCCGGGATGAGATCGCCGCAGGAATCGGCACGTGGGTCAACCGGCGTCGCCACGAACCGATGACCGTGTCGGTCTTGCCCGCCATGCCGGCATGAACGGCCGCATGACCCAATCGAAGGCAGAAGTTGGCGTCCCGAGCGTTGGCGGGCAGGCTTCGGATCATATAACTCGGATCGATGTATTTGAGGGTTACCGCAATTCCTTGAGCCCGAAATGCTTCCGGGATCTTGTCTTTCAAGAACACGCCAATGTCGCCATGGCGGCGATTCCCTGAAGCGTCCGACTCGGATGCCTCGGCCAAGAGGCTCTGGCCGGCTCCTTCTGCCACGACTATCACCACGTAACCGTCTCGTTGGATCCGCTGTCTGGCGGCCCGGACAACCCCATCGATGCTGAATGCAATTTCGGGGATGAGGCATAGGCCGACCTGGGTATCCGCCAGGGTGGCGAAGCTGGCGATGAACCCGGAATCGCGGCCCATGAGCTTCACCAGACCGATACCGAACCGATGGCACGACGCCTCTACATATGCCGCGCGCGTCGCGTGCCGTGCCGCCTCGACCGCGGTGTCGAAACCGAAAGACATGTCAATGAAGGAGATGTCGTTGTCGATCGTCTTAGGCACACCCACTACAGCGATCTTCAGTCCCCGTCGCCGTATCTCCTCGACGATCGAATGCGCACCGCTCAGGGTTCCATCACCGCCGATGGTGAACAGCAGTTGAATTCCCAGCCGCTCAAGCGTGTCCACCATTTCGCCGACCGGTTGCGGACCGCGGGACGAACCCAGGACTGTCCCGCCGACTTCGTTGATTTGAGTCAATTTGCGGGTCGTCAATTCGATCGGCGTCAGTGCGCTTCGTTCGACTAGACCCTCGTAGCCGTACTTAAAGCCGTAAACCTTTGCAACGCCGTATTTTTCGTGCAGACAGAAGACGAGAGAGCGGATGACATCGTTCAAACCCGGGCAGAGGCCGCCGCACGTGACGATCCCACACTTCAGGGTAGCGGGATTGAAGAAGATGCGTTTCCGCGGCCCCGCCAGCTCGAAGGCGGGCGGATCGACGCCGGCTCGGAATTGCGCGCGCAGCTCATCGATGTCGGCGCGAAACAGCAGCCGTTTGGATGTATCCATGAAACGGGTCGCGCGCAATGGAGAGACGATCTTGCATTCTCCCAGATCGTCGGTTCTGAAGTTTGGCGACACGGATGTCATCTCGCGGGTGCCCGCTCTCTTTCGTAGGCGCGGTCGCCATCCTCGTCGACGTCACCGACGCAGGCTTCCCCCGAAAGAGCACATTTTCTCTCCTGCTCGGGGCATGCCACGTGGTACGCCGCGAGGCGGGCGTCATTCGCCGACTGCGACATCCTCGACGACGATCGCCTCGCGCTCGTCGGATTCGGCCAACGCGTCGGCGTAGCTGTGCACATGCCTGTGCATCCGCCGTCCGGCAGCCGTGGTGTCGCGATCCCGGATCGCCGTGGTGATCGCCCGGTGCGCCTTCGTGGTGACCGCGCGAACCGCGCTGTCGACAAAGGCTTCGTTCTCGGTACCGGCATAGATCGCCTGTGAAAGCGCCATCATGAACCCGATCAGCAATTCGTTATGGCTGGCCACCGCGACACCCACGTGCCAATCCAGGTTGGCCTGGAGGAACTGCTCGAGGTCGGCCTCGGGGTTGGCGATCGCCTCGTTGGCCCGATCCAGTTCGGCGAGGTCCTCGTCGGTGCGGTTACGGGCGGCCAGCTCGGCGCAAAACGGCTCCAGCGCCTCGCGGGTCTCCATCAGGTCGACGAGCCTGATGTGCCTGCCCCGGATCAGCATGCTCACGGAGTTGGCCATCGACTTGGTGGTGGGTCGCTGAATAAAGGCACCGCCAGCGCGCCCCGCTTTGACCCGAACGAGGTTTTGCACCTCCAGGATCCGCAGCGCTTCACGTACTGTGGCTCGGCTCATCTGGGTTTGTTTGACCAGCTCACGCTCCGCCGGTAGCGATGCGCCCTCGGCGAGTTCGCCGCTGAGGATCCGCTCGCGCAGCTCGCCGGCAAGCACGTCGGACGCCTTGGGCACGTCGACTGGGCTCAGCTTGATACGGGATCGCGAGGGAGTGGTCGCGGCGTCCGCTGCTTCCATCACATCCCCCTCATAGATTATGGTCAGACCTAAGATACCATTAAATACCTTGGGCCGTTCCCTAGATCTATCTTTACGCCAAGCCGTGACAGGAGGAGCGCTGATGCAGTGGGAGCTTTCCGACGAACAGGAGCTGTTCACCACCTCCCTGCGCGAGTGGCTGGGCGAACGAGCCAGCTCGCAGGCTGTCCGCGGTTGGTTGGACACCGGCGATTCCGCTGCCTTCGAACGGCTTTTCGTCGGCGAGGGCTGGGCCGGGGTCGGATTCGACGAGGACCTCGGCGGCCAGGGCGGCGGCCTGCTGGAACTGGCGCTCACCGCGCGGGAACTGGGTCGCGCAGCGGCGCCGTCGGCCACCTGGTTGCAGTCGGCCATCGTGGTCCCGGCGCTGGGCGCCGAACCGGCGTTGGTGCAGGCGGCATCGGAGTCCGGTGAGATCACCACGTTGGCGGTGCGGGCAGACCGCATTCCGGCGGCGGCGCCATCGGTGCAGAGCCGCGCCGGCCGGCTGCACGGACGTGTTCCGTGCGTACTTGGCGCCGCGCGGTCACGGCGATTTCTGATCCCCATAGCCGATGGCGAGGCCACGTCGCTCTGGCTGGTCGACGGCGCCGATAGGGGTGTCGGGATTCACCCCCGCTCGCTGCTGGACCGCTCGCGGGATGTCGCCGATGTCGTGCTCGACAACGTCGCGGCGCGCCGGCTCGAGATCGACGCGACCGCGGCGGTCGGCGAAATCGCCACCCGGGCGGCGGTTCTGGTCGCCGCTGACACGCTGGGCGCATCTGAGCGAATGCTCCAACTGGCTGTCGACTACAGCAAGCAGCGCCAGCAGTTCGGCCGGCCGATCGGCTCATTTCAAGCGGTCAAGCATGCCGCTGCGCAGATGCTGGTCACGGTGGAATCTTCGATGTCCATCGTCTGCTATGCGGCACAGTCGGCCGAAGAAGGTCTGCCCGATCGCGCCACCCACGCGGCCGTGGCGAAGGCCCAAGTCACCGGGAGTGGCGCCGAACTCGCCGACAGCGCGCTGACGCTTCACGGCGCGATCGGCTACACGTGGGAGCACGATCTGCACCTGTTCTACAAACGGGCCAAGCTCGACCGCGTGCTGTTCGGCACACCGGCGGCGTGGAACGAGCGCGTCGCGGACGCACTGCCGCTGCTGCCCGTCACGGCCTGAGTGGGGGGAGACGACCGTCACGTTGACGCGCTCTTTCATTTTGGTCTGTCCATTAGTATGATTAGCGTTTAGGTCGATTATCGAGCGGTTTGTCGAGCGGAGAGCATCGTGGACTTCGAGTTGAGCGAGGATCAGCAGACCATCCGGGCTGCGGTCGCTGAACTGGCGGGCAAGTTCGACGACCACTACTGGATGACCAAGGACCAAACTCACGAGTTTCCGACCGAGTTCTACGACGCGTTCGCCGAGGGCGGCTGGCTCGGCATCACGACGCCGGAGGAGTACGGGGGACACGGGTTCGGCATCACCGAGGCGTCGCTCCTGCTGGAGGAGGTCGCGGCGAGCGGCGCCGGGATGAATGGCGCAAGCTCGATGCACATGTCGATATTCGGCATGCACCCGGTGATCGTGCACGGGTCTGAGGAGCTCAAGTCCCGCACACTGCCCCGCATCGTGACCGGCGACCTTCATGTGTGTTTCGGTGTCACCGAGCCGGGCGCCGGACTGGACACCACCAAGATCACCACATTCGCGCGGCGCGAGGGCGGTAACTACGTGGTCAGCGGCCGCAAGGTATGGATCTCCAAGGCGCTGGAATCGGAAAAGGTCCTGCTGCTGACCCGCACCACGAAGATCGAGGACGTGGCGCGAAAGACCGACGGCATGACCCTGTTCCTGACGGACCTCGATCGCAGCAAGATCGACATTCGCCCGATCCCCAAGATGGGCCGAAACGCGGTGAGCTCCAATGAACTGTTCATCGACGACCTCGAAGTTCCTGTCGAGGACCGTGTCGGCGAGGAAGGCGAGGGTTTCCGCTACATCCTCGACGGGCTGAACCCCGAACGCTGTCTCATCGCCGCCGAGGCGCTGGGCATCGGGCGGGCCGCGCTGCGCGCGGCGGTGCGCTACGGCAACGAGCGTGAGGTGTTTGGCCGGCCGATCGGCATGAACCAGGGGCTGCAGTTTCCACTTGCCGACTCGTTAGCCCGCCTGGACGCCGCAGAGCTGGTGCTGCGCAAAGCCACCTGGCTCTACGACAACGGCAAACCCTGCGCGCGCGAAGCCAATACGGCCAAGTACCTGTGTGCCGACGCCGGGTTCGACGCGGCCGACCGGGCACTGCAAACACACGGCGGCATGGGGTACTCGGAGGAGTACCACGTGGCGCGGTACTTCCGCGAAGCCAGGCTGACCAGGATCGCGCCGATCAGCCAGGAAATGGTGCTCAACTACCTGGGCGAGCACGTGCTGGGCCTACCGAGGAGCTACTGATGGCGCCGCAGCGTGACGTGTTCCGGCTCGACGGCCGCTCGGCGCTGGTCACCGGTGCGGGCAGCGGAGTCGGCGAGGCGATCGCCCACGCCTTCTCGGCCGCGGGGGCCGCCGTCATGGTGAGCGACATCGACAAGGATGCCGCGGTGGCCACCGCGGAATCCATCACCGCCGCCGGCGGTACTGCGCAGCCGTTCGTCCTCGATGTGCGTGACTCGTCGGCCGCGAGTGAAGCCGCCACGGCGGCGGCCGAGCTGGGTGGAGGCGCGCTGCACATCCTTGTCAATAACGCCGGCGCCATCGCGCCCGCGATGTTCGCGGACATGTCGGAGGAGAACTTCCGCCGCATCGTCGACATCCACCTCGTCGGCAGCTTCGTGTGCAGTCAGGCGGCGCTGGGACACCTGCCGACCGATGGCACCGGGCGCATCATCAACGTCACCTCCGCCGCGGGTCTCACCGGGACTATCGGCCAGGCCAATTACGGGGCCGCCAAGGCAGGCATCATCGGCCTGACCAAGTCGCTGGCCCGCGAGCTGGCGCGAAAGTCGATCACCGTCAACGCTGTCGCGCCGTTGGCTGCGACCGCGATGACGGAAAACATCCGTAGCAATGAAAAGCTGGCCGCCAAGACTCTGGCCCGAATTCCATTGGGACGTTGGGCTTTTCCCGACGAGATCGCCCCAACGTTCGTCTTCCTGGCCTCCGACGCGGCGTCCTACATCACCGGACAGGTGTTGCCTGTCGATGGCGGGACGGTGATCTGATGGCCCACACAGTGACCGGACCGTTCGCGTCGACAGGCCGCGAGGTCTACATCGCTGAGGCGGTACGCACCCCGACCGGCAAATCACATCGCGAGCGCGGGTGGTACCGCGACGTCCACCCCAATGCGATGCTCGCTGCCTGCTACGCCGAGCTGGTCAGACGCACGGGAATCGAGCCCGCAGTGGTCGAAGATCTGGTGATCGGCTGCACTGCTCCGTTCGGTGAGCAGTCACGCAACATCGCCCGCAACGCCTGGCTTCAGGCCGGCTATCCGCCCGAAGTCCCCGCCACGACGTTGGACCGACGATGCGGCTCAGCGCAGACCGCGGTGGAAATGGGTGCGGCCCTGGTGGCCTCGGGCACGCACGACGTCGTGATTGCCGGCGGCGTGGAGCACATGGGCCACCTCCCGATCGACTCTCCCGCCAAGATCTCCGAACTTTATGGCGATCCCTGGCCGGCCGAGCTACGCGACCGCTACAGCTTTGTGCACCAAGGCGAAAGCGCCGAGCTGATCGCCGACCGCTGGCAGCTGGGCCGCGAGGAGATGGATGCTTTCGCCGCGCGCTCGCACCACAACGCCGCCAAGGCCATCGCCGATGGCCGGTTCGTCAGTGAGATGGTGCCGATCACGCTCGACGGCCAGATCCGCTACGCCGACCAGTGCGTGCGCCCGGAGACCACCGTGGAGACTCTTGCCAACCTCAAGCCGGTGTTCCGCAAGGAGAACGGGCGGATCACGGCCGGATCCTCGTCGCCGATCAGCGACGGCGCCGCCGCCGTGCTGCTGTGCTCCGGAGACGCCGCACAGCGGTTGGGCTTGCGACCGCGTGCCCGCGTCGTCGACCAGACTACCGTCGGTGTCGATCCCATCATCATGCTCACCGGGCCGATCCCCGCTACCCGGAAGTTGTTGCAGCGCAATGACCTCAGCGTCGACGACATCGACCTCTTCGAGGTCAACGAGGCGTTCTCCTCAGTGGTGCTGGCCTGGCAACGCGAGCTGCGCCCCGATGCGCACCGCGTGAATGTCAACGGGGGCGCTATTGCGCTGGGCCACGCCGTCGGCGCGACCGGAGCCCGGCTGATCGCCACCCTGGTTGCCGAACTCGAACGCCGCGAGGCCGACCTCGGACTGGCGACGATGTGTTGCGGTGGCGGTCTGGGGACCGGAACGCTGATCCAGCGGGTACCGGCGTGATCGATCTCGGCAAGCACATAAGGGCGGGCGACGGCGTCTGGTGGGGCCAGGCCGCGGCCGAGCCGCGTCCCCTCGTTGACGCGCTGATCGAGCAGACCGAACAGATCGGCCCGCTACGAGTATTCACCGGGCTGAGCTGGAACGACCAACTCGCCGTCAGCATGCCCGATGCCCTGTCGATGGTGTCCTACGGCGGCCTTGGTGAGCTCCGTGAGCTGAGCAAGTCCGGGCGACTCGACGTGGTGCCCTGCCACTACTCGGCGTTGCCCCGAATGTTCGCCGAACGCCGCCTTCCCTGCGATGTAGGCCTGGTGCAGGTATCACCACCCGATACTGACGGTATGTGCTCATTGGGCGTTGGCGTCGACTATGTCGCCGACGCCATTCCGCACACGCCGGTGCTGATCGCTGAGATCAACGCGCAGATGCCGACCACCCAGGGAGCGCCGCGGATACCCGTCGAACAGTTCGCCGCCACCATCGCCACCGACCGCGCCCTGCCGGAGGACACCCTGCGACCACCCGGCCCCGCCGAGCGGGCGATCGCCGCGCACATCGCGGCACTTGTCGAGGACGGTGACACCGTGCAAATCGGGGTCGGGTCGCTGGGAGCCGCGGTGATCGACGCCCTGACCCACCATGAGGACCTGGGCTTCCACACCGGAATGATCACCGACAGCCTGCTCCGACTGATCGATAAGGGCGTAGTCACCGGCAGGCGTAAGGAGATCGACACCGGCCTGGTCGTCGTGGGGACGGCGCTGGGATCCGCAGAGCTATACCGGCGCGCCGGCGATCTGCCGGTGCGCTTCCTGCCCACCAGCTATACCCATGCCCCACAGGTGCTTTCGCAGCTGCGCTCACTGGTTTCGGTGAACTTCGCCGTCGAAGTCGATCTCAGCGGCCAAGTCGGCGCCGAGGTCAGCCGCGGCGTGTATGTCGGTGCCGTCGGCGGCCAGGTGGATTTCGCCAGGGCCGCGGCGTTGACCGGCAAGCGATCCATCATCGCACTGCGTGCGACGTCGCGCGGCGCCTCGACGATCAAGTCAGCGCTCGAGGGTGGGGTCGTCACCACAGGGCGTTCCGACGTCGACGCCGTCGTCACCGAATACGGCATCGCCGATCTGCGCGGGTGCAGCCTCGATGAGCGAGCCCGCAGACTCAGCGCGATCGCGGCGCCCGAGTTCCGCGACCAACTCGACCGCGAAAGGAGCACATTGTGAGCGGATTGCCCGCGCACGTCGATATCCGCGAGGTAGGTCCCCGCGACGGATTCCAGAACGAACCCGAAACCATCGCCACTACCGATAAGATCGACTTGATCAACCGCCTGGCCCGCACCGGCCTGCGCCGCATCGAGGTCGCAAGTTTTGTGCGACCCGATGTCATCCCCCAGCTTTCCGACGGCGTCGAGGTGCTGCGCGGCATCGATGTGCCCGATCACGTCTCGTTGATGGTGCTGGTGCCGAACAGCAAGGGACTGGACAACGCACTGAAGGTGCGTGAGAGGTTCTCCGAGGTCGCGATTTTCGTCAGCGCGTCAGAGACACATAACAAGAGGAACGTGAATCGGACCATCGCCGAGTCGATGGCGGACAATGAGATCATCGCCAAACGCATCGTTGCGGAAGACCTGCGCTGTGCCGCCGTCATCGCCACCTCTTACGGTTGTCCGTTCGAGGGCAAGGTGCCGATGAAGCGCGTGCTCGACATCGCCGAGCAGTTCGCGGCAGCCGGTGCCACCGAGGTTGGGTTCGGCGACACCACCGGCATGGCCAACCCGGCATATGTCGGAGAGTTCTTCGCCGCCGCCATCGAACGGCTGCCCGGGGTCGAGATCACGGCCCACTTCCACAACACCCGCGGCCAGGGCCTGGCCAACGCCTACGCCGCGCTGCGGGTCGGCTGCACCAGCTTCGAGTCCAGCTTCGGCGAACTCGGCGGCTGCCCGGTGCCCGCTGGGTCCACCGGAAACATCGCGTCGGAGGACCTGATCAGCATGTTCGAGGAGATGGGCGTGTCCACCGGGGTGTCGCTGCCCGCGATGATCGATGCCGCGAGCGCAGCCCAAAGCGTCCTCGGCCGCAAACTGACCAGTCACTCTATCGTCGCCGGTCCAATCGACTGGGAACCCAACCCGGACGCTCCGTCCTGCCGCTAGACCATCCCAACACCTGTCTCAAAGGAGAGAACACATGAGCAATCGCGTCGCATTCGTCACCGGCGGAGCCCAAGGCATCGGCGAGGGCATCTCGGAAACCCTGGGCGCCAATGGGTTCCGGGTGGCCGTCGCCGACCTCAACCTTGAGGCAGCCGAAGCCACCGCGAAACGCATAACCGACACCGGTGGCGATGCCATCGCGGTTCACGTCGATGTGACCGACACGGAATCGGTGCGCAGCGCGGTCAAGACCGTCACCGCCGAGTTCGGGGACATCGAGATCGTGGTCAACAACGCCGGCTGGGACGACTTCATGCCGTTCCTG
>Ga0209006_10000759_pt1 | contig 29765 bp, 23 predicted proteins | sample JacPin_JW_Ref_O2_FD_188567 | JGI IMG/M metagenome (GOLD analysis project Ga0209006, IMG submission 188567) | Forest soil microbial communities from Algoma, Ontario, Canada - Jack Pine, Ontario site 1_JW_Ref_O2 (SPAdes) (version 2) | ecosystem: Environmental > Terrestrial > Soil > Boreal...
CAGATGATCGACCCCCGCCGTTCGTACAAGAATCCGACACCACCGCCAGTTCACGTCGAAGGACTCATCGCCGACGGAAAAAGCTACTCACCGGCCTCCCCCATCACTCTCCCGTCGCTTACGCGAGACCTGCAGATTGACTATACGGCGCTGAGTTTCGTCCTGCCGCAACGGATGGCCTTCCGCTACTTGCTCGAAGGCCGCGACAAGACCTGGCAGGATCCCGGACTGCGCCGCCAGGCGTTCTACAACGACCTACGACCCGGGAACTATCGCTTTCGCGTGATCGCGTCGAACAACGACGGCGTGTGGAATACGACGGGTGCGTCCCTCGAATTCCGGATCGCGCCAGCCTGGTATCAGACGGAGTTGTTTCGATGGGCGGCCGGGTTTGCCGCACTGCTAGTGCTCGCTGGGATCTATCGCCTGCGTGTGCGCCAAATCGGCAGAGCGATGACCGCCCGTTTCGATGAGCGATTGGCCGAGCGCACCCGCATTGCGCGCGACCTTCACGACACGTTTCTGCAGACCATCCAAGGTAGTAAGTTGGTCGCGGATGACGCACTGAATCCCGCCACCGACTTGACGCGGATGCGTCAGGCGATGACAACCCTGTCGGGCTGGTTGGGGCGAGCGACCCAGGAAGGACGAGCCGCTTTAAATTCCTTGCGGACCTCAGCGACCGAAGTGAATGATCTTGCCGACGCGTTTCGACGCGCGATCGAAGAGTGCCGGATGCACAGTTCCATGGAAGTCGCTCTTCAGGTGATCGGCGAGGTCCAACCAATGCATCCCATAGTCCGCGATGAGGTATACCGAATCGGGTATGAAGCGATCCGCAACGCCTGCGTTCACTCGCATGCCGAACGATTGTGGGTGGATCTCTCTTACCTAAAAGACTTGACGCTGATGGTCCGCGACAACGGCACGGGGATGGATCTGTCATTGGCCCAGAAAGGCAGAGCGGGACACTTCGGTCTGCTCGGAATGCACGAGCGCGCCGCGCGCATCACGGCCAAGCTCACAATCAAAAGCTCTGGCTCAGAAGGAACCATGATTGAGCTCATCGTCCCCGGCGGGATTATCTACAGCCACGCCGATTCGATGCGCCATCGGTTGCGCGGTAAAGTTCGATCACTTCTGAGTAGGTTAGGCCTCATGAAACTCCGACCGTGAGGGTATGATTTCAGGACTGCGCCCGGCAAGCGCTTCTGCGGCAGTGGGTCGTGCCTAACTCAGGAGGCGCCGGGGAACGACGCAATGACCGTCTTCCCGTTCGGCAACTGACAATCTCCCTGACCGCCGCCCGCCATGCCACTCGTGGGATGCACGAGTTGAAATTTGCAGCGAATATGCCTGCCCGCAGGAGCGGCAATAGTGCAATGATTTTCGAGCACGTTCGTTTGACCATTGTGATTTCTCCACCTCTAATGAAGGAATGCGGCGGGCGGCGAGAGCGCGGCTGTTCGCGGATGAATCCAGGAAGATGTGCGCTTATCCCCTTCCCTGTGATGTGCCAGGCCATCATCGGCTAATGGGTCACGGAGATTTCGTTTTCCACCCGGGTCACTCCCGGAGTTTTCCGGGCGATGGTCCCGGCCGTTTCCTTCATGAGGCCCTCACTGACCTCACCGGACAGATACACGACGTGATCCAGCGTTTGTACACCGATTGAACTGATCCCCTGCAAATCGGGATGTTGATTCAATTGTGTTTGTACATTTGCGGTAATTTGTGCATCGCCGGGACAGCCGCCCGGCCCGCATTTCCTTTCGGCGGCACACCCCGCGAATAGCCCGGGCAATCCGAGCGCGATGATCAAGGCATACAAGGGTTTCAGTTTGTTCATTTTCAGTCACTCCTTTCAATTGTTTTCGATTCCGCTAGGCGCCGGCGGCGCACAGCGGTGTGAACGATTTCGGTTGCGTCACGTGGCAACGATGCACTCCACTTCAACTTGTGCGCCGGCTGCGAGCGAGGCGACGCCGACAGCACCGCGCGCGGGATAGGGTTCGCGGAAATATTCCGCCATGATTTTGTTGACGAGCCCGGAGTTGGCGATATCCGTTAAATACACATTGACCTTGACGACATTGTCGAAAGTCGCACCCGCGGCCGTGACGACCGCTTTCAGATTCTCGAACACCTGCTTGATCTGGGCCGCGACATCGCCCTTGACCAATTTCTGCGTATGCGGGTCGAGCGGAATTTGTCCGGAAAGCCACAGCGTGTTGCCGACTTTCACGGCTTGCGAATAAACACCAATGGCTGCCGGCGCGGCTGCAGTCGAAATGATTTGCTTGTTCATAACTCTCCAGTTGTGTTGCGTGACCTGAGAAGCATCGACTTCGTTTGACGGCGAAATGCTGCCTGCTTCAATCCTCAACGGATTGGATTTGTGCGCAACGATTGGACATTTCGCTTCACGTTCAGCGAAGCGCGGCGCACCTCTTGGAGAGATTTGCGCGCGCTCCAGCGGCGGTCGAGATTTGTCCAATCGGGGCGGATAGATCCAATCCACCGACCCATCGGGCAGGCAACATCCAACCACTACGAGCTCGCAACAGATTCATTAGGAGAAATTCAAATGGCCAAGACCGTCGCGGATGAACCAACGCAGAACGGCATTGATAGGAACGAGACCGCTGCCGCGGGGACGGAACTCTGGCGTCTGCCGGCCGGCGATCTTGCGCGACTTATCCGGACTCGTAAGGTCTCAGCGCGTGAGGCTGCGCAAGCTGCGCTTCAAAGACTCGATGCGGTCAACCCAATGATCAATGCGATCGTTGCACACAAGCCGGACCTCGTACTGGAACAGGCGGACCGACTGGACCAGAGACTGGCCCGAGGCGAGGATCCGGGTCCGCTGGCCGGTGTGCTGGTGTCGGTGAAGATCAACACCGATATGGCCGGATTCCCCACCACCAACGGGACCCGTCTGCAGAAGGACTGGATTGCGAAAGTGAATAGCCCGGCGGTCGAAAATTTGGTGCGCGCGGGTGCGGTGCTCTTGGGCCGCAGCAACGCGCCGACCTTTGCTTTGCGCTGGTTTACCAGCAATGTGCTGAACGGCGCCACTCGCAACCCGCGCAATCCGGCGCTAACCCCGGGCGGCTCGACGGGAGGCGGTGCTGCCGCGGTGACGGCGGGAATTGGACATCTGGCGGTAGGCACAGATATCGGCGGTTCGTTGCGCTATCCCGCATACGCCTGCGGAGTCCACGGACTGCGTCCCACGCTCGGGCGAGTCCCGGCCTACAACGCTTCTTCGCCCGAGCGCGCCATTGGCGCACAGATGATGTCTTCCACGGGCCTTATCGCGCGCACCATTGAGGATCTTCGGATTGGTCTCGCAGCGATGTCGGCCCGCGATCTGCGCGATCCGTGGTGGGTGCCGGCTCCGCTGGAGGGTTCTCCCATGCCGCTGCTCGCCGCCATGTGCCTTCGCCCGGGTGGAATGCAAATTGCAAAGGAGGTCGAGGCGGCCGTGGTGGATGCAGGGAAGCGATTGTCCGATGCCGGATGGAAGGTCGAAGAAATTGAGGATGTGCCATCGATACACGAGGCGGCAGACGTGCAAATGCGCCTCTGGCTCGGTGACGGGTACGCCGGACTGGTTGAGGCGGCGAACCGCGACGGAGATCGCGCCGCGATTGCCGTGGTCGCGGCAGTCAGAGGCATGGCCGAGCCGCTTCCCTGCGATGTCGTCAGCCATGCCATGGTGCTTCGTACTACCGTGCAGCGCGAATGGCGTTCATTCTTCACGCGCTATCCGGTACTACTCCTTCCGGTCTCCGGTGAATTGCCGTTCCCCGACGGCCTCGACCTGCAAGGCGAGGCGGGTTTCCAGCGAGTCTGGAACGCGCAACTTCCCTTAAGGGCGCCGCCGGCGCTGGGACTACCGGGTCTGGCGGTTACGACCAACCTGATCGGTTCCGTCCCGGTCGGCGTGCAGATTCTAGCCGGTCATTTCCGCGAAGACTTATGTTTGCTCGCGGGCAAAGCAATCGAGGCTCGCGGCGCGCCCACCTCTCCCATTGATCCGATGTTCTGAGGCAATGGGTCGAGCAACAAGATGCATGCGTGCTTGATAATTTTCGGGACTGCGGTGTTAAGCGTCGCGTTCGTCGATGTATTCCTGGTCGTGCTGAACTATGAGGAGACCGGGTTTCTCGCCACCCGCTTGTGCAGGTGGCAGTGGTACGCTCTGCGCAGCGTGACGCGGCGTCTATCACGGCGCTGGCGACCCTTCGCCCTGCGTCAGGTCACTGGCCTGAATGTATCTCTTTGCGTGACGGTCTGGCTCGGGTGCGTCGTCATCGGTTTCGGATTCATCTACTACGGCCTCATGGTTGGGGCCAACTTTGAATACGACGGCCGTGGCGTTGGCGCGGGACTGTTCGGCGCTATGTATTTGAGCGCCGCCCAGCTATCCACAGTTGGTACCTCGCAGATCAACGCTCAAACCGATGTGCTGCGCACCCTGACGATTGCCGAGACCTTGAGCGCCCCGCTCCTGATCACGCTGATACTTACCTTTCTGCTCGGCGTTTACCAAGTCATACGCGACTTGCGGACCCTGTCCTCCAATTTTTCCGACGCGGAACACGGGGTCGGCGACCCCATTGTCAATCTCGAGCCTTACTTCCCAAAAGGCGAAGGCTTGGACGGGTATCTGCAAGCAATCAGTGACAGTTTTTGGTCCTATGCCGACGGACTGCGCATGCATCATGTCGCGTACTTTTTCCAGAGCGGCAGAGATCAATTTTCTTTGCCATACGTGCTTTACATGTTCGGCGGAACACTGGCGGCATTGCGTTGGGGGTTGCCCGCGGGAAATTCCGTCGCCAGGGAGCCGCTGCTCGTTCGCCTAAGCTCTCAGTTCGAACGCTTTGTCGATTATTTGCACGAGCAGCTCCGGTGGACGAGCGCCATGACGGAACCGGTCGGCTACGAAGAATTCGTCTCGGCTCGACTCGAAGCCGCGGAGACGCGGGATATTTGGGTACGTCGATTCCTGCACTTGACGGACGAGATGGGTCGGCTCGCGAAACTTGGCGCCACGATTGATTCCGAGGAAGTCTATGCGCGCTATCGGCAATGGCTGCCCTTCGCTCAGCGCGCTGCTCAAGCGACATTGGCGGTGAGCCTTGATTTGGATTACCAACCCATGCTGCGCACTTAAGTACCCACCGCATGGGCGTAGAGGATCCTATGAAATCCAGGGTGTACGGCGTTCTCGGAGTTACCGGCGCACTCGCCGCCTGCTCTCTCGCGCCGCCTTATCAGCGTCCCGAGACGGCAACCGCACCGGCTGAGTACCAGGAGTCGCAGGGCTGGAAGCTGGCCACGCCGTCGGACACCGACGCGCGAGGGCCGTGGTGGACTGTTTTTCAAGACACGACTCTCGACGCGCTCGAATCGCAAGTGTCAGACGCCAATCAGGATCTCAAAGCAGCGTATGCCCGCCTACAGGAGGCACGAGCGCAGACGCGGATAGCGCGGGCCGGCCAGCTCCCGAGCGCAACGGCCGATGCCAGCGTCAACCGCACCAAAGCATCCGTGAATTCGCCGACCTACGATTCGCGCGATCCGGCAGAGTACAGCGACTCGATCGCGGGGGTGACGCTCTCTTACGAGATAGATCTCTTCGGACGGGTACGTAACACCATCGCGGATGCGCGCGCCACCGAACAGGCCACGGCGGGCGATGTTGCCGCCCTTGACCTCGATCTGCGCGCGGATCTCGCCGAGGATTATTTCTCACTCCGCGGTTTGGATGCGCAGCAGGAATTGCTCGACCACACGGTCGCGGACTACCAACGGGCGTTGGGGCTCACCGAGGCCCTGTATCGCGGCGGCATGGCCGCCAACGCCGATGTGCTTCAGGCACGGGCGCAGCTCGAGTCTGCCCGAACCGCCGCGGAAGATAGCGTCCTGCGGCGAGCGCAATTTGAACACGCCATTGCGACGCTCGTAGGGCAGCAGGCGTCAATCTTTAAATTGACGCCCGAACCGCCCCAATCAACTCTTGAGCCTCCGCCGATTGCCTTGGGGCTGCCGTCGCAACTACTCGAACGCCGGCCCGACGTCGCAGCTGCCGAGCGCCGGGTCGCCGCCGCCAACGCCCGCATTGGAGTCACGCGCGCCGCCTTCTTCCCGGTCTTTAGCTTGGCAGGCGCGGCCGGAACCGAGAGCTATTCACTCGCCAACTGGATGCTGGCGCCAAGTCGCTTCTGGTCGATCGGTCCACAGGGCGTGCTCACGCTGTTTGACGGCGGTCTGCGCAAGGCCCAGTCGGCCGCCGTCGTAGCCGCATATGACGAGCAGGTGGCGAACTATCGCGCCAGTGTGCTGACGGCGTTTCAAGAAGTGGAAGACAACCTCGCCGCGCTTCGGCAACTCGAGCGAGAGAACTCCAGTCAGACCGCCGCCGTCGCGGCGGCGAAAGGAGCGCTCGACCAGGCCAACCACCGCTACCGGAGCGGCCTCGTGACGTATCTCGAGGTCGTGTCGACGGAAAACGCGGCATTGGCTGCGCGTATCACGGCAATCAATATCGACACGCGCCGTTTGAATGCCAGTGTCCTTTTAATAAGAGCTCTTGGCGGGGACTGGAACCGCGCGACCGGGAGCTTGAGCGAAATATCCAATCGTCGCGCGCAAATGCAAGATCACGGCGCATCGAGCGGGCAGCATTCAATCACCGCGAAATAAATCGCAGCAACTGATTCAAGGAGCAGCAGATGACTAGAACCGTCGCCGATCAATTCGTAGATACCCTCGTGGCGTGCGGAGTGAAGCGCATATTCGGCGTCGTCGGCGATAGTCTCAACGGCCTGACCGACGTCGTGCGCCGCCGCGGAGACATCGAGTGGGTGCACGTCAGGCACGAAGAGGTAGCCGCCTTCGCGGCCGGCGCTGAAGCGCACCTGACCGGCGATCTCGCGGTTTGCGCCGGCAGCTGCGGACCGGGCAATTTGCATCTGATCAACGGACTCTTCGACTGCCATCGGTCGCGCCTGCCGGTGCTCGGCATCGCGGCACACATTCCCTCAGCGGAAATAGGTGCAGGCTATTTCCAGGAAACACACCCGCAAATACTCTTCAAAGAGTGCAGCCACTATTGCGAGCTGGTCTCAGGATCCGACCAAATGCCGCGCATCTTGGAGGTGGCGATTCGGGAGGCGGTGAGCAAGCGCGGCGTCTCGGTCGTGGTGATACCGGGAGATGTGGCACTCCTGCCCTCCTCCGAGGCGCCCGTCGCCAAGGCCGCGAGCCTGCTGCCCGTCGCGCCCTCGGTGACTCCGCCGCAACCGGAGATCGCACAGCTCGCGTCTCTCTTGAACGGCGGCAGGCGCATCACGGTCTTATGCGGCTCAGGCTGTCAAGGGGCGCACGATTTGCTCCTCGACTTGGGCAAGCGTTTGCAGTCGCCGATGGTGCACGCATTGCGCGGCAAGGAACACGTCGAGTGGGACAACCCGTACGATGTCGGGATGACCGGTCTGATCGGCTTCTCCTCCGGTTACTATGCGATGCTCGATTGCGATGTGCTGTTGATGCTCGGCACCGATTTTCCCTATCGTCAGTTCTATCCGCATGGTTCAGGCGTTCGCATCGCGCAAGTGGATGTAAGAGGGGAGAACATCGGGCGCCGCGCGGCGGTCGAGCTCGGCGTCGTCGGCGATGTGTGCGCGACCCTGGAAGCGCTGCTGCCCCTGCTCGAGCAGAAATCCGACGACTCGCATCTCGCGCTCGCACGAGAGCACTACGTCAAGACCCGCAAGGGCTTGGACGAGCTGGCCATACCCAAGTCCGGCAAGCACGGCATCCATCCGCAGCAAGTCGCCAAGGCGATCAGCGATCATGCCGCGGCGGACGCAATCTTCACGTGCGACGTCGGTTTGCCCACGGTGTGGGCCGCTCGTTACCTGGCGATGAATGGAAAGCGGCGGTTGATCGGCTCGTTCTGGCACGGTTCCATGGCGAATGCGATGCCGCACGCGATCGGGGCTCAAGCGGCATTTCCTCATCGGCAAGTCATCTCGCTGTCGGGAGACGGCGGATTCACCATGTTGATGGGCGATTTTTTAAGCCTGGTGCAGCTTGGACTTCCCGTAAAGGTGGTCGTCTTCAACAACGGCGCCTTAGGGTTTATCGAGCTCGAGCAGAAGTCCTCCGGCTTCCCCAACATCGGCACGGACCTTAAGAATCCCAATTTCGCCGCCATGGCCGAAGCGGTCGGTGTCCGCGGAATTCGCCTCGAACGCGCGAGCGATGTCGAAGCCGGCATCGCCGACGCGTTCGCGCACGACGGTCCGGTTCTGATCGATGCGGTGGTGAATCGAACCGAACTCGCCATGCCGCCGGCCATCACGGTGGAAATGGCGAAGGGCTTTTCGCTTTACATGCTGCGCGCGGTGATGAGTGGCCAGACCGATCAAATCATCGACCTGGCCCGCTCGAACCTGTGGCGTTAGCGGAGTCACACGATGCACATCACGGCGCTTCTTTTATCGCGGCTGCAGTTCGCCTTCACGATCTCATTCCATATCATCTTCCCGTCCTTCACGATCGGGTTGGCGGCGTTCCTGACGATACTCGAGGCGCTGCATCTGGCGACCGGTCGTCCGACATATCGCGTGGTATTTGAGTTCTGGCTCAAGGTCTTCGCAGTGGCCTTCGGGATCGGCGTCGTAACCGGCATCGTGATGGCATTTCAGTTCGGAACGAATTGGAGCGCGCTCGCGCGCCTCTCAGGACCGATTCAAGGACCGCTGATCTCCTATGAAACATTCATGGCCTTCTTCCTCGAGGCCACCTTCTTCGGCATTCTGCTGTTCGGCCGCACCCGCGTCGCTCCCTGGTTGTACTTGGTATCAACGGCGATGGTTGCGTTGGGCACCACGCTGTCCGCCTATTGGATCATGGTGAACAATAGCTGGATGCAGGTGCCGACAGGCTACGTTCTCGCCGATGGCGGCTTTGTTCCCGATGACTGGCCGCAGATTCTTTTCAACTCTGTGGTCTGGGTGCGATTTCCGCATATGTTGCTCGCCTCTTACCTCACCGGAGCCTTCTGCGTCGCGGCCACCGGAGCGTGGTACGTACTGCGTCGAGAGTTCAACGCCGAGGCTCGAGTCATGCTTCGTATGGGTTTGATTCTGGCCGCCGTACTCCTGCCCATCCAACTCTTCTTCGGACATCTGGTCGGCGACTACGTGCACGATCGCCAGCCGGTCAAGTTCGCCGCCATTGAAGGACGCTGGCATGACGAACAACCGGCGGGTGAAGTTCTGCTGGCCATCCCCGATCCCGCCACGGAGAGCAATCGCTACCAGATCAAAATACCTGTTCTCGGTAGCGTGATCGGCAGCCTGAGCCTGCACTCCAAGGAGGTCGGGCTGACTGACTTTCCGCCTGCCGATCGGCCGCCCGTGGCGATCCCTTTTTTCGCCTTTAGAATCATGGTCGGTTGCGGTCTCATCATGTTGTTGCTCGCCTGGGTAGGCACCTATTTGAGCCTCAAGCGGCGTCTCGAACGCAACCGCGCGCTGCTGTGGTGCATTTTCTGGAGTTTTCCGCTGCCGTTCGTGGCCATTTTGACCGGCTGGTTTACCGCCGAGGTGGGTCGCCAGCCCTGGACCATTTATGGACTACTGCGAACGGCCGACGCCGTGACCCCCATTCTGGCCACGCGCACGGCGTTGCTTTCGCTCGTGGTCTATTGCGCCCTGTACACCTTCATTGGCACCTTCGGCGTACTCTTTATATACAGGCTTCTACGCGCAGGACCCGGGGGACGCTTGGCGTTGCCACCGAGCTCCGGACAGGGCCGCCAAGTGCCCGTAGGCGATCCGCCCTTCATCGCGAGCCCTCCGGGCTTCGGCGCCGTACAAGTGGCGCATCACCTCATCAACGATGGGCCGCAATCGCCATGATCACATTCTGGGTATCAGTCCTCGCCTTGAGCATCCTCTTGTATGTCCTGCTCGACGGGTTTGACCTAGGCGTCGGCATTCTCTTCGGTTTTACGCGCAACGACGACAAACGCCGCGCCATGATCAGCGCCGTCGCGCCGTTCTGGGATGGCAACGAGACCTGGCTGGTCGTAGCGGGCGTAGTTCTGTGGGGCGCTTTTCCGATCATCTACGCCACTCTGCTCTCTGCGTTCTATATACCGCTCGTGCTCATGCTGGCGGGATTGATCCTACGCGGCGTCGCCTTTGAATTTCGTAACAAGGCATTGCATCTGCGTTGGGTCTGGGATGCGGCCTTCGCGGGCGGGTCACTGCTCGCGACCTTCATGCAGGGGCTGATGGTCGGCGCGCTGGTGGCCGGCCTTCCCCTCTCGCATGGCAACTACGCCGGCGGCGAGTTCGGCTGGCTAAGCATATTCTCCATATTGAGCGGAGTCGGTCTCTGCCTCGGGTATGCGCTCTTGGGGGCATGCTGGCTGGTGCGCAAGTGTGAAGGTGAGGTCCAGGCCGAAGCCTATCGGTTGATCCCCGCCTTGTCGCTCATCGCGCTCGCAGTTCTCGCCGCGGTATTCATCTTTGCGCTGCGCGAACACCTTCAGGTCTTGGAAAGGTGGATCGAACGGCCGTATCTGTTCCTATTTCCCTTGCTCGGAATCGCCGCTGGGATCGGCTTGATGTTAAGCGTTCGCCGGCGGCGCGAACTCGCGCCGTTCTGCTTGGTCGCGGCCACCTTCGCGGCGGCATTCTGCACCTTCGCGATCTCGTTCTGGCCCTACATGATTCCGTTTTCCATCACGATCGATGCGGCCGCGGCGCCGCACGCCAGCCTCGCGTTCATGTTTTGGGGCGAGGGTTTGTTCGTCTTGCCGCTCATGTTGATCTACACCGCCATCAGTTGCCGCGTGTTCCATGGCAAGGTCCGATCACAATCGGACGCGTACTAGGCCGATGAGTCCGCCCGCATCGGGAGCTGGACAACTCTGGAGCCGGCATTTTCCTTCCGGATCGCTGCGACGCGCGATCAGCACGGCCACTCCGGCGCTCATCTTCGGTCTACGGTTGTCGGCCTCCGTATGTCTTGCCCTGTACATCGCATTCTGGCTGCAACTTGACAATGCTTATTGGGCGGCCGCGTCAGCCGCGGCAGTGAATCAACCGAGTCTCGGTGCCTCATTGCGCAAGGGTTGGTTCCGCATGATCGGCACCTTGACCGGTGCGACATTCATCGTGGTACTGACCGCCTGTTTCGTGCAAAACCGCATCGCGTTTCTGATGGGGCTCGCATTGTGGGGCGGCGGGTGCGCTCTGGTTGCGACACTGCTGCGCAATTTTGCCACCTACGCTGCCGCGCTGGCTGGGTTCACTGCCGTGATTGTGGCCAGCGATGAACTCGGTGCCACCGGGGGTGCGACCGGCGGCGCCTTCATGTTTGCCGTAACGCGCGCGGGCGAAATCTGTATTGGTATCGCCTGCGCCGGGGTCATTCTCGGCGCAACCGATTTCGGCGGCGCGCGGCGTCGGCTTGCGACTGTTCTGGCAAACTTGACGCAACAAATTACAGGTCAATTTGTCGCTACGTTGACGGCAACCGCTGCCAGACGGCCGGACACTCAATCGATTCGACGGGAGTTCATTCGGCGGGTCATTGCGCTTGATCCCACGATCGACCAAGCGATCGGAGAGTCTTCTCAGCTGCGCCACAACTCGTATCGCCTGCAGCAGGCGGTATATGGCTTGATCGATGCGCTCGCGGGATGGCGAACCGTGGTGAGTCATCTCGCCCGGCTCTCGCAAGATCGGCAGACGCGGCACGAGCTCCGCGAAGTGCTGCAAGGCGTTCCGCGTGATCTGCTCGGGACACGCGCATATGGCAACCCATCGCAATGGACGGCAAATCCAATGGCCCTGCAGCGAGTCTGTCAGAAGGCGGTGCGTGAACTGACGGCAATGCCGCCCGGCACAGGCTCGAAGCAGCTGCTGATCGACCAAACGGCCAAGGTCTTCATGGGCATCTGCCAGTCGCTACGCGGACTCGCCCTGCTGGTCGGCGACCCGGCGCAACCGTCTCCCCGCACTGCGGCTTCTCGGCTCGAGGTGGCCGACTGGTATCCTCCCCTTATTAACGGGGTCCGCGCATTCCTCGCGATCGGAACCGCCGAACTCGTCTGGGTCGTGAGCGGATGGTCAAACGGCGCGACTTGCATCATTTGGACGACAATTACCGTGGTCTTGTTCGGACCGCGCGCCGATCAGGCCTATTCAGGAGCACTGAAGTTCCTGCTCGGCACCGCTCTGGCGGTGGTGTCAGCGGCGACGGTCAAATTCGCCGTACTGCCGCAGCTTGACACTTTCGTGGGACTCGGTGCGGTCCTTGCTTGCTACCTCATCCCGGTCGGTGCCTTGGGTGCGCTGAGCTGGCAGCCGGCGGTGTTCACCTCAATGGGTGTGAATTTTGTGGCGCTGCTCGCTACCGAGAACCTGGCGAGCTATGACACCGCGCAATTCTACAACTCCGCGCTCGCGCTGTTCGCGGGAAGTGTCATTGCCGCCCTGGCGTTTCGCGTGCTGCCGCCGTTGTCTCCGGCGGCACGCACCGCGCGGCTTCTCACTCTCACGCGGCGGGATTTGCGCCGGCTCGCCCGCAGCCCGACCTCGTATCGGCCCGCGGACTGGGAACGTCACATATACGCCCGCATCTCAGTGCTTCCCGATTCCGCCGTTCCGCTGCAACGGGCGCAAATCGTCGCCGCGCTGGCGGCAGGTACTGAAATGACGCGCCTGCGACGCATTGCCCACCGTTTAAAGCTCGGCGCACGGCTCGAGCCGGCACTGGGAGCCCTGGCGCTGGGCCGAAGTGCGCTGGCGGTTGCAGAGCTCGGAAAGTTTGACCAAGCAATGGCAGAAGCGCACCTGGCGGAGCAGGCGCAGCGTCTGGTGTCGCACGCGCGTGGAAACGTCCTCGCATTGTCGGAAGTGCTAACCCAATACGCGTCTTACTTCGACGCCGGAGTGTCCGAATGAAGTTCTCGGAGATCAACCTGTTCGGTGTGTATGTCGCGCCCATTTCCATATTGATAGTCGCCGCTTGGATCGTGATCATCGTCCTGCGCCGGGTTGCGGACCGATTCGGGTTGCTGAGCTTTGTCTGGCACCCCGCGCTTTTCGTCTTTGCCGTATACATGATTGTGCTTTCATCAATTGTGCTCCTCATTGCCCGCTGATGGCCGCCATGCCCGACATCAAAGCAAAAGCCAAGCGCGGGAAATTGTCGATCGGACGTACTCCGAAGCCGTCCAACGAACCACCCGAGCCCGCACTACCCCCGGACAACGACATCGACACCGTGCCTCCAGGGCGCCACATCCTGCGCCGGAGTATCGCGGTGCTGATCACGTTGGCGAGCGTCGCCGTCGCCGCCGCAGCCGGCCAGAATATGTGGCGGACGTACGTTGAAGCGCCGTGGACTCGCGACGCCACCGTGCGCGCTTACATCGTGACGATGGCCCCCGAGGTTTCCGGACGCATCGCAGAACTCGGGGTTGCCGACAATCAGCTGGTGCACAAGGGTGACCTGTTGATGGTTATCGACCCCACCGATTACAAGATAGCCGTCGGCCGCGGCGAGGCCGTGTTGCAACAGGCGATTTTTGACGGACAGAACATCACGCGCGAGGCGCAACGCCGGGAGGGTCTCGCCAAGTTCGACGCCGTCGCGCTGGAACAGCTACAGCTCTTCCAAAGCAACGCGGCGATCGCCCGCGCGAAGATCCTGCAAGCGACGGCCGACCTGCATCAAGCTCGAGTCAACCTCGAGCGCACCCGAATTGTCGCCCCGGTGGACGGCTGGGTCACGAATCTCTTGGCCCAACTGGACGACTACGCCGACATTGGGCAAAGCGAAGTCTCGGTGGTCGATTCAAATTCATTCTGGGTGGATGCGTACTTCGAAGAGAATCAACTCGCCTCGATTCACGAAGGCGATGCGGCAACTATCAAGCTGATGGGCTATCACCAGACCGTTCGCGGTCATGTCGCCGGCATCTCTCGAGGAATCGATGTCCCCAACGCGCAGCCCAACCAACAAGGACTCGCCACGGTGAATCCAATCTTCACTTGGGTGCGGCTGGCACAACGCATCCCCGTGCGCATCCACTTGGATCGGGTGCCGCAGGGAGTACGCTTGGTGGCAGGCTTGACGGCGACCGTTGAAATCGAGGACACGCGCACCTCGCCGGAAAAGACCCAATAACCCGTTACGTCGCGCTGATGTTTGCCCGGAATCGCGGACCCCACACTACGGCGCTGCTCATGGCGCCGCCATAACAGAAAACTCCTATGGGTGGCTCGCTGCCCGCCTGCTAGCGTCGCCAACAAATGTTCACGTGCGCTGCACGGGGGTTTTGTCCTGGAGTTCCATCATGCAAGACGTCGATTTCGCCGGCCCTGTCTCATCGCCGCGGCGAAGCCTATCTCTCACCGCGTCCGCGATCTTGCTCGCGTCGACTGGAGCCGCGCGCGCGATTGACGTCGCACCTTCGCAACCCGAGCAAGCACCCGCCACGTCGAGCGACGCTGCTTCCAAAGCCGTCGATTCTCGAATCACAGACTTAACCCACGAAGTCGAGGATCTGAAGCGTCTGGTGCATGAGCTTCAGGAGCAATTGCCCAAACGGACACAGGTGCCGTCGCCCACGTCCTCCGACCCGCCGGCGACGCCAACGGCCGCCGTCTCAGCGCCGGCATCGCCGGCAGCGACGGGCGTCACGCCGAGCACACCGACTTCGACATCGCCCAAGCAGGGCGCCGATTTTCTTCGTGGTTTCACCATCAACGCCTTGCTCGACACCTACTATGAATACAACACCAACTCCCCCATCGGGCGCGTGAACACTCTGCGGGCGTACGATGTGAGCAGCAACAGTTTCAGTCTTAGTCAAGCGGATGTGGTGTTGGAAAGTGCACCCGATCTGTCCGCGGACAAGCGCTTCGGGGTGCGAATTGATTTGCAGTTCGGCCAGGCCACCGCGGCGACGCAGGGCAATCCCGCCAATGAATTGCGTCCGGATCTCTACCGCAACATCTACCAGGCCTATGGCACCTACGTTTTCCCCGTGGGCAATGGACTCACCGTGGACTTCGGCAAGTGGGCGAGTTCTCTGGGTATCGAAGGCAACTACACCAAGGATCAGCTCAACTACTCGCGCAGCTTCTGGTTCGACTATCTGCCCTTCTATCACTCGGGTCTGCGCGCTAACTACAAGATCAACGACATACTGGCCGCAAACCTCTGGATCACCAACGGCACCGAGCAAACCGAGGCATTTAACAACTATAAGGATCAATTGTTCGGCCTCGTGCTGACCCCGACGCCGACGATCACCTGGACGATCAATCATTACCAGGGCCAAGAACACCCGGACGTCGTCTACCTGCAGAACCCCACCGCTGCGCAACTGAGCGTGCTGCCAAACCAGCAAGGTACCGCCATCCTGCCGATTCCGAACGCGCCTAACGGCAAGCTGCAGATCAGCGACACATATGCCAGCTGGCAGGCAACGAAAGCACTCATTCTTGCGGCGGAAGCAGACTACGTGCAGGAGCGTCTATACTCCTACTCCACGCCCCAACGTGCCGAGGGCGGTGCACTTTATGCTGGCTACCAGATTTCTCCGCAGTTTGCGTTCGCCATTCGCGCGGAATACCTTGCCGACATCGGCGGCCTGTTCAGCGGCACGACTCAATACCTCAAGGAAGGCACTGTGACCCTGGACTATCGCCCAGTGGATGGATTTCTCCTGCGAGGCGAGTTCCGCCGCGACGAATCGAATCAGCACTATTTTCTAAGCAACCAGTTAGGGGTACTGCAGTTGGCGCAGCCTACGATCGGTTTTGGCGCGGTCTGGTGGTTTGGGCAAAAGGAAGGTGCGTGGTGAGCGCGATGATCAGAGTAGTCTGTACGGCAATTCGAAATTATTTGTTGGATTTCCTGCCGCTTCCACCGTCGGCGCCTTATTCCGAAGTCGTCATCTTTGTTTGCCGGTTGCTGGGCTGCGCGACAATCCTCGGCGTTACCACTGTCAGTATTCAGCATGCGGGGGCCATTCCTGCCACGCGGGTGTTCCCGTTTGTGCTTCTCGTGCTGACAGTCGCGGTGATGATAGGGAATCTCATCAAAGAAGTAGGGATCCTAATTGGCGGGATCGTACTCAATTGGCGGAGTCTCGGGTTTCGTCGGACTCGTTCGACCCTCAGTGGCGCGCAAATGACTGAGATCTATCGGCCAGATGGCACTTGGGATCGATATATCCGCGAACCTCTGGACACGATTCATGAGTGGTTGGATCGACAAGGCGAATGTCACCGGGAAATATTGGATCTGGGCCCTCCCGGCGTGCATGTCGCGCACTCGGGTGATCCTCTTGCAAGCACTCCCATCGAATCTAATAGAAAAACGTCATAGGCTGATGCGCACGACGCGGTTACCGTTTGGTCATATTCAACCGACGGAAGAGGGCCGCCATGACAACAGATCAATGCAACTCTGAATCTCGCCTATCGTTCGCCACTCATTTCGGCGTCGTTAACTCCGTGGAATCCGCAGATAGCAACGCACAGGGGGCGCGCACTTGGGACGTGCGCGGTCACCTGCACAAAATGCCGTCGATCAAATTGCGCCTGCCTCCTCGCGCGGCCAGCCGTTTAGATATCCGACGGCCCTCAATCAATGTGAGTCGGCGTAGTGATCTCGCAATCAATTGCCCATCGCCGGCGGAACAACTGCTGGCAAGTGCTCAGGAGGACATTTCTCGCCTCAATGAAATCTTGCGCACTCAGCGGTGTATCGCGGTCATGCGCGGCTGCGATGGGACGATCTTGCCGCCCTACCCGGTCACAAAGTTGGTCCACGGCGACGGCAGCAATTCCGCTGCCGGGCAATTCGCCACCGTCTCCGGCGATTCGTCATTGTCCACCCCGATTTTCGATTCAGAGGGGGGTGTGCTTGCATCGCTCGACATCGTCCGCGGTGATGCGCCCGGCTTGGATTCCTCAAAGCAATTACTCCTCGCGTTGGCTGAATCTGCCGCGCGCGCCATCACCGAACGCTGGTTCCGTCTGGTTCACCGCTGTCATTGGGTGCTGGCAGCCATGCCGCGCAATACTCCGGATGCTTGTATAATTCTCGCGGTCGATCGCAATCAACGAATCGTGGGAGCGAATCGACAGGCTCGCCAATTGCTGGAGCAGAGAGGCCAACGGGTGGCAGAAGGCCTCTCCGTGCTTTTTCGCCCCAATCCCACATTGCTCCGGCGGCGAGGCTACGGTGATGTCTCGACCGCGCTATTTGCGTCGGGCGACGGCAAGCCATGGATCGCTCTCATTACCCCGCCGGACCCAGGTGCCCCGGAGTCGCATTGCGATGCACGTGTGTTGCTGCACACTCGGCCGCGCTTGGATTCACTCACTCGCTTGTCCTGCTTACCATCGACAGGTCGGGCGAAGCGCGGGCTATCGCAGGGCGCGCTGCAGCGTATCGAGGAATATGTCGAGGCTCACCTTGACTCGGCCTTGGGTATCGAGGAACTCGCCGCCGTTGTGCAAATGTCTTCATCCCACTTCAGTCGATCATTCCACAAGTCGGCTGGCGTGACGCCGCATCGGTATGTAATCCAAAACAGGGTCATGCGCGCGCGTGAACTGCTCGCCACCACCGACCTGCCCCTGACGGAGATTGCCCTAACGACCGGATTCTCCGATCAGAGTCACTTCTCGCGACGCTTCCATGAGATCGTGGGTATGCCACCCGGCGCGTTTCGTGGACACGAAGGACATCTGACGTCCTGATTCTCTCGCCACTTGCAATTTAATAGCTTCGAGGAGAAATCAGATGGGCATTTTACCCAATCAAGTGCGCGGCATTTTCAAAGGACTGGAGAAGGGCGACGGCGCTGCCTTCTTTGAGCATGTGGCGCGGCAGCAGCCCCGCTCGATCATCCTTGCGCGCAGTGCCCTGCGCACCGGTGTCGGTCCGCAGGGCACACGCTGAGCCTATGAAAAGGCGTCGACGTCGACTATCGCTTGGGCAAAGGCCTGCGGGGCTTCCCGTGGCAAATTGTGACCGACGCCACCGGTTAGATCCCGGTGCTCATATTTGCCCGAAAACTTCGCGCGATATGCCGCTGGGGGCGCGTGTGGTGCCCCGTTCGCATCACCCTCAAGGGTGATCGTCGGCACGGAAATGGCGGCCCCTTTCGCGAGACGCTTTTCCAGGTCGTCGTACTTGGATTCACCTTTGGCGATGCCGATCCGCCATCGATAATTATGGATGGAGATGGCGACGTGGTCCGGGTTGTCAAACGCCGCTGCGGAACGATCGAATGTGGCATCGTCGAAGTTCCACTTCGGCGAAGCCTGTTGCCAGATGAGCTTTGCGAAATCATGCGTGTATTTCCCGTAACCGGCCAGGCCATTCTGCGTGGCGAAGTAATACTGGTACCACCACAAGAATTCAGCCTTCGGCGGCAACGGCATCTCGTTGGCCGCCGGACTTCCGATCAGATAACCGCCCACGGGCACGAGCCCCTTGCAGCGCTCCGGCCAAAGCACTGCCATGATGTCAGCCGTTCGCGCGCCCCAATCAAAGCCGGCGATGATCGCCTTGTGGATTTTGAGCACATCCATCAGCGCGATAATATCGAGCGCGACGACGGATTGCTGGCCGTTGCGAAACGTATCGCTGGAAAGAAATCGCGTCGTGCCGTAGCCGCGAAGATACGGCACGATCACCCGGTAGCCCGCGGAAGCGAGCAACGGAGCCACATCGACGAAACTGTAGATATCATAGGGCCACCCATGAAGAAGAATGACAGGAGAGCCATCGGCAGGACCCGCTTCTGCATATCCAACATTCAACAGGCCGGCATCCATCTGCTTTATCGGACCGAATGAAGTATTCGTGCCGGGTTTGATCGGCGGCATGCTTGCCGCCCTTGCAGTGCTGGGTAGTGTGCTCGCGGCGCCCATCATGCCGAATTGCGCGGCAGCCAGCGTCATGGCCGCGGTGCCCAAGAAGCGGCGCCGCGGCTGATCGAAAGGTTCGTCAATTGCAATCGTAGTCATCGGAAAATCTCCTTCGGTTAGCTCATGGGGTCAGGTTGGCTTTCATATCATCGTGTTTGTTCATACGAGGTTGATTACGACGTCGACGTTGCCGCGCGTTGCTTTGGAATACGGGCAGGTCTGATGCGCGGCATCCACGATGGCCTGGGCCAAGTCGCGCGCGATGCCTGGAACACTCACGTTAAGGCGCGCCCGCAAGAAAAAGGCGCCCTCAGTCAGACACAGGTCTACCTCGGCATCGATGGCCGTGTCGGCCGGGAGAGCGACCTTCATTCTGCGGGCCGCCAACCCCATGGCGCCCTCGAAGCAGGCCGACCAACCCGCGGCGAACAGCTCTTCGGGATTGGTGCCGCTGGCTGCGCTGCCGGGAGAGGAAAGCTTGATATCTAGACGGCCATCGGAGCTGCGGGATGCACCCTCTCTGCCACCCGTGGTGTGAACTTTGGCGGTAAATAGGACCTTATCGGGTTTCGTCATTGTCATCTTGCTCCACGCTCAGGATCACTTGCGCGACCATATTCCCGAACGCCATCACTGCCCATCATGTCTTTCTCTTAGATTTCCCATTCTGCAAAGGGCGACAATGAGCAATGCACGCTTGTTAAATGCAAGAGAGCGATGCGGAATCCGTGGAACATTTCGACCTGGCCCGGATAAGGAGAACGCCATGTCCAATTCAGTCTGCTATTCGCCCTTCAGCGCATCCCGTCAGCCCACGCTGCTCTCAACACGCGCGCATGCTGGCCGGCCGAGCTCTTTTTGGTGTCGTGCCACCGACACGCCGTGGTCGAAAACCATGAGGAAACAGGCTGCGGCTGCCACTCTGGTCAGCGGTCCCGGCGTGTCTCGGTCATGGCGCTTTTACTCGCCCGGCGATCGCGACCGTCAGGCGCATGCCGGTTCTTGTCATTTCTTTTCGTAGTTCTGCGGAAAATTGACCCGGGCTCTTCTTCCGAGGTCTCCTTGGACGGAATCGCAGCGCGCCCTTACAATCGGCGTGAGAGGCACTTCCGCAAATGTCCGAGCAGATCCGTATTCTGTGCGTCGAGGATCACCCGGTTTTCCGGGAAGGATTGAGCACCATCCTCGCATCGCAGCGGGATCTGGTGCTCATCGCCTATGCAGGGAACGCCGTGGAAGCGGTGGCTGAGTTTCGCCGCCATCGTCCGGATATCACCTTGATGGATCTGCGCCTTCCTGGATCCGATGGCACCGATGTTCTGATCGCGATCCGTGGAGAGTTTCCCCACGCTCGCATCATTATGCTGACAAGCTCGGACGGTGACGGAGAGATACAGCGGGCCATGCGTGCGGGGGCCTCGGCGTATTTGCTGAAAAGCATGCCCAAGGATGAGTTGCTGACCGTGATCCGGTCGGTGCACGCCGGCAAACGGCACGTTCCACCGGAGATCGCCGCGCGGCTCGCCGAGCACCTAGGCGATGATGACCTGACCAGCCGAGAACTGGACGTGCTCCGACTGATTCGAGACGGCTATCGCAACAAGCAAATTGCCGAGCAATTGACGATCGCGGAAACCACGGTCAATTTTCATATCAAAAATCTCGTGGACAAGCTGGGCGCCAACGACCGTACACATGCGGTAACCATCGCACTCCGGCGTGGGCTGCTGCAAATCTGATTGCGCCCCCTATAGAAAACTACAGGGCAGTCGCTGGAGATTCTAATGAATTCGCCGAGCCCTGCGGCGCGTAAGGTTGCGCGATACCGTGTGAGCCCTGTTGTTGCGTGCCCGCATATGGAAGGGATCCGGAGATCTTGTGAAGTTTCTTCGTTCAAGTTGTCCGGAAAAGGGCGGCCCAGGCGCGGTAGTTCCGCGCTTGGCATGCGGTGCAATTTGCCGCCTCAGGCATTTCCCGTCGCAGATGCGATCGGGTTTGGCTTGTTTGCTGATTCTGTTGACCTCACCCGCCGCCCGGGCGGTCAATCCGAATCTTCATATCTCGCAATACGGGCACACGGCATGGAGAGTCCAGGATGGGTTCCTGCCCTCAGAGGTATTGGCCATCGCGCAGACTGTCGACGGCTATTTGTGGGTAGGGACAAAAAATGGCCTGCGACGCTTCGATGGCGTTCGATTCGTTCCGTTGCCACTGCAGGCTGATGAACACCTGCCCGCCACTGATGTGAGGGGACTGCTTGGATCGCGCGACGGAAGCTTGTGGATTGGGTCGAGCGCGGGTCTCAGCCGTTGGTTAAACGGACGTCTCGTCAATATTGGCCCGTCGGTTATGACGAATGGCATATTAGAGAGTCGCAACGGCACGATCTGGTTCGCCAATCAGAATGCGGCGACCACAGGGCAAATCTGCCAAATCATCGATTCCGGATTCCGCTGCTATCAACACGCCGATGGAATTCCAACCTATCCGCATGGGCTGGCCGAAGACGCGCAGCAAAATCTTTGGATCGGCGGAGGCTCCGAAGTTGTCCGTTGGAGCCCGGAATCGCACGATGTCTACACAACAGACGGACTCAGATCAAACGAAGGCCAGCCGGGCGTGACGGCCCTGGCGTCCGACTCCGATGGCTCACTATGGGTAGGCATGTCGTTTTCTGACAAGGGTGTCCGTCTTCAGCAATTGACAGGCGGAGCGTGGAAACCGTTTCAAACACTCGCATTCGCAAGCACGCTGCAAATAACCGCCCTCCTGCTCGACAAGCAGGGGACGCTTTGGATAGGGGTCTTTTCGCAGGGTATTTACCGGGTCCGCGACGGCAAGGTGGAGCACTTCACCAGCACCGACGGCTTGTCGGCCGATTTCGTGCAAAACTTCTACGAGGATCGGGAAGGCAACCTCTGGGTGGCGACGACCGCGGGGCTCGACTTATTCCGGGACGTCCGCGTCGCGACGCTTTCCCCCAATCAAGGACTGGACGTTGGAGAGGTGGACGGAGTTCTCGCCGCCCGCGACGGAAATGTGTGGATTGGAAGCGACAGCGCGCTAGAGGCGCTTCATGGGGATGAACATGCTGTGATTCGAGGTGGAAAAATCCATCCCGGGTCTCAAGTGACAACTCTGTTCGAGGACCATGCGGCGCGACTGTGGGTTGGCGTGGATCAGACGCTTTCGATATACGAAAACGGAATTTTCAAGGACATCAGTAACGCCGGGGAGAATCAGATCGGGTGGGTCGTCGGAATCACCGAAGATATCAATAACGACATTTGGGCTGAAGTCATCCTGAACCACGAGCATAGGAAGCTCATTCGCATTCGCGACTCTCAAGTCGTGGAGGAATTTCAGACATCGCAAATACCTGCGGCCCGCCGACTGGCGGCCGACCCGGAAGGCGGCCTCTGGTTGGGCCTCACAAACGGCGATCTGGCGAGGATGAAACATGGCCGTGCGGAGACATTTCACTTCGAGCACGGCCCCAATGCCAGCCTATCTCAGGTTTCGGTGAGACCGGAGGGTATGGTATTAGGAGCAGCCACATACGGACTCACAGGAATATGGAATGGAAAGCAACAGGTGCTCACGACGCGCAACGGACTTCCCTGCGACGCGGTCAATGCATTCCAGACGGACGATCAAAATAATCTTTGGCTGGAGACACCGTGCGGCATGGTGGAGATCACCGAGACCGAAATGCGGAAGTGGTGGCAGCGCTCCGACGCGACGATAAAGGTGCGGACTTTTGACGCGCTGGATGGCGCCAGAGCAGGTCCCGCCGGACCCTTCTCCGCCGCGGGAAAATCTCCGGATGGGCGCCTATGGTTCGGCCGCGGCAGTGTACTGCAAGTGATCGATCCCGATAATCTCAGCGGCAATGCGATACCCCCTCCTGTGCACGTGGAAGAAGTGATTGCAGATCGCAAGACCTACCCACCCCTGGAAGGATTGCGACTCCCCCCTCTGACGCGAGACCTGCAAATTCAATATACGGCACTCAGTCTCGCTGTGCCGCAAAAGGTCCTGTTTCGCTACCAACTGGAAGGGCGAGATAGAGATTGGCAAGAACCCGGAACCCGCCGTCAGGCCTTCTACACCGATCTTCGGCCGGGAAAGTACCGCTTCCATGTCATCGCCTGCAACAACGACGGTGTCTGGAACGAAGAAGGCGCAAGCCTGAATTTCGTCATCACACCTGCCTGGTACCAAACGACCTGGTTCCGCGTCCTGTGCGTGGCCGTCCTGCTGCTTGCCGTCTGGGCGATTTTTCGTCTGCGCGTGCGCCAGATCGCGAGAGCGATGAATTCGCGCTTCGATGAGCGGTTGGCCGAGCGCACTCGCATCGCGCGCGATCTTCACGACACATTTTTGCAGACCATCCAAGGCAGCAAATTGGTTGCCGATGACGCACTGGATCCTTCCACGGATCCTGTCCGTATGCGTCGCGCCGTGGAACAATTATCCGCCTGGCTGGGGCGAGCCACCGAAGAGGGCCGAGCGGCATTGAACTCTTTGCGCATGTCGACTCTCGAGAGAAACGATCTAGCGGCAGCGTTCCGGCGGGCGATCGAAGAATGTCGACTCCAGAATCCCATGGAAGCCTCCTTTTCAGTAGTCGGGGAGCCTCAAGAGATGCACCCCATCGTCCGCGATGAGGTCTACCGCATCGGATACGAAGCAATTCGCAACGCCTGTGTTCACTCCCATGCCAGCCAATTGTGGGTTGATCTGACGTACTCAACGGACTTGACTGTACGCATCCGCGATAATGGAGTCGGCATGGACGCAGAGCTTGCCGCGCGCGGCAGAGAAGGACACTTCGGTTTACGGGGAATGCGCGAGCGAGCCGCGCGCATCGCTGGCGATCTCAAGATCGAAAGCTCCGCGGCGGGTACTCGCGTTGAGCTCCTCGTCCCCGGGGGCATGATCTATAGCAATGCAACGACGGGACGGAACAATTTAAAGGCGAAAGTGCGGGCGTTGCTTAGAAGATTGGGCCTGTCAGATGGTCCAAACGTATCGTGAGTTGGCCCGCAGCGTCAGGGCGAAGCCGCCCGATCCGCGCGAGCCGCAAGAAGTTGCTCTCTTTGCTGAGTTGCGCTGCCCTATTTCGGGACGCGCAGCGTAGATACCATTGAGCTGGTTGCATCAGGCGCGGCCGTATTGCCCCAACTCGTTCGCACATAGTTCGCGAGCGAGGCGATCTGTTGGTCGCTCATGCTCCCGGCAAAAGACGGCATTGCGATGAGGCCGCTTTGCGGAGGAACGCCAAGGACAATGATCTTGAGTATGTCAGCCGGGTCGGAAGCAAGCACCACGCCATTGCCCGCGAGAGGCGGAAACACACCGGGTATGCCGCGGCCCATCGACTGATGGCAACCGACGCAATGATCAATGTAGAGGTTCGCGCCTTGTACCCGCGTGGCGTCGGGCCGGTGGCGCCCGGTCCGCAAGGGGGAGTCGGCTGGAATCGCCTTGAGGTATTCGGCAACGGCCCGCAAATCCGTATCCGTTAAGTATTGCAGACTGTTATGCACCACTTCAGCCATCGGGCCAATGGCTGTAGTCTTGCCCTTAAGCGCGCCGGTCTTTAGATACGTCGCAATGTCATCGATAGTCCAACTACCCAACCCAGTGGTGATATCTTCTGACAGATCGAGCGCAAACCAACCGTCGATGACCGCACCCGCGAATTGCCTGCTTTTTTCGATGGCGCCCAACAAATTGCGCGGCGAATGACAGGCGCTGCAATGGCCCAAGCCCTCGACAAGATAGGCACCCCGATTCCACGCCGAAGACTTATTGGGTCTCGGTCTAAACGCTTCTTCCGTGAAATAAAGCTCCCGCCACCCTGCCATCGTCCAGCGTTCGTCGAATGGGAAATGCAAGTGATTGACATCGATGAGGCTACTCACCGGTTTCAGGGTGCGCAAATAGGCGTAGATCGCATCGCTGTCTTCGCGCGTGACCCTCGTATAGAAGTCATACGGCATCGTCGGATACATGTCCTGTCCGGCGCGATTTACGCCAGCGTGCAGCGCGCGGTAGAAATCATTCGACGTCCACAATCCGATACCGGTCGCCGCGTCCGGTGTTATGTTCGGCGTTAACATATACCCGAACGGCGTATTCAACCGACCGCCGCCGGCAAGGGCTTGCCCGCCGCTTGCCGTGTGACACGAAACGCAATCGCCCGCGCGTGCGAGATATTCGCCACGCAGGACCTGCGACGGCTGAGCCTCAACCGATTTCGGGTTGGACACCAAGACAAATCCGATCAACAGGATTGCCGCGCCTGGCATACGAGGCCGCGCCGCCATCCGATAAGTCATCGGCCACCTCCAGAGTCGGTGGCTCCTGAGCCCAAAGTCATTCATGAACCACTCCGTTCCTCACTGGCCCGCGGCGGCGTTACCTCTTCGCGTAGGCCGTGAAAACGTAGTCCTGCTTTGCCGCTATCGTGTGGCACGCGGCCCCGCACTTGGCGTTGTTCTCCTGCGGCGGATGATCCTCCGAGTTGCCGGGTCTGTAAGCTGCGGTAGTAACGTCGTACTCAAATGCGGCATATCCCCAGCCGCCGCTGTCTGCAAACTTCTTGCTATCCTTCACCATGAAATCAACGTCGTGGAGGGTGTTTGGCACCAGCGGCGAACCGGGGAAGGCCACCTTATTTATCGGTTCCCAATGGATCTTCGCCAGCTTGGCGCCATTCGGGAAGGGCTTGCCGTTTCCGGGAATACCAGCTTTGAACGCGTCGATCATCTCGGGGTTCCCAAGGATCACCGCCATGCGCCCTCCGTTATAACTGACAGAGACAACCTGCCAGCCTTCGTAACCCCTGAATTCGGAGAACGCGAGCCCATTGGGCACTTTGAGGCTGTACTTGTCCTCGGCCGAAATCGCGGCGCCAGTAGCCAAGGCAGCGAGCGCTACCGAAATGCCAACGCCGATCAACTTGTTCTTGCCCTTCATCGCTAGTTCCTCCTTCATCGAGTTTGCCGTCCAAATAAAACTTCATTGAGATCTTCAAGATTCAAACGCCGATCTCAATCGACCGGCATTGACGGTACTCGGCGACGCAGTCGTCGCATATCATGTAATGCTGTTAGGAGACGATTCAGACGCGCCGTGATATTGGGCGAACAAATGACATTGCTTTTTCTAGTTATTCACTGAGTTCTGGTCCCGAAGTGGTAAGTGATTTCCGCGGAATAGAGCAAAACGCTGCCGTGCCCGCCAAGATCGAAGTAATCAACGCCGGCGCCGACGTACACCGAGCGCATCGGATGGACGAGCAAGGAGAGTCCGGCATCGGCCCCACCGCCGGTTCTGTCATCGGCAAAGGTACCTAGGGGAGTGAACACTTCTTGTTTCGAACGGAAGGCCAAGAGTTCGAGGCGGGGTTCGACGGCGAACCATGAGACCACATCCAGCGGCGCGGCAAGCCCCAGCGTCACCGCCTGTCCCGCGGACCACAGTTTGCGCGCGATGGTTTGCGAAAGCGCCGCGATATCGGAACTCGATGTCGAGATGGCGACCGGGTAGCGAGCGAGATCCGCGAAACCCAACTCCAGGGACAACGGACCGTAAAAAGGTACACCGACGTAAGCCGCGCCGGCCAAGCGGTGATGAGTAATGGACGTATCGGTTCCGCTGAACCCGGCTGCCGCAACCTGGGCATCGAGATGCGAGGATGATTCGAGATAATCGCTGCTGCCGACACGCAAGCCGATATAGGTTTGGTCCCATTTGAATTGCCATTGCGGCGAGGCATCTTGCGCCGCCGCCGGCACAATGAAGCCCAGTAGAGCCAACGCACTCACCGTCAGTGCGCGCAGTGCGCGCAGGGCGCCACGCGCACGTAGCGCAACGAGCAGCGCCAAGCCGACCAGGCTACTCCACCCGAGACTGCCGCCGCCCGCTCTGCCTGAGAGATACGTTTGGGTCGGTGTGCCCGCAGGCGCCTGCACGATGACCATCGCGCTGCTCGTAGCGGCAGGACTGACGGCTCCGGTGCAGACGAGTGTATAGGTTGCCGTGCCGGTCACGCTCGGCGTTTCATTGACGCTGCCGGCGGTTGCTTGCGTCCCGCTCCAGGCGCCGCTGGCGGCACAGGCGGTGGCGTTGGTTGAAGACCAAGTCACGACGACACTCTGGCCGACCGTGATGGATGCGGGACTCACCGACAGCGTCAACGTGGGAGCCGGCGCTGTACTGACAGCGAGCGATGCCGACGCACTGGCGCTGCCGCCGGCGCCGGTGCATGTCAATGTGTAGGATTGCACGCCCGCCGCCGATGGCGTAACGACCAAGCTTCCGCCAAGCCCCTCGCTGCCGCTCCAGGCGCCGCTCGCCGCGCAGCTGGTCGAATTGGTGGAGGTCCATGTTAGGGTTGAACTCTGACCCAGCGTCACGGACGTCGGGCTCGCGGTGAGCGTGACAGTCGGCGCCGGCGTAGCTGCCGCGTTTACGATGAGTTGGGCCGATTGGGGACCCACGGTGCCGGTGGGCAGCGGATACGCGCAGGATAGTGAGTAGACGAAGGTGCCAGTCGCCGTGGGCGTCACGGTCGTGGTACCGCTGGCAACTTCGGCGCCGGCCCAAGGGCCGCCGTTGGTGGTGGGGTTGGTCGATGCCGTGCAGGGACTCGACGAAGCGGTGCTCAACACCATTTTGAACACGGTGCCGTCGGGTGTCGGGCCGTTGTCATTACCGTAGCGAGTCGTGCCGTAGAAGCTGCCATCGCTGGTTTGGAACAGGCTATTCGGATCGCCGCCGTTCGCGTTGCTGGTTGAGGCGGGAACCACTGTCGTGACGAGGCCTTCCGGCGTGAGCTGGAATACCGTGTCCGTTGCGCTGGCGACTTCGCCGCCGAAGCCGTATAGATTTCCATCCTGCCCAAACGTTAGCGAATGCAACGGGCCACCGCCTTCGCTTTGACCGCCGCTCGAAGTCCAAGTCAACGTCGCGGTCTGACCCAGCGTGATGGTGGTTGGGTTGATGGACAGAGTCAGCGTGCCCGCGGTCGCACTGCTGAATTGATGCAGCGCTGTCAGTGCGCCTGCCGCCGAAATCTTGAATAAAGTACCAATGCCATTCTGGCCGCCCGATGTCGTGCCGCCGTAGAAATTGCCATCGGTGCCCTGAATGAGCCCCGCAACCGGGAACAAACCATCCAGATTCTGGCCGGGCGTTCCCGCGGCGGTGCCGATTGCGCCAAAGGAATACAGCGACGTGAGTACGCCGGCCGGCGTGATTTGAAACACGGTGCCGGAACCGTATGCGCCACCGAGCCGGGTGGTCCCGTAGAAATTGCCGTCGCTGCCCTGCGTCAGGCGGCCGTAGGGATTCGCTCCGTCGCTGTTGGTCTCATTCGTGCCGCCCGTCGCACTGAAGGTATAGAGCGTGGTGAAGGTTCCATCCGGCGCAATCTTGAAGACCGATCCAGAGGTGCCGATGCCGCTATTGGCGCCGTAAAAATTGCCATCGGTCCCCAACACCAACTTACTGCCGTCTCCCTCGTAGAGGCTATCGGCCGGGTTCCCGGGTACCGACGAGTTCAGCGAGGTGAAGACTCCGGCCGAAGTCATCTTGAAGAAGGTCGCCCCCATGCTGTCGGCCGCGGCCGTCAGCCCGTAAAAATTCCCGTCACTGCCGACGACAAGCCCGGCCGCATCTGGCGGGGACGTCGGACAGGACGGGCAAAAGGTGTAGAGCGTCGTGAATGCGCCCGCCGGGGTGACCTTGAATAAGGTGTTGGTCGCGCTTCCATAGAAGTTTCCATCCGTGTAGGGCACGAGATCCGTGGGGTTCTGCCCGTCAGTGCCGCCGGTAAATGTATAGACAGTGGTTTCGGTGCCAACGGCCTGCGCGCGGACTGGAATAGGTCCGAGTAATCCCGCGATGGACGTCAGGCACACGGCAACCTTCGCGTAACGATAAATTATTTTCATCCCCACTCCCTCTCTCGGCTGGGCGGCTACGACAGTGCCCTAAGGTGGAGATGCGAAAAGCGCACTCGAAACGCCTCATTGCCTCACGAAATAATGACGTCGCTCCGACCGGTGCGAGGCTGCGATGAGCATTCCGCGTCGTTTCGGGCGGGTGCTATTGGGTTTGAACCTTCTCTTGCGGACGCCTAAGTTCGGCGACGAGTTGCTGAAATCTGGGATTGGCGCGAAGGTCTTTTAGATCATCGTCCGCGATCAACCGATCGGTATTCTTATAGCCGTGATCGATCGCCTCACGCAGATACTGGAGTGCATCGTCCGGACGATTGGCGGCCATGGCCACGCAGGCGAGGCCATACCACGCCGACCAGCGGTTGCCTTTTCCGCCAGACGCATTTTGCCTATCGATCAGATCGAGAAACAGCTTGCGTGCCTCAGAATAGCGGTCGGTATACGCCATGGCTCGGCCCAGCTTTCGCATGGTGTTGAGCGTCACTGGGTTTTGCGGTCCCAGGGCGTTGAGTTCGACTTGAAAACTCTCTCGAGCGATTTTTTCGGCCTCCGTATATTTCTTCTCCGCGATCAGTATTCCCGCAAGGTGTGCCTGAGAGAGTAACGTGTTGGGATGCAGTGGTCCGAGGACGCGCAGCTGCACGGCCAACGTGTCGCGTTGCATCTGTTCCGCTTCTTGATTGCGGCCTTGCTTTAGCAGGAGGTCCGCAACGTCTTCCTGGGCCAACAAGGTTCCCGGATTCTCCGGTCCAACGCTCTTCAGGCGAATCGCCAACACTTCGCGATA
>Ga0209006_10000760_pt1 | contig 29754 bp, 16 predicted proteins | sample JacPin_JW_Ref_O2_FD_188567 | JGI IMG/M metagenome (GOLD analysis project Ga0209006, IMG submission 188567) | Forest soil microbial communities from Algoma, Ontario, Canada - Jack Pine, Ontario site 1_JW_Ref_O2 (SPAdes) (version 2) | ecosystem: Environmental > Terrestrial > Soil > Boreal...
CAACAGCTGTCTCAATGATTGGCTCAGTGAAATTGGAATAACTGTGCAGATACAGTTTACCTCTAGTTAGACGAGAAGACCCTATGCAGCTTTACTGTTACTAGTTATTGGATATGACTTAACAAATATTAGCGTATAAGGTAATTGGCGATATGTAAATATTTGTTTATCGTAAATACAATTGAAACACCTTTATTTTGTTTGTCATATTGGCATAATTGAATTGTGCTTGTTTATTTTATATTATATAAATAATAACCCCTTTAAAGGAACAATGGCTAGGAGGCAGTTTATGCGGGGCACAGATCCCATAAAAAGTACCTGGGTGTATCCAAAGTTAATTTTGTAAACTTGTCGTTATTATTTAATAAAGGCGATTAGTAGTTCTACAAAGTTTTGTAGAATTAAAAATTTAGTTTGTTATTTTTTTTTAGCTTTAGCTATAACTTATTCAGTTATATATCTATTAAGTTAGAAATAATATTTTTATTCCAAGTAAGATTTTAACTATATGGGGAATAGATGTAACCAGAACATAAGAAAAATATATTCTTTTTATGTATTAACTTATCTTTATTAGTTTATCTTTAAGATAAAGATGAAGGTATAATTTACCTTTTTAATAAGATAATGATGTTTATTACTTATCAAGTTTAATGGCTTAATCTTGCTTTACTGTTTGATTTACATATCTATCAGTCGCGTAAGCGGGGCATATGATCACAAGATGCAGAAAGGAAAGGTCTTGGATTTTTGAAAAAGCTACGCTAGGGATGTTAGTCCTCCAATGTCTTATTTATTTATCTCTAATTTTATAGATAAAGACTAATTCATTGGTTATTTATTGGGTTAATTTCAAGAATAACATGTTATAAACGTTATGTGTACTTGAAGCGAAATTTGCTTTAGCATTATATTAATAATTACTTATAGCTCTTTTTTATTCATAAAGACTAGTTTTTTTTAATTTTAAAAAGTAAAATCGTTCAACGACTAGGAGGTGAATAATGCTAATAATAATCTTTCTAAAAATGCCCAACTTTTTACTTATATTTAGTTAATATGAATTATATTATTTATGAAAATGTTTAAAAAGACATTGATCACTTTATACCTATTGTTTTTAAAGACATTCAAATTTCATTGTTGTTACTAATAATAAAGCTTGATAATATAATAAGCAATATCAATAATGATATTGAATTACTTTGTAATACAAATATAATGTATAATAGCGAAAAGGAAAAAATTATTAAACCTTTAATTTTTACGAAAAAACTAGAGGATAATTGTAAATCTATACCTTTAAATAAGACAAAAAATACTTTAGGTCCCATTAGATATTTTCCACCTGCATGCCAAGAATGGTTAAATAGTATATATACTTACAATAGTATTTATAATAAAAATATAACTATTGCAGATAAAAATTTAAGCGCTTTAATTAAAAGTTACTTTAATCTTTATTTTAATAAGAAACTTTTGATTAGTAAACGTATTGCTACTAGATTTAGAAGATTAACTGTAAATAAAGTATTTATTAGTAAGGCTGAGTTAAAGCATACTAGTTCTAAAGTAATTATCACCTTATATATATATAATGAAGAAAGAAGGACATTACTTAATAGAATTAAAATAATTGAAACTATGCTTTTTCCTTATTTTAATTCTATTCCGAAGGAAGTTTTTGATAATAAAATTATTTCTTTAAATAAGAAATTAAATATCATTAAAAAAGAAATAAAAAATATTTCTTTTTTAAATTTACTTAAAGAAATTAAACAACATGTTCTTGAAGAAATAAAGTTAGAGAAAATAAATTTGGAAACAATTAATAAGAAAAACTTTAGAGGTAATAAATTATTATTAATTAAAACTTTAGAAGAAAATGTAAATAAGATATCAGCTATTATAACTGTTTGTGAAAATGATCCTTTTTCTCATAAAAAGTATGAGAAAATTTATGGTATTTTACTTAATAAAACTTTTTTAGAAAAAGAGATAAATACTATTACCTATTATAAGTTATTACTAAGCTTAAACAAATTTAAATTTGAAGATAAATTTCTTTTAAGGTTAAAGCCTTTAATTAGTAAAATTTATAATAAGGAAGTGGAGTTTAACATAGTTAACTTAAAAGCTATTTATTTAAATAGTGACATATTTACACAGGCTATATCTTTAAAATTAAATAATCGAAATAATCGATTATTAACGGTTTTAAGATATTTCTTATATATGGTTAAATTACCAAAAGTTAATTTCTTAAAAGAACGATTTTCTCATATTAATATAAGGAATTTATGAGTTAATAGAGTTAAAAATTTAACTCTAAATTCCTTAGGTTTTAATATTAAAGATAATGTTAATCAACTATTAACAGATCTTTTTACTGACTCTTACTTTTTAAAAGAATTAGAGGAAAAAGAACCTTATGAAAATTTTAACAAAAGTAAGATCAGTTCAAATACTAATCTTACAAATCATGTCTTAAGTATATTAAGATATAAGAGTATGGCTGGTATAAGATTAGAAGCTAAAGGTCGATTAACAAGACGTCTTACAGCTTCAAGGTCGGTTTTTAAAATAAAATGAAAAGGTAGCCTTAAAAATATAGATTCTTCTTATATAGGATTATCTTCAGTTATGTTGAGGGGACATATTAAGTCAAATATACAATATTCAATTACTAATTCAAAAACTCGTAATGGAGCTTTTGGTCTTAAAGGTTGAATAAGTAGTAAATAATTTTATTAATTAATTAATTATAATTAAAGATATCATCTTAGAAAACATATAAAATATAAAGATATTTTGTATCTATTCACAACTCTCGCGTCGAATTAACTAAATATAAAAGTAAAAATGAAGAAATAGTCTGAACCATTTTGTGAAAGATGGAAATAAGGGTTAAATAACCTTATGTTAACAAATATTGAACAGGCTAATTGCGCCAGAGAGTACAAATTGAGTGCGCAGTTTGGCACCTCGATGTCGGCTTAACTTATCCACATGAATGCAGAAGTCATGAAGGGTTCGACTGTTCGTCGATTAAAAAGTTACACGAGCTGGGTTAAATACGTCGTAAGACAGTATGGTTTCTATCTTCTAGAGGAAATTAGAATAAAATAAAGATGGCCCCCTCGTACGAAAGGAGCTGGGTATATTAACCTATGGTTTACCTGTTGTTTATGTGCCCAATATTATCTAAAATATAGATTTGTCTATATAGGGATGTTACTTTTACTTTAGTAAATTTATAGCATAGGCATGGCAGGAACGCTATGTTAGTTAAAGATAAGTGTTGAATGCATCTAGGTACGAAACTTACTTTAGGATATTCTTAAACATACGTGGTTCAACATCACGATTTTAGGTATAAATTATACCTAATTAATAGGCTTTAGTTAAAAGGATTTAAATGTCTTTAGGCATAAAGTACTAATTTTTATTTTACTAATTTTTATTTATATCTCACATTATATCATTAACGACTTTTTTACTAAAAGGTAGTTATATCTTTTTTAGCATTAATTTAGTTAGCCTAGTTAGCATAAAAGTAATGTAGCTGTTTTGTAACCAGTAGAAGCAAGTGCAATACTTGCACTGGGCTTATTTATTATAGGCCTTATAGTCAAGTGGTTTAAGACATAATGTTTTCATCATTACATTCAAGGGTTCGAACCCCTTTGGGGCTAATAGTAGTACTATAGTAGTACTATACTATGTAGTAAAGTACATAGGCTTGCGGATTGATGTAATAGTAACATAATTGGCTCATGTCCAGTAAATATAGGTGCAAATCCTTTGTCCGTACATAATATATTATTATATAATAAGTTATATAAAGGGTTATAGCTTAATTGGTAAAGCAAACTGCTCATGACGGTTAAGACGAGTGTTCGAACCACTTTTGCCCTAAATATACTTACTTTTTAGATCCGAGTGCTGGAAGTGGTAGACAGCGCAAGTTTAAGCTTTGCTGACATTATGTCGTAAACGTTCAAGTCGTTTCTCGGATATTATAAATAATAACTGTAAGTTAATGGTAAACTATTACTAGTAGATGTGAATATGATGGATTCAAGCCAGATCACTTGTGGTTATATTAATAAGATAATAATTATCTTATTAATTTTTAATAAGTAGGAGTGGGGGCATAGTTTAATGGTAGAACTGTGACTTTGCAAGTCATTAATTTCAGTTCGAATCTGAATGCCTCCATAAAAAGTTTCATTTTTTATTATGGTAAAAACTAAATTATTAAAAAAATTTTTTTTAGTAAATAGCTCGGGAAGCTCAATTGGTCGAGCGGAACTCTGAAGATGTTTAGGCTGTAAGTTCAAATCTTATCTCGAGCGAAATTTAAGTAAAATTTTTCTTATAAAATGGGTGTGTTGGAATTGGCAGACAAATTCCACTTAGGATGGAACGATTTTTATCATACAAGTTCAAGTCTTGTCACCTATATTTACTAAATGTTACTTTTATAGTTATGCTTTTTACTTTACTTTACTTTACTTTACTTTACTTTATTTTACTTTATTTTTTGTTTTGTTTTGTTTTGTTTTGTTTAACTTTTACTTAAGTAAAGTATTATTGGTAAATAAATTATAGGATATCGCCTCTTTTCTAATATTTTAGGATAAAATATATAATATCTCGTGGACTAATAGGTAAGTCATAAATTTTTGGTATTTATTATTGAATGTTCGAATCATTCCGGGATAAAGCTACTAATTTATTTAATGTAATAAATTACACGGTTTCTAATTTTATATACTTTGTATTATTATTATAAATATTTTTAGTAGTAATGTTGGTCTACTGTTGTTAATAGTTGTCTATACATTTTTTTTAGAGAATAACGTCTCTTTTTACAAATATGAAAAAATACAAACATGAACAATAATAAAAAAAATAACAATAATAAAAAAAATAACAATATAAATATAATTCCTGTAGTTAAATATGCTAACACTGATTTAGATAAGTCTTTTATTTATAGGGAAAATATAAATAAAAGTGGTGTTTATAGATTAGTCAATAAGATAAATGGTAAAAGCTATGTAGGAAGTTCAACATCTTTAACCAATAGCTTTAGTATTTATTATTCTTTAGATGCTCTTAGAAAAATAAAGGGATCAATCATTATATATCGTGCATTATTAAAATATGGTCATTCAAATTTTAGTTTAGATATTCTTGAGTATTGTGAATCTAGTATATTAATGAAAAGGGAAGAATATTATATAAATCTTTTAAAGCCCGAGTATAATATAAATATAATTAAGTCTAAAAGCTAAAAAAAAATATATATATATATATCCTATTATAAATATAAATTAAATAACTATTTAATTTAGGTGGATATAGTTCAATAGGTAGAACAATTGTATGTGGCACAATATGTTCCCTGTTCAAGCCAGGGTATCCGCCCATTAAGATATGTACATATCTAAATAAAATTATCTTTATAGGTTTACATATTATGTATATGACATAAAAGTTATCTACTTTTTTTAAATAGAAAATATTAGATAATTTTTATTTCTAGCCCGAGTAGTTCAAGGGGTTAGAACATTAATTTCATGCATTAAAAATGAGAATTCGAATTTCTCTTCTGGCTAAATAATATCTAAAATAGATAATTTATTTTTTCTAGTTATTATAATATAATTAATAGGATATGTATAAAATACATATTAAAAGGTTCGAATCCTTTAAAATAATGTTAATTATTTCCATATTATTTTTATTATTATCCAATGCCGTCACATTAAGACGAGATAAATCGATACTTTTCAGTAGGGTTTCCATAATTATATTATTATATTCTACTTTTTTTGCTAATAATAGTTTATATATATCTTCCATAGATAGGGGTATAGGTATATATAGTGGTTTATTTCAAACCACTAGTATTACACAAATATTTCATATATTTATATTTTTAATAAGTGCAGTTATATTACAATTAACTGCATTTTATCCTAGAAGAGTATGATCAGAAAAATACTCTTCGCTTAATAAAATGCTATCCTATAATTTTATTTATTATAGAAGTAAAATAATAAATAAAATGGGTGAACAGTTTAAGATAATAGAATATCCTTTAATTATGTTATTCATAATAACAGGATCAGTATTTTTAATAAGTACGAGTGATTTAGTTTCAATATTTTTAAGTATAGAATTACAAAGTTATGGCTTATATTTACTAAGTACATTATACAGAAATTCAGAATTAGCCACTTCGGGTGGTCTTACTTACTTCTTATTAGGTGGTTTAAGTTCTTGTTTTATACTTCTAGGTACTAGTTTATTATATTCAAATTCGGGTCTTACTAATTTAGATGGCTTATATGTTATAACTAGCATAAGTGATATTGCAAATAATTACAGTATTTTATACTGATATAATGATCATTATATAAGTATGTCTTTGCTTATATTAAGTGTAGGCTTCTTATTTAAAGTAAGTGCCGCCCCTTTTCATTTTTGATCTCCTGATGTATATGATGCTATACCAACTTTAGTAACAACATTTGTCGCGATAGTAGCTAAAATATCAATATTGATATTTTTATTAGAGCTGGTACACTATGCTAATAATTGCATATTTACCTCAGAATTTAGTTGAATTTTGGGTTTATTAATTAGTTCCCTACTTTCACTTCTTATAGGTACAATAGTAGGTTTAACACAATTTAGAATAAAAAGGTTATTTGCCTACAGTACTATAAGTCATTTAGGTTTTATACTATTAGCTTTAGCTATTAATAGTATAGAATCTATTCAAGCATTTATATTTTATTTAATACAGTATTCTTTAAGTAATTTAAATGCTTTTATATTGCTTATAAGTATTGGATACTCTTTATATTATTATATAAATGAAAATAAAGAGTATCAAGAATTGTTAGATAAAAATAATTCACCTATACAATTAATTAGTCAAATAAAGGGATTTTTTTACATAAATCCAATTCTATCACTTAGTTTTGCAATTACTATATTTTCCTTTGTGGGTATACCACCCCTCATAGGATTTTTTGCTAAACAGATGGTTTTAAGCGCTGCCTTAGATAGTGGATATGTATTTCTTACTTTAATTGCTATATTAACCAGTGTTATAAGTGCAGTTTATTATTTAAATATAATAAGAAAAGTTTTTTTTGATGAATCGGAGTATTTAGTAAATCCTGAATTATTATGTATAGATATGCATGCCAGTATTACCAGAAAAGACACCTTTTTAGAAAAATTCAAATTTACTTATAAAAATATAATTTTATCTAGTTACCTAACTATATCTATTAGTATATTAACATTGGTTATTTTACTATTTATATTTATGCCTCAAGAATGATTAAGTATGGCTAATATATTAGCACTGATATTATTTAACCCTTAAAATGACAAGTATAACGTTCTTCTTATTTTTTATACCCTTGTTAGTCTTTATTTTACTAGCAGTAAATTTAATATTTGCACCACATAATTCTTATCAAGAAAAAGATAGTGCCTTCGAATGCGGGTTCCATTCATTTCTTGGTCAAAATAGAACACAATTTAGCATATCTTTTTTTATATTTGCACTTCTTTTCCTATTATTTGATTTAGAAATTCTTTTAGTTTATCCTTATGTAGTAAGTTCTTATAGTAATGGTGTGTATGGATTAATGCTAATGCTTGTATTCTTCTTGGCATTAACTTTAGGATTTGCTTTTGAATTAGGTAAAAATGCGTTAAAAATAGATAGTAGACAAATGTTTATCCTAAGAAGTAAAAATTTAAATGTTACTACTTATATATCTGTAAGTAGTTTGATATATTTGTTAATAATATTATTACATCAATAAAAAATATTATATATTGATTATAATATTTTTTATTGATGTCGAATTAATATTATTGGTTTTACACCTTAATTCTTTTGTTTATCTATTTAGAGTTTTTTATTTATAATATTATAACCTAAGTCGTTATCGTTGTCTCAATGAGGATGAAATGAAAGATTAATGTGTTTAATAAGAAGACAACAAGATTTTAATAGAATATATAATCGTATATCTATATAGAATAACTACGTTTACATGTATCTCTGCGTTTTCCTGGACTTTATAATATATAAGCTTATGAATTATAGGGACAAACGTTAGTGAAAGATTTTTATAATCCAAGAACTAACCGTCTTAGGCTTATATGCCCTAATCGTGGTTTAATAAAAGCTATTTGCATAGCATAAAAATATCTTAAATAATTTTTTTTAATTATTAAACTTATAATTAATAAGTTTATCAGTGTTAAACTCATCTTAGCACCAAACTGTCTTAAGGTTTCTATCTCTATATGTAGAAATATATATGTTACAAAGATTATATGGTATAACATATGGTCAAAAAAAATTTCTTTTTGAAACTAAGTTGTTATACATACCTATGTATAAATGAGGCTTTATAAAAAGCTCTAACATGTAATAAGAGGGCTAGAAAAATTTTCTAAGAAAACAAAAATGTTTATTATAAACACGCTAAAAAATATATATAACAATTGTGATACGGCAAGACCCTGAGGTTTGTACTTTCAGGATAGTGCAACACCACAAATGGAGGGCTTAGTAGAATTGCATGATAACATAATGTTTTACTTAGTTATTATATTATTTGCGGTTGGATGAATAATGATTTCAATAGTTATAAATTATGTTAATAAAAAATCACCTATTTCTCACAAGTATTTAAATCATGGAACTTTAATAGAATTAATATGAACCATTACTCCGGCCTTAATATTAATACTTATAGCATTTCCATCTTTTAAATTGTTATATCTTATGGACGAAGTTAGTGATCCCGCTATGTCAATATTAGCTGAAGGACATCAATGATATTGAAGTTATCAATACCCCGATTTCTTAACATCAGATAATGACTTTATAGAATTTGATTCATATTTAGTTACAGAGTCTGACTTAGAAGATGGGGCATTAAGAATGTTAGAGGTGGACAATAGAGTTATAATACCTGAATTAACACATGTAAGATTTATAGTTACTGCGGCGGATGTTATTCATTCATTTGCTTGTCCAGCTCTAGGTATTAAATGTGATGCTTATCCTGGAAGATTAAATCAAGCATCTGTTTTAATTAATAGAACAGGAACATTCTACGGTCAATGTTCAGAAATATGTGGTATTTTACATAGTTCTATGCCTATAGTTGTTGATTCAGTATCTATTGAAAAATTTTTACTATGATTATACGAACAATAAAATCTTATAATGATGTATATTATCAGATGATAAATATCTTTATAAGTAGTTTTATTAGTAAGGGACTTAATTTAAGTAATTCACTCTTAAATGCTATCTATCTCAAAACTTATGTTTTTATATAATAATATTGTTAAAAGTAAATAGCATTCTTATTAGCTCAAGGGTAGAGCAAGATACTTCTAATATCGGGATCTTAGTTCGAATCTGAGATAAGAATTAAAAAATTTTTAATAAAAAACTTAATTCTTTTTTAAGAAAATAATAGTGAATCATATAATAAATATGATTTTACTTTTTAAAACAAACCTATTATAATAGTAGCCACCTTTATGAATTAAATGTAAAGTTTATAATAGTCTTTATATTTTTATAATAGATCCCATATTTGGAAAATAAGGAGAAGAATTTATAAGTAAAGCCTTTTCTAAAAAATAAGTTCCATTTTTTGGATAAAATTTCTTAAATAAATATATTTATTATCACATAATTTTCTAACAACTCCCTTTTTCCTACCCCATATTTATCTATAACTTTAAATAGTAAAATTTAGATTTTTCTATGATTTTATTAAGTAAATCTTTGAGAAAAGTAGAGTCTAATAATATTAATTAACAACTATCACACGTGCTGTATGAAATAGTTATTAATTAAAACAATAGTTTTTTAATTAAAATATACAATGAATTTATCTCTAATAATTTTTTTAATTGGAATTTTAGGATTTGTCCTAAATAGAAAAAATATAATATTAATGCTTATTTCAATCGAAATAATGCTTCTAGCTATTACATTTCTAATATTGATAAGTTCACTTAGCTTTGATGATATATTAGGTCAAACATATGCTATATATATTATAGCAATTGCTGGTGCAGAATCAGCAATAGGCTTAGGTATTCTAGTCGCTTTTTATAGATTAAGAGGAAGTATAGCTATAGAATATAAATAATGTATCTAGCCATAATAACTTTACCTTTATTAGGAGCAATAATTTCCGGGTTTTTTGGAAGAAAAGTCGGAGTTAGCGGAGCACAATTAATTACATCTCTATCTATAGTTATAACAACTTTATTAGCAATAATTGCTTTTATTGAAGTAGGTCTTAATAACATACCTGTATCAATAAACCTTTTTAAGTGAATAGATAGTGAGTCGCTTGATGTCTTGTGAGGTTTTCATTTTGATAGTTTAACAGTAAGTATGTTGATACCTGTTCTAATAGTTTCTTCTCTAGTGCATATATATTCTATAGATTACATGAGTCATGATCCACATAATCAAAGATTTTTTAGTTATCTTAGTTTATTTACATTTATGATGATAATATTAGTTACAGCTAACAATTTTTTATTAATGTTTGTCGGTTGAGAAGGAGTGGGTATTTGTTCATATCTTCTAGTAAGTTTTTGATTTACTAGAATAGCAGCAAATCAAAGTTCTATCTCTGCCTTTTTAACAAATAGAGTGGGTGATTGCTTTTTGACTATAGGTATGTTCGCTATATTATGATCTTTTGGCAATGTTGACTATAGTACTGTATTTTCATTAGCTCCTTTTATTAATGAAAATATTGTCACTATTATAGGTATATGTATTGTAATTGGAGCTATGGCTAAAAGTTCTCAAGTAGGATTGCATATATGATTACCTATGGCTATGGAAGGTCCCACACCCGTTAGTGCGTTAATACATGCAGCTACAATGGTTACCGCAGGTGTATATCTTTTAATGCGTGTTAGTCCCTTAATAGAATATAGTTCAACTGTATTAATCATATGTCTGTGACTAGGAGCTATAACTACTGTATTTAGTAGCCTTATTGGTTTATTCCAACAAGATATTAAAAAAGTTATAGCCTATAGTACGATGAGTCAATTAGGTATGATGGTTATAGCTATAGGTTTATCATCATATAATATTGCCTTATTTCATTTGATAAATCATGCTTTTTATAAAGGATTATTATTTTTGGGAGCAGGTGCTGTAATACACGCAGTATCTGATAATCAAGATTTTAGAAAATACGGTGGACTAAGATTCTTTCTACCCTTAACTTATTCTGTTATGTTAATAGCGAGCCTTAGTTTAGTAGCTTTTCCCTTTATGACAGGATTTTATAGTAAAGATTTAATCTTAGAATCTGCATATGGTCAGTTTTATTTCACTGGTACTGTAGTTTACTTTATAGCTATTATAGGTGCTATGTTTACTACCCTATATTCAATTAAAGTCTTGTATTTAACTTTCTTGACTAGTCCTAATGGACCTATTAATAATTACAAAGATTCTCTTACTGCACATCCCGCTCATGATGGGGGCATTTTTATGAGCTTCCCATTAATAATATTAGCTATATTTTCTATATTCTTTGGATATATAAGTAAAGATATATTTCTTGGTTTAGGTTCAGGATTTTTTTCAGATAACAGTATTTTTATTCATCCTATTAGGGAAATTATGTTAAATACGGAATTTGCTGTGCCTACTTTATTTAAACTATTACCTTTATTATTTACCCTTTTACTTAGTGTCATAGCTATAATTATATCAGAGTTTATGCCAATAATTGTTATTAATTTTAAATTAAGTAGAATGGGTTATAATATATTTAGTTTTTTAAGTCAACGTTTTTTCATTGAACTTTTATATAATAAATATATTACTGGCTTTATTTTAAAATTAGGAGGTCAAACTACTAAAATTTTAGATAAGGGGAGTGTGGAATTATTAGGACCTTTTGGTTTAGAAAAAGGTCTCTTATCATTAAGTAAAAGTATATCTACCTTAGATACAGGTATTATAACTAGTTATGCCTTATATATTTTAGTGGGTCTTATTTTTTATATTTTAATACCTTATCTTTATTTATTTGATAATAGTTTACTATTACTAGTTTTACTATCACTTTTTACTATTATTAATAAGAAATTTACTAATTATATGAGAAATCCCTTAAGCCGGTCTTTAGAAAGTATGTTTGGTGGTCCTTTGCCTTCATTGTTTCACTAGGAATGAGTAGAAAAATCGTTCTTTTTATCGTTTCTAGTGTAGTTGGTTATAACATTGGTTTATAAGGACTTCTTCACTAAGTTCCCAATTTGTTTAATAATGATTTAATTAATTGTTTTTATAAATAATGTTATTTCTAATGCAAAGACTACTAGTACTACAGGTACGATAAATAGAATAAATAGAAGTTCAGAATTAATTAGATTAACTATGGTTTTAAATGTACAATTTATACACTTAAAAAATTTTTCTTAAAAAGTGTTGAGATATAGTTAGGAATACCATTATTTATTGTATAATATAAGTAATATAATTAATTATTAGTAATGGCATATATGATTCTGTATCCTTCCTTATGAAAATATAGAAGCCTCATTTTCTTATAGGTTACTATAAAAACTTTGTTCTATTTGAACAATAAGATTATTTACTTTTCACCTTTATAAGTGAAAAGTAAAGTATATATAATATATCATATTATGTAAGTAACAAACTTATATATTTGTTACTTTTCACATTTTCCTACAGACATCTTAAAAAAAGATAAAAATTTTTATCTTTTTTTTATAAAATTAATTATTTATTTATATCAAAAAAATGAGAATTTTAAAAAGCCATCCCTTATTAAGATTAGTTAACTCTTATATAATTGACTCATCACAACCAAGTAACTTAAGTTATTTATGAAATTTTGGATCTCTATTGGCCGTTTGCTTAGTTATACAAATTATAACAGGTGTAACTTTAGCAATGCATTATAACCCCAGCGTGTTAGAAGCATTTAATTCGATCGAACATATAATGCGTGATGTAAATAATGGTTGATTAATACGTTACTTGCACAGTAATACTGCTTCAGCATTCTTCTTTATAGTATATTTACATATAGGAAGAGGTTTATATTATGGATCTTATAGAGCTCCAAGAACACTGGTTTGAACTATTGGTACTATTATATTTATATTAATGATAGCTACAGCTTTCTTGGGTTATGTTTTACCTTATGGTCAAATGTCATTATGAGGGGCAACAGTTATTACTAACTTAATGAGTGCTATACCATGAGTTGGACAAGATATAGTTGAGTTTATTTGAGGTGGTTTTAGCGTTAATAACGCTACATTAACTAGATTTTTTGCCTTACATTTCTTATTACCTTTTGTATTAGCTGCATTAGCTTTAATGCACTTAATTGCACTTCATGACAGTGCAGGTTCAGGTAATCCTTTAGGTATTTCAGGTAATTATGATAGATTGCCTTTTGCCCCTTATTTTCTTTTCAAAGATTTAATAACAATATTTATATTTATTATAGCATTAAGTGTATTTGTATTTTTCATGCCTAACGTCTTAGGAGATAGTGAGAACTATGTTATGGCTAATCCTATGCAAACTCCTCCTGCTATAGTGCCTGAATGATACCTTTTACCTTTCTATGCCATATTAAGATCTATACCTAACAAGTTATTAGGTGTTATTGCTATGTTTAGCGCTATTTTAATTTTATTAGCTATGCCATTCACAGACTTAAGTAGAAGTAGAGGTATACAATTTAGACCTCTAAGTAAAATAGCTTTCTTTATCTTCTTAGCTAATTTCTTAATTTTAATGGTATTAGGAGCTAAACATGTTGAAAGTCCTTTTATAGAATTTGGGCAAATTAGCACAGTTATATACTTTGCACATTTCTTAATAATAGTACCTACAATTAGTTTACTAGAAAATAGTTTAACAGAATTAGGAAGTAAATCGAAGAAATCAAGATAATTAATGTATAAGATATAGTCTTATACATTAAAAAAAATGTGTTAAAAAAAAATTATATTTTTAGTTATTCCTAATTTTTTACTTATTGTAAATATATTAGACCTAATATATTTACATATATATATATATATATTAGTATAAAAAAACGATATACTTTTTTATCTTTATCCTAGTTTGAGCGTTGGATAAAAATAAAACAGTAATTGTGTAAGCAATAATGTATTTACATCAACCTTAATTACTATCTACTTTTAATAGTTAATCTATTAAAACCTTGTTTTTTTAGAACAAGGTGTTTATAAATAATATTACTACCTAGTGCTGATAGTGAATTTTACTATCTTCTTTAAATAGATAGCATAGAGTTCTTCTTATAATTTATGTTAAATTATCATCAGCATCCCTCTTTTGACTTATATAATAGCAATATAAGGGAAGAAAGCAATCTCTTTTCTTCAAGAGAAGATGATTTAAGTAAATTACATACTTTAAAATCTAGTATTTCACTATGAACAGAAAGATGATTTTTATCGTCGAATGCCAAAGATATAGGTATTTTATACTTAATATTTGCACTCTTTTCTGGATTATTAGGTACTGCCTTCTCAGTATTAATAAGATTAGAGTTAAGTGGACCTGGAGTTCAGTACATAGCAGACAATCAATTATATAATAGTATTATTACTGCTCATGCTATATTAATGATATTTTTTATGGTTATGCCTGCTATGATAGGGGGATTTGGTAATTTTTTATTGCCATTATTAGTGGGAGGTCCAGATATGGCATTTCCAAGATTAAATAATATAAGTTTCTGACTATTACCTCCTAGCTTAATACTTTTCCTATTTGCTAGTGGTATAGAAAATGGAGCTGGTACAGGCTGAACATTATATCCACCTTTAAGTGGAATACAAGCTCATAGTGGACCTAGTGTAGATTTAGCTATTTTTGCCTTACATTTAGCAGGTATAAGTAGTTTATTAGGGGCTATAAATTTTATAACTACAATACTTAATATGAGAAGTCCAGGTATAAGATTACATAAATTAGCTTTATTTGGTTGAGCTATAGTTGTTACAGCTGTATTATTATTATTATCCTTACCTGTTTTGGCCGGTGCAATTACTATGGTTTTAACTGATAGAAATTTCAATACATCATTTTTTGAAGCCGCAGGAGGTGGTGATCCTATACTTTATCAACACCTTTTCTGATTCTTTGGTCATCCTGAGGTATATATCTTAATTATACCAGGTTTTGGTATTATTAGTACTACTATATCTGCTAGTTCTAATAAAAGTGTTTTCGGGTATTTAGGAATGGTATATGCTATGATGTCAATTGGAGTATTAGGATTTGTTGTTTGAAGTCATCACATGTACACTGTTGGATTAGATGTAGATACAAGAGCTTATTTCACAGCCGCTACATTAATTATAGCAGTTCCAACTGGTATTAAAATATTTAGTTGATTAGCAACATGTTATGGAGGATCTTTACAATTAACACCCTCAATGTTATTTGCTTTGGGTTTTGTTTTCATGTTCACAATTGGAGGACTTAGTGGAGTTGTTTTAGCTAACGCTTCTCTTGATATAGCTTTTCATGATACTTACTATGTTGTTGCTCATTTCCATTATGTTTTAAGTATGGGTGCCGTCTTTGCTTTATTTAGTGCTTGATATTTTTGAATACCCAAGATATTAGGATTAGGATATAATGAAACTTTGGGTAAAGCACATTTTTGAATAATGTTCATAGGAGTTAATCTTACTTTCTTCCCTCAACATTTTTTAGGTTTACAGGGAATGCCTCGTAGAATTAGTGATTATCCCGACGCATTTGCAGGTTGAAATCTTGTGAGTAGTTTTGGTAGTATAGTTAGTGTTGTTGCTACTTGATTATTCATATATATTGTATATGTGCAGTTACTAGAGGCTCGTGTTGTAAGTAGATATCCATGATTAAGCCCCGAATTTTATAGCGATAGCTTACAAACATTGTTAAATAGAAGTTACGGTTCTTTGGAATGGGCATTAACTAGTCCACCTAAACCTCACGCATTTGTAAGTTTACCTATACAAAGCTTTTTTATAAATAATCTATTTACCTATTCTATTATAAAAGACATATTAAAAAAATGTAATAACTTTACAAAGAAAGCAAGTATATTTTTACTACCCTACAGTATATTATATCTTATGTAAATATAAGATCTATTCAAAAGATATAGAGTTGTGTAATTGGATCTTTACACAAGTCCTGTATTCATGACATAGTCGACTTATGTATATTGTATTGTTTAGCTAAACAATCTATTATTATAGCTTATACACATAATTTAATGTTATTTTTTGACCCTTAGATATTAGGGGGGGGGGAGAGTTGTTTATAATTTTTATTAACCTATACATGCAGTTACTACTAATAATGTTATAACACATGTGTCTATTATATGTAGTGCTATAGCATGTAGTAATTACTTTGTATACTAAATTAATAAAACGTAGGTTTTTACTATGATTTTTTTTCAGATAAAAAGCCTGATTATTAATTTAATTTGTTATATATTCCTTAATATATATATATAACATTAGTTATATATTTTATCTATCTTAGATATTTCTATATATATATAACTAAGGGTTGTGTGGCAGGAGGTTTGCGTTTTGATTGCAGATCATAAATTAGAGGTTCGATTCCTCCATAACTCTATGTTTATAACATAAGCTGTATATATAATTATAGAAAAAAATTTTTTCTTAATTATTATTAATTGATAATCTTTAATGTATAAGTATATATTATATGAAGTTATTATATATTATATATAGTTATTATATAAATAATAGAAGTGTAATTAATAATAATAATTATTAATTACATACTTTAAAAGCAATGAAGGTTTCCTTTCTTATATAACAATATTACAAAATGATACAAGCAGCTAAAATTATAGGAACAGGTTTAGCCACTACTGGTCTAATAGGAGCGGGAGTAGGTATTGGTGTAGTTTTTGGTGCATTAATTTTAGGTGTAGCTAGAAATCCTTCATTAAGAGGTCAATTATTCGCATACGCCATTTTAGGATTTGCATTTGCTGAAGCTACTGGTTTATTTGCCCTTATGATGGCTTTCCTTCTATTGTATGTGGCTTAATATTATGGTTAAATAAATATAATTTATTCTCATAAAATTTACTTTTAGCATTCTTATTAGCTCAAGGGTAGAGCAAGATACTTCTAATATCGGGATCTTAGTTCGAATCTGAGATAAGAATTGAAAGACAATAATCTTTTTATATAGTTTAGTATATTATTAATACTGAATAAGTAATAAATAATGTCTAAGACATTATTTATTACTTATTGTTAATCAACGTATTAATTAGTATAATTGTGCAATTATAGTATTGCAATAATTTATTAGTTAAGTTAGATCTTTAGAATATTAAAATATGTTATATTTGCCTAACTTAATTTCAATAATAGAGGTTTTATTAGTAACAATACCTATTTTATTGGCAGTAGCCTATGTTACTGTGGCTGAGAGAAAAACTATGGCAAGCATGCAAAGAAGATTAGGACCTAATATAGTAGGATACTATGGTTTACTACAAGCATTTGCGGATGCCTTAAAGTTATTATTGAAAGAATATGTATCACCTAGTCAAGCCAACCTTATATTATTTTTCCTTGGTCCTATAATAACTTTAATTTTCTCTTTGTTAGGGTATGCTGTTATACCCTTTGGTCCAGGCTTAGCAATAAGTGATTATAATTTAGGTATATTATATATGTTAGCTGTTTCTTCTTTAGCTACATATGGTATATTATTAGCAGGTTGAAGTGCTAACAGTAAATATGCCTTCTTAGGTTCACTAAGAAGTACAGCTCAGTTGATTAGCTATGAATTAATATTAAGTTCTGCAATACTATTAGTTATTATGTTAAGTGGTAGTTTGAATCTTACTGTAAATATAGAAAGTCAAAGAACAATTTGATTTATAATTCCCTTATTGCCTATTTTCATTATATTTTTCATAGGGTCTGTAGCGGAAACTAATAGAGCTCCTTTTGATTTAGCTGAGGCTGAATCAGAACTTGTGAGTGGGTTTATGACAGAACATGCTGCAGTTATATTTGTTTTCTTCTTTTTGGCAGAATATGCAAGTATAGTATTAATTTGTATATTAACTACCATTTTATTTTTGGGTGGTTATTTGTATTATGATATAGATTTTCTCGTATTGTATTTAATACAATATGTTAACTTTGAATATTACTTAGAGTATTTGGTTAAAGAAGGGATTTGATTTTCTAACCCTTTAATAGAAGGATTATTTTATGGCTTAAGCTTGGGCTTAAAATCATCAATCATGATTTTTGTATTTATATGAGTTAGAGCTTCCTTTCCCAGGATACGTTTTGATCAGTTAATGTCTTTTTGTTGAACAATATTGTTACCTGTAGTTATTGCATTTATCGTATTAGTTCCATGTATACAGTATAGTTTTGAAATAATACCTAGTAATATTTCTTTATTATAAACATATTATAATAAAGAAAATAAATTGCTTATAAAAAATACATGTCATTTTTTATAAAGAATACATGTCACGTCATATAGTTACTTTTTTACTACATAATTATATGTGGTCTTAGTGAAGATTATGTAATAGTCCTGAGGGAAGTTTGTCTAGTGAAAGTATTATTTAAGATATGTTACTTTCGCTTCTATTGCTTGTACCTTTATTAGGTATATTTATTATATCTACAGGTATATCTTATAATTTAACATCTTTAAATATTAAACGAATGAAATTAATAGCCTTAATAATAAGCATATTAAATCTATTAATTTCATTAATAATATTTACATTATTTGATTTTAGTACAAATCAATTTCAATTTGTGCAAGAATATCATGAAGTAAGTTATTACGATTTTTACCTAGGCTTAGATGGCTTATCTATTTATTTTGTAATGTTAACTACTATAATAATGCCTATAGCATTACTATCTAATTGAGTATCAATAAAAGATAATATTAGGTCTTTTCTAATAATAATGTTATTGTTAGAAACTTTATTATTAGCCGTATTTTTAGTGTTGGACATACTATTATTTTATATATTTTTTGAAAGTATATTACCCCCTTTATTTTTATTAATAGGAATATTTGGATCTAGTAATAAGGTAAGAGCTAGTTTTTACCTATTCTTATACACACTGCTAGGATCGTTATTTCTATTATTATGCATCCTTACGATGTCCTCTATAATGGGAACTACAGATTTTGATGCCTTATATAAAACCAATTTTAATTATAGTACACAATTATTTTTATTTTATGGAATATTTATAGCCTTTGCGGTAAAAACTCCTACTATTTTCTTAAATACTTGATTATTAAAAGCTCATGTAGAATCACCTTTGGGGGGTAGTATTGTACTAGCTGCAATAGTTTTAAAGTTAAGTTTATATGGAATATTTAGATTAATATTACCCTTATTACCTAAAGCTTCTTTAGATTATACTTATATAATATATCTCATAGGTGTTATTACCATAGTATATGCTAGTTTTAGTACTTTGAGAACTATAGATGTTAAAGAACTTATTGCCTATAGTTCTGTATCTCATGCTGCCGTATATTTAATAGGAGTATTTAGTAATACTATACAAGGTATAGAAGGTGGAATAGTTTTAGGTTTAGCACATGGTTTTGTTTCAAGTGGTTTATTTATATGTGCAGGAGGTATATTATATGATAGATCGGCTACCAGATTAATCACTTATTATAGAGGTATTGCTCAATTAATGCCCTTATTTTCTATATTATTTCTAATATTATCTTTAGGTAATTGTGGGGTTCCTCTTTCCTTAAATTTTGTAGGGGAATTTATGTCTTTATATGGTGTATTTGAAAGAATACCTTTATTGGGCGTATTGGCTAGTTCTTCTATAGTATTTTCGGCTGCATATACTATTTATATGTTTAATAGAATAGTATTTGGAGGATCCTTTTCCAAAGATTTTAGGGCTAATATCCCTGATATTAATAAACGAGAATTTTATATCTTATTCACTTTAGTTCTATTTACAGTTATATTGGGTATATATCCTACACCAATATTGAATGGCTTGCATTATTCAACTTCTTCTTTAATATTTAGTGCTTCTATTTAAAAAAAAGGTTTTTTAACTTTTGTACAAGCAATAATTGCTTAATTGATATAGATTTTTTTAAGGCATCAATTTATCAAATTCTTTAATCCATAGACTCTTTATTATTAGGTAATTACATAAAAATTGTAGAAAAAATAGTTTTTAAGAAAAATCATGCCACAATTGGTACCGTTCTATTTTATAAATCAAGTAACATTTGTTTTTATCATTCTTATAACCATGATATACATTTTTTCAAAATACATTTTACCAAGATTTGTTCGTTTATTTTTAAGTCGTGTTTTTATAAGTAAATTATAAACTTATAATTTACTTATCCTATTATATATAACACTAGTTTTCCTGTATATATTTAAATAAAAACGAGGATTATACAAAAAATGCATAGGCATTTATTTACAGAAATTTCAAGCCCTTTAGACCAGTTTGAAATAAGAAATTTATTAAGTATAGATGCACCAATTTTAGCTAATATACATATATCTTTAAGTAATATAGGTTTATATCTTACAATAGGAATGTTCTTAATTTTATCTTTAAATATCTTAGCTACAAATTATAATAAAGTAGTAAGTGACAAGTGATCAATAAGTCAAGAATCAGTATATGCCACTATACATAGTATAGTAGTCAACCAGATAAATGCAAAAAGTGGGCAAATATATTTTCCTTTTATATATACTTTATTTATTTTTATTTTAATTAATAATTTAATAGGTATGATACCTTATAGTTTTGCATCTACTAGTCACTTTATTTTGACCTTTGCTCTTAGTTTTACTGTAGTTTTAGGTGCAACTATTTTAGGTTTCCAAAAGCATGGTTTAGAGTTTTTCTCCTTGCTAGTGCCAGCGGGTTGTCCTTTAGGTTTATTGCCTTTATTAGTCTTAATAGAGTTTATATCATATTTGGCTAGAAATATTTCTTTAGGACTAAGATTAGCTGCTAATATATTATCGGGACATATGTTATTAAATATATTAGCAGGCTTTGCATATAACATTATGACTTCTGGATTTATCTTATTTTTTTTAGGTTTAATACCTTTAGCTTTTATTATAGCCTTCAGTGGGTTAGAATTGGGTATCGCATTTATACAAGCTCAAGTTTTCGTAGTTTTAACCAGTTCTTATATAAAAGATGGTTTAGACTTACATTAGGAATTTTTTCTTGTCATATTTATAGGCTGGAGTCTCTTTTATATTTTAAGGTGGCTTACAATATTAAAAGTATATATATATTGTATAATATATAGTACAGGAAAGTCAGAAGTTTATTAAATATATACACTATGTATAGTGAGTGTTAGAGCTAAAGCTTTGGTATTTTAGAGAGAATATCTTATATATAAATATTTTCTTTTAACTATAAATTATATAGTACAAACATATATTATATATCATAATATAGTAATATATAATAATGAACTTACAAGCCTATATTAAACCTTTATTTAGACTAATAACTTTAACAAGAATCAGCTTAATTATAAGCCACCTTAAGAATATATATATATATATCTTATAGCAATAAGTTTTATAAAAATATAGAATTAATATATAATAGTAGTGGTAATCAAAACTTTTCATCATTTTCTTAAAAAAAAGAAAGTAGCATTTTTAGCTAAAAATTACCACTACGAAAAAAATATTTTTCTTGAGTTTGATGATGGCTCTGAATGAACGCTATTTAAGTGCTTGACACATGCTAATCGTACGTCTAATTTAAAAATAATATATATATATATTATTTTTTTAATTAGAAGTGGTGTACAGGTGAGTATATGATATTTTGGCTGCCTTAAAGCAAGGAAAAATAAATTCCTTATAATAAAAGGAAGATAATAAATCTTCCGTTTTAAGATGACAATAAATATCTCGGATAAGTAGTAGTTAATGTAATGGCTTAACTAGCTAAAAATTCCGTAATCGAGGCTGAGAGGTCGATCGATCACATTGGGTCTGAAAAAACCCCAATACGTATAGTACAGCAGTGAGGAATATTGGTCAATAGCCTAACGGCTGAACCAGTAACTTAAAAGAATGTATAGCTTTTGCTAGTCAACATTTGACAGTATCAAATGGGATATCGACTATGTCGAATAAAATTCTAGGTAGAATACTGATTGTGACAATATTCTACCTATGTGTCTTGACCAAATTACGTGCCAGCAGTCGCGGTAATACGTAGAAGACTAGTGTTATTCATCTTTATTAGGTTTAAAGGGTACCTAAACGGCATTGTTAGCCCAAATTAGGGTACGATATTGCTAGAGTTTTATAAGAGAAGGGGAGTATTTATGGAGTAGAGATAAAATTTTTTGATACCATGACGACTGACAACGGCGAAAGCAACCTTCTATCTAATAACTGACGTTGAGGGACGAAGGCTTGGGTAGCAAACAGGATTAGATACCCTAATAGTCCAAGCAGAAAATTATGAATGCCATAGACAAGGTTTAATTTTGTCTATAAATGAAAGTGCAAGCATTTCACCTTAAGAGTAATGCGGCAACGCAGGAACTGAAATCATTAGACCGTTTCTGAAACCAGTAGTGAAGTATGTTATTTAATTCGATGATCCTCGAAAAATCTTACCACAATTTGAATATTACCTTATAAGGGTATTACAAGCGTTGCACGGCTGTCTTCAGTTAATGTCGTGAGATTTTGGTTAGTTCCATAAAATTAACGAAAACCCTTGCTCTATTTATATATAATTATATAGGGCCGTTCACCACTATATTGGATATGATAAGAGGGACCAAGACAAGTCATCATGGCCTAAATATTGTGGGCTATAGACGTGCCACATATTCCTAGACAAATAGATGCGAAAATGTGAATAAAAGCTAATCTATAAAAACAGGATATAGTATGAATTGTAGTCTGAAACTCGACTATATGAATAAGGAATTACTAGTAATCGTGAATCACCATGTCACGGTGAATTTAATCTCAGATGGGTACTAACCACTCGTCAGGCGCCGAAAGAAGTATGTGCAATAAGTTTGGTGAGCCATTGTTTTTTATTCTGGATAATAAGATTTAGATATTAGAGTGGTGAATCTTCGTATGTGTGACTTTAATTGGTGTTAAGTCGAAATACGGTTCGTGTAGTGGAAATTGCACGGGATTAATTAATATTAGCAATAAATTGTATATAGAAATATATACAAAACTCATTATTGGTATAATAAGGTATGATATATCATACCTTATTTCGGTTCATAGCCGAAGATGGGTTAATTAGAAATATATTGTAATACGAGCTTTTCTTATTATATTGTTAATATATATATATAATCCATGGATAGTTACCCTAAATAAATAAGGTAACTTATTAGGTTAGAATAGTTTATGTATAATTCTTATATGAGGAAACTTCCGTTATTGGTAAGATGGGTTGAGCTGTAAACTCAATAGTATTATACTTTTAAGAGTTCGAATCTCTTGTTTCCTAACTCAAATTATCTTTTTTACTAATCCATATGTTGATTATATAAATGTATATAATATTATATATATTAATATATGAAATCATTTTATTGTACTTAATTTAGGTAATATTCGTATATTTATCAGCATTAAAAAGTTAGTCTTACATGTTATTTATATGTTATTAGTAATTGTGATAGTATATTAGATTATAGATAAATTACTATAATACTAATATATTATCACAATATAATTAATTCACTAATTTATTACATATGATTATAAAATATCTTTTTTAAAAAATAAAATATGTATATATATATATGCATATATAATATAAAGATTAAGGTTAAGATCTTAATAATATATCTATTATTTGGATTATATAAATAGTTTAAAGCCTTTATAGCTCAACGGTAGAGCGAAATACTGTTAATATTTTTATAGATGTTCAATTCATCTTAAGGGCTTATAGGATTTAATCTCTAAAAAGAAAGATTTAAGGATAGGCGTGTTAGCTTAATTGGTGAAGTGTTGTGCTACGGACACAAAGATTATAGGTTCGATTCTTATACACGCTTTATATAGTACCTTATGTTTAATTAATTTTTTCTCAAATAAGAAATTAAACATATTATTAGTTTTTTTCAGGCTGAAAAAAATAATGAGAAAAAATTAATCATACCTTGTGAATAGTATTTTAATTATAAATGAAACCTTTACTAATGGCTATAGAGCTGAAATATTGGACATTCTTTCAATAGTTTCTATAATATCCGGTATATTTGTTATTATTAGCAAGAACCCTATAGTATCCGTATTGTTTTTAATTGGTTTGTTTCTAAGTATATCAAGTTATTTAATAATATTAGGTATAAACTTTATAGGTTTATCCTACTTATTGGTTTATGTTGGAGCTGTATCTATATTATTTATATTTATATTAATGTTAATCAATGTTAGGATAAGTGAATTACTTAGTGATGCTAGTAATAGTATTCCTTTAGCAGTAATAGTTACAATTGCATTTAATTACACTATATATAAAGTTTTACCTTATAGCATTGCAACTCTTAATAGCTATATTATTGATTTGAATAATATCTTAAATAACATATTTTATAACAATTATGGTGATTTATTTCACCAAGTCTTGTCTTCAAGTAATAATAAAAGAGATAATGGTGAAATCCTATTTGTAACAAGTAAGATATGAGATGGTAACTTAGCAGAAACTAATCATATTACTGCTATAGGTAGTATAATATATACTAGCTATAGCATATGACTAATTTTAACCTCCATAATATTATTATTGGCGATGGTAGGAGCCATTGTTATAACAATAAAACAGAAAAACATAAGAGATAATTATATATAACCTCATCAGTTCTTATATCTCTTATAGAGGGATTAGCTCAATTGGTAGAGTGACTGTTTTACACACAGTAAGTTAGGCGTTCGACTCACCTATCCCTTAAGAAAATAGGGTTTTAATATAATTATCTACTTTTCTTATTATATATAAATTATATATGACATTATATGACTTATCATATATAATTTATATATATTTTATGTACATGAAGGTATGTATAATATAAAAGCCAAAATTTTAATTAAAAAACTATAATTTATTATAAGATATTATAATAAAGAGATTGGAAATATATTTAATAAAAAAAATGACAAATCTAACTAGAAGTACATTTCAAGCTCATCCCTTTCATTTAGTAAGTCCTTCACCTTGACCTATATATAGTAGTATCTCCCTATTAACCTTAACCACTAGCGGTGTACTATCAATGCATGGCTTTAGTAATGCAGAGTATTTCTTAGCTTTAGCCTTTATATTGGTAATTTCCTCAATGTCATTTTGATTTAGGGATGTTATAAGTGAGGCTACCTATATAGGAAATCACACCTTAGCAGTACAGAGGGGATTAAATATGGGTGTTGCTTTATTTATAGTGTCTGAAGCCTTGTTCTTTTTGGCTATTTTTTGGGCCTTTTTTCATAGTGCTCTAAGTCCTACTATAGAACTTGGGGCTCAGTGACCTCCTATGGGTATAGAAGCCATTAATCCCTTTGAATTGCCCCTACTTAATACAGTCATACTATTAAGTAGTGGGGTAACAGTTACATATGCTCATCACTCATTAATACAGGGAAATAGAAGCGGAGCTTTATATGGCTTACTTATAACAGTTATATTAGCAATAATTTTTACCGCCCTACAAGGTATAGAATATACGGTTTCTTCTTTTACTATAAGTGATGGAGCTTTTGGCTCATGTTTTTATTTTGGTACTGGTTTTCATGGATTACATGTCATGATTGGTACTGCCTTCTTAGCAGTAGGTCTATGACGAGTACTTGCTTATCACTCAACTGAAAATCACCACCTTGGCTTAGAGTCAGGTATATTATATTGACATTTTGTAGATGTCGTTTGATTATTTCTTTTTATTTCAATATATTATTGAGGTTCATAGTATTACTTATAATAATTTATTATTATACTATACAATTGTGCAGTTTTGTTTACAAAAAGACTTTAGTTTAATTATGAGCATTTTTTATTACAATTATTAATCATTGAATTGTAGTGATCACTACTAATTTCCTTAAAAAGTAATAGTGTTCTATTACTTCTATGACATTTTTACTAAATTTATTATTTCCACTATTTATGTTATAAATCTTTATATTTTTCTCTCTATAATAGGGTTTATATATAAAGAGATCTTAGCTTAATCGGCAAAGTATATGACTTTTAATCATCATTATAGAGGTTCGAATCCCCTAGATCTTATCAATAATAAACGGCTATAGGTTAATGGTAAACTCATCGCCTTCCAAGCGAATTTTGTCGGTTCGAGCCCGATTAGCCGTAATGTTTTAGATTATATACATTATATTGTTAAGTTAATAGTTAAAAAAAGAGATAAATTCTCTTAACATATTTCCATAAAAAAAAATTTCTATCTAACCTATTTTAAGTAACAAATTCTTTCAATAAAACACTGTGTATTACATACACTTGTTTCTTCCAAATGGCCATATTATAAAAAAGTTGTCTTTTAAATTAAAAAATTCAATAGATAATGAAGATATTATTTAATATATTTATCTTGAATTGCTCACCTGTATTGACGAGTACTTATAAAGTATATAATATGATAATATTTATATAGAGTTTGCTTAATATAAAAAAATTTTTGAGTTTATCTATTCTGTGTTTCACAAAATTTTAAACTATATAATTTTTTTATAGTATAGTCCATTTTTGGTGATAAACGAGAGGATATATAAGTATAGACTATATATAAACATATCTAATTTTGGTTCAATTCCTATTATGGGTTAATAATCTAATAACTATTAGACTAAATGGGTTAGTAACTTAATTGGTAAAGAACTTTCTTGTCACGAAAGTAGATGCCGGATCGAAGCCGGTTTGACCCGATTATTTCTAAAATATGTATTTATAATGGGAGGAGTTGCCATAGGTAAAGCGAGTCGTTTGCTAAACGATATCTACTATAGATTTAGGCGTTCGAATCGCCTCTCTTCCGGCATATTATAAATAGTCTAATTTTTATTAGTTAGAAGAGTATAATTTAATTGGTAAAATCGGAAACTTCAAATTTCTTTTTCTCAGTTCAAGTCTGAGTACTCTTGTATATTTTAATGTTATATATAATAAAAAAATTCCTTAGCTTAATCGGTAAAGCTTATTCTTGATAAGAATATGTTCAGTGTTCAATTCATTGAGGAATTATGTACTATTAAAGAGAATTGACCGAGTGGTTTAAGGTGATAAGCTTGAAACTTATTAAATAGTAATATTTCATCCGTTCGAATCGGATATTCTCTGGGTATTTGTAATGTAATGTAATGTAATGTAATGTAATGTAATGTAATGTAATGTAATGTAATGTAATGTTTTCTTACCTAAATAAAATTATTTAAGGAAAACGGGTTAGAGCCAGGCTGGTTAGGCGTCTCATTTGGGTTGAGAAATTGTTATGTTCGAATCATAATAACCCGAAATAAAACAAATTATTTATTACTTATTATTAATAAATAATAGTAATGCGATGTGATCGATATAGAAATAATGTTATTATACTACGAATTCGTAGTATAGGCAAGTATATAAAGGAACTATTAGGGATACCTTGCTATATATTAAAGAGAATATAGATTAAGTTGTGTTTGTAACTGTAAGGGATAACACATGCACTCTTAGAGAAATTCAATAATAAACGAAGTGAATTGAAATATCTTAGTAACTTTAGGAAAATAAATCAAACGAGATTCTATTATTAATGTGAATAAAAGTAGAACAGTCTAATAAGTAAAAATAATTTTTATTATTTTCTTTGCTTAAAAATAAGTAAAATGGGTTATAAATCTGTTTGAATAAATTTATAGGGGAACCTTCCTCTAAGGCTAAATATAATATATAAGCGACAGCATATAGTACTGTGAAGGTAGGTTTTAATTAGTAGTTTTATAAGCAGCTCAAGCAAAATTTAAATAAATAGTAAGAGCGTACCTTTTGCATAATGGGTCAGCGAGTTAATATTAGATGCAAGCAAATGTAAAACATTTGCCTAGATAAACCGATTATGAAATAATGAATTAGTATCTAATGTTAGACCCGAAGCCTAGTGATCTTACCACAGTCAGGGTTATAAAAGCCCGAACGGTTTATCGTTGTAAAGATATCCGATGAACTGTGGTAAGTTAGTGAAAGACAATACTGACTAGGATAGCTGGTTTTCTGCGAAACCTATATGAGTAGGCAATTTAAGTTACATCCTTGCAGGTACAGAACTGTGATCTCAGGCAAAAAATATACCTTTACTATTAGTAAAGGTATATTTTTTGCATATATCGGGGAATCGTGAAGATTTTATCGGTGAGTATTCGCACTCGGAAGGGCAATGATGAATCTTTAATAATCGGACATAGTACGCTAAGGTTGTATGTCTAAAGGGAAACAGCCCAGAACAAGAGTTAAGGTTCCAAAATTATTGTTAAGTGAAATTAAGGAAGTTTATATCTTATATGACTAGGAAATAGGCTTAGAAGCGGTCATTTTTTAAAGACCTCGTAACAGAGCACTAGTTTAGTAACTAAAAAATTTTTTTACATTGATAATAGCACCGAAAATTCAACGGATCTAAATAATATACCGAAACCTTGTCCATATTTATAAATAAAAATTTTTAATTATTATAAAAAATGGGGTAGTGGAACATTGGGTAAATGTTAGATTTTTTCTTAAATAGATTAATGATTAAATAACCCAAGTGATAATGCTGACATGAGTAACGAAAAAGGGGATGTATATCAAGATAATTTTACTAATAGCTAAGTAAAGAAAGCTTAGAGACGCAATTTTTCTAAGTCTAACTGTTTACAATATCCCCTCGCCTAAAGCTTATGGTTTTATTAAAGTAACGGCCTCTAAATTTATAAACCTAAAGGATTAAATGATGAGAAAATTCTTGTCTACGAAGTAACAACCTTTATTTTAAAAGTAATAAAGGTTCTGGAAAAACAGTAACAAGTTTCTTTTCGCCACAATAAACTAAAGAGATGAGTGGTGTTAAGAGGTGACATAAGAACCGTACCTAGAAACTACCTATCAAGTAAGCAAGTAGAGAATACGAAGGCGTTTGAGTGAACAATCATTAAGGAACTCGGCAAACTAACTACCGTAACTTCGGGATAAGGAGAGCCATTCCTCTTGATTAATATCAAGTAAAGAATAGGAAGCATGGAATAGTGTTGTACGACTGTTTAATTAAAACAAAGCACTCTGCAATAAGATAATAAATCAAAGTATTGAGTGTGATTTCTGCCCGATGTCGGCTGGTTAACGAATTTACTAAGTTGACTAAAATAAGCTTGGTTTTAAAGGAAACCCCGATCAATGGCGGCCTTACCTATAAGGGTCCTAAGGTAGCGGAATACCCTGGCCGTTAAATGCGGTCTTGCATGAATGATTTAACGATACAACAGCTGTCTCAATGATTGGCTCAGTGAAATT
>Ga0209006_10000761_pt1 | contig 29730 bp, 28 predicted proteins | sample JacPin_JW_Ref_O2_FD_188567 | JGI IMG/M metagenome (GOLD analysis project Ga0209006, IMG submission 188567) | Forest soil microbial communities from Algoma, Ontario, Canada - Jack Pine, Ontario site 1_JW_Ref_O2 (SPAdes) (version 2) | ecosystem: Environmental > Terrestrial > Soil > Boreal...
GTCGATGCCCAAGGAGAACATCGAGCGCGCGATCGCCAAAGGCACGGGCGAGGGCGGCGAGGCGGACGCGATCGAGAGCGTGCTCTACGAGGGCTACGGTCCCGGTGGCGTGGCGGTGCTCGTCGAGGCGCTGACCGACAACCGCAATCGCACCGGCGCCGACGTCAGGCACGCGTTCTCCAAGAACGGCGGCAGCCTCGGCGAGCCCGGCTCCGTGGCCTACCTGTTCGACAAGAAGGGCGTGATCGTGATCGACGCGGAGCGCTACTCCGAAGACGATCTGATGGTCGCCGTCGACGCCGGCGCCGAGGACATCGGCACCGATGACGACGTGTTCGAGGTGGTCACCGCGCCGACGGACTTCGCGCGCGTGCGCCAGGCGCTGGAAGATGCCGAGGTGCAGATGGAGAGCGCTGAGGTCGCCTACCGTCCTTCGAGCCTCGTGCCGCTCGACGAGGGCCACGCGGGCAGCCTGATGCGCCTGATCGACGCGCTGGAAGACAACGACGACGTAAGCGCGGTGCACGCCAACTTTGACGTGTCCGCAGACGTGCTCGAGCGTGTCGCAGGCTGAGCGTCCCGAAGACGCTGCCGCGAGGCTGCCCCCCGTCGTGATCCTGTGCGGCGGGCGCGGCACGCGTCTGCAGGAGCACACGCAGGCGATCCCCAAGCCGCTGGTGGAGATCGGCGGCATACCGATCGTCGGGCACGTGATCCAGCTCTATGCCGTGCAGGGCTTTCGCCGCTTCCTGCTGGCGACCGGATACCGCAGCGAGCTGATCGAGCGCTTCGTCGCGGAGCACGAGTGGCCGGCGGGCGTGAGCGTCGAGTGCATCGACACTGGACTGGAGACCCAGACCGGTGGGCGCATCAAGCTGCTGGAGGAGCGCCTGGCGGGCGAGGAGCTGTTCTGCGCGACCTACGCTGACGGCGTCGCCGACATCGACCTGGAGGGCCTGTTGGCCTTCCACGCCGGGCACGGCGCGCTCGCGAGCATGACCGTCGTTCGGCCGCAGCTGCAGTTCGGGGTGACCGAGCTGACCGAGGACGGGCGCGTGACCGGCTTTCGCGAGAAGCCAACCTCCGATCACTGGATCAACGGCGGCTTCTTCTGCTTCGCAGCCGAGTTCCTCGACTACCTCGATCGAGACAGCGTGCTCGAGCGCGCGCCGCTGGAGCGCCTCGCGGCCGCCGGCGAGCTGCGCGCGCACCGGCACGAGGGCTTCTGGGAGTGCATGGACACCTACAAGGACGCCGTTGCGCTCAACGACCTGTGGGCGTCCGGCAGGGCGCCGTGGCGGGTGCGTGGCGCAGAGGATGTGCGCTCGAGCTCGGTTAGCTTGCAGAGTGCCGCGCCCTGAACAGCCTCACCGGCCCGCGAATCCCTTTGAGCTTGCGCTCGCCTGCGAACGACCACACGTACTCGCCACTGATCGACTCGCGTATCTCGCGCTCGACCAGCACGCTGCCGGGGCGTGCGATCGCGGTGATGCGGCTGGCGAGGTTCACCGGCCGCCCGAACCAATCGCCCGCACGCGGAAGCGCAAGCCCGAGCGCGGCTCCCGCTCGCAGCTGCGGGAAGTCCTCGCCCTCGGCATTGGCTGCGTCGACGAGATCCAGCGCCGCCCGCAGCAGCGGATCGGCGTCCGGTGAGGCGAGCATCGCGGCGTCGCCGATCGTCTTCACGAGCCGCACCGGCGGCGCCGCGACCTCCGTGGCGAGCGTCTCCAGGCGCGCCGCGAGCTGGCCGAGCTCCTCGGGCGGTACCTCCTCGCCGAGCCGGGTGAAGCCGACGAGGTCTGCGAAGCAGACGGCGACCTCGCGCGACCCCGGCAGCCGCCCGCCGCTTCGCTCCATCGCGCTGATCACCTCGCTCTGAGCGGTGTGGCGCAGGTGCAGCGCGAGCACGTTGCTGATCAGCGGGTCGACCATCGGGTAGAGCTGCGCCGCCGCCTCGCCGTAGCGCGTGGCGAGCTCGCTTTCGCTCATCCCCGGCTCGAGCACCAGCTTCAGCGGCAGCGCCCGCAACGCCTCCGCCGCCTGGGAGAGGCCGCGGCCGAGCACGCGCAGCAGCTCGAGGATCTCCTCGTCGGAGATGCCCGCTTCCCGCGCGATCAGCACGCGTCTGGCCGACTCGAGCTCGGCCTCCGTGTAGACGGGCTCGCCCGGCTCGGGGATCGGCAGGCCCATCGCGCGGCGCGCCGACACGAGGAACTCCATCTCCACGCCGCTGCGCTCTGACACCTCCGCGGCGGTGTAGCGCTCGGGGCCCACGATCACGCGATCGGCGGGCAGGAAGATGACCGTGCCGGTCGCCGTCGAGCGCCTGAGCTCGGAGATCGGCATGCCTTCCGCGGTCAGCTGCACCAGGAGCGCCAAGCGCTCCGCGCGGGCCTCGCCGTCGAGCCCGTCGAGCAGTCCCTCGGCGGCGAAGTCGATCGGCGCGGGCTCCATCGCAGCGCAGCGTAAGGCAGGCAGGCGTCCGATGGCGGGCGCAGAATCACAGACCGTGGTCGTCCTCGGCATAGATCCTGGCTTGGCAAATACCGGCTACGGCGTCGTCGCGCGCCGCGGCGGGCGCCTGCTGGCGCTCGACGGAGGCGTGATCCAGACGCCCGCGGAGCTCAGCGCCGAGCGCCGGCTCGCGCAGATCCACGCCGCGGTCAGCGCTCTGATCGACGAGCACCAGCCCCACGCGATGGCCCTGGAGGAGCTGTACTTCGGCCAGAACGTGCGCACCGCATTCGCGGTCGGGCAGGCGCGCGGAGTCGTGATGCTAGCCGCCGGCCAGCAGGACATTCCCTGTAGCGGCTACACGCCCCAGCAGGTCAAGGCCGCGGTCTGCGGCTCGGGCCGCGCGCAGAAGGACCAGGTGGCGAGGATGGTGATGGTCCTGCTGAGCCTGACAGAGGAGCCGCGCCCCGATCATGCCGCCGACGCGCTCGCTGTGGCGCTCTGCCACGCCAACTGCGCGCCCCTGGCCAGCGCGCTCGAGGGAGCCCTGGCGTGATCGCCCTGTTGCGTGGTGAGGTGGCGCTGCGCCGCAGCGACCATGTCGTGATCCTCACCGGCGGCGTGGGCTATCGCGCGGCGGTCTCCGCGCAGACGCTCGCACACGTGCCCGCGGTCGGCGAGCAGGCGACGCTGCACACGCATCTGATCGTTCGCGACGACGCGCTCGCCCTGTACGGCTTCGCATCCGAGCAGGAGCGCGACCTGTTCCTGATGCTGCTCTCAGTTCAGGCCGTCGGCCCGAAGGTGGCGCTGGCGGTGCTCTCAGCAGGGCCGCCGCGCGCGCTGGTCGCCGCGCTGGCCGCAGGGGACGCCGCGCGCTTTCAGGCGGTGCCCGGGATCGGTAAGCGGACCGCCGAACGGATCATCGTGGAGCTGCGCGAGAAGGTCGGTGTTGAGGCCGAGTCCGCTGCCTCTGCGCGCGTGCCGATCGTGGCACGGCGTGGAGAGCCGCAGGACCCGCGGATGCTGGCGCGCGAGGGCCTGCTCGAGCTCGGCTATGCACCGCTCGAGGCTGAGGAGCTGCTCGCTGGGGCGGAGGGTGAGAGCGCCGAGGAGCTGATCGGAGCAGCCCTGCGCCTGGCGCGGGCACCATCATGAGCGAGATGATCGAGACCGTCGCGCGCATCCAGACGCCCTACCTCGTCGCCGAGGACGAGCTCGACCGTTCGCTGCGGCCACGGCGCCTGGAGGAGTTCGTCGGCCAGGAGACGTTGCGCGAGCAGCTGGCGGTTGCGATCGAGGCGTGCAGCGCCCGCGGTGAGGCGCTCGACCACGTGCTGCTGGCGGGGCCTCCCGGCCTTGGCAAGACGTCGCTGGCTCAGATCGTGGCGGCGGAGCTGGAAGTGCCGTTCGTGCAGACCGCCGGTCCGGCGCTCGAGCGCAAGGGAGACATCGCCGCGTTTCTGACGGCGCTGGAGCCGCGCAGCGTGTTCTTCGTGGATGAGATCCACCGCCTCGCACGCACGCTGGAGGAGACCTTCTACCCGGCGATGGAGGACCACAAGCTGCCGATCACCGTGGGGCAGGGGGCGGGCGCGCGCGTCGTGACGCTTGAGCTGCCGCCGTTCACGCTGGTCGGTGCGACGACGCGAACAGGGCTTCTGACGACGCCGCTGCGTGACCGCTTCGGTATCCAGGCGCGCCTGGAACCGTATTCGGTGGGAGAGCTTGCGATCATCGTGCGCCGCTCCGCCGGGATCCTCGACATCGAGCTCGAGGAGGACGGAGCGATTGCGATCGCCGCGCGCAGCAGGGGCACGCCGCGCGTGGCCAACCGGCTGCTCAAGCGCGTGCGCGATTACGCGGAGGTGCGCATGTCGGGCGTGGTCACGGCGGCGGCCGCACACGCGGCCCTCGAGATGCTCGAGGTGGATGCACGTGGCCTCGACCGCCTCGATCGCGAGATTCTCAGCGCGATCTGCGCGAAGTTCGCCGGCGGCCCCGTGGGTCTCTCGACACTCGCCGTGGCTGTTGGAGAGGAGCAGGACACGATCGAGGACGTCTACGAGCCCTATCTGTTGCAGGAGGGTCTGATCAAGCGCACGCCGCGCGGCAGGACTGCGACCCCGGCCGCGTATGAGCATCTGGGACTCCCCCATCCGGGGACAGGCGAGGCGCCGGCGCCGGCGGGGGCGTCGCTGTTCTGAGGCGCGCGTTGTGCGCTGAGGACGACGGTCCGCCCTCCGGGCGCCTCCACCGCTCTGCTTGCGTAGTCTGTTAGGGACACCATGGCCCATCCATTCATCTGCCCAAACTGCGGTCACCGCACCACCGAGCTCGATCGCAACATCGGCTTCACGCGTCAGCGCAAGGGCTGCGAGAAGTGCGGCTTTGCGTTCCTGTTCGAACTCCTCGACGACTACTACCCGGCTCCGGACGCGGCGTTCTTCGTCTGTGACGGCGAGGGACGGATCGTTGGCTGCGGCAAGAACTCCTTCGCATTCACGGGCGTCGAGGAGGAAGAGGTGATCGGCCAGCGCGTCGAGCAGGTGCTCGGCCTGAGCTTCGCAAACGGTGACGATCCGGTGGCGACCGTTCTGGAGTGGGGCGTGCGCGCGCTGGAGGTTCAGGTACAGGTCTCGGGCGAACGTGACGTGGCGGCGAACGCCAAAGCGGACATGTTCCCCGCCTATGACGACGACGGCGGGCTGTTGCTGGTGCTGACCCCCGACAAGTAGTCTCATTGGACGATGACCGACCGCCGCCGCAACATGTTGATCCTTTTGATCGTCGCTGGCCTCGTCGCAGGGTCGCTGGTGGCGATCACCGCGAAGAAAACACGACTCGGCCTCGAACTGAAGGGCGGCGTCGAGCTCGTCTACGAGGCGAAGCCGACCGCGCAGTCCAAGGTGACCACCGAATCGCTGGAACGTGCGATCAACATCATGCGCACCCGCGTCGACCAGCTGGGCGTCGCCCAGCCGGAAATCAACCGCTCCGGCGAAAAGGAAATCGACGTCGCGCTGCCCGAAGTCAAAAACGTCCACCAGGCCGAACAGGAGGTGGGGAAGACCGCCCAGCTGCAGTTCTATGACTGGGAGACGAACGTGATCGGCGCCAACGGCGAACCGGCGCCCACCGAAGGCACGGTTACGGGCGACACCACGAGCGACGGCCCGGGCGGCGTGACCGCGGGTCTACCGGAGTACCAGGCCGTCCTGCGCGCGGAAAAACGCAAGCCCGAACTGCGCGACACGGACACCACCTGGCAGAAAGGCTGCACTGCGGAACAGAAGAGCGGCTGCATCTACGGCACCTGGTACCTCCTCGACACGGCCCACGAAAAGGTGCTGCGCGGGCCGGAAGAAAACGAACAGAGCCTCTATACCGGCCTGAAGGCGCCGAAGGGCGCGAAGCTGAAGGCGGTGCGCGTGAACCCGGGCACCGTGCTCGTGCAGGCTCACCCGGTGGAAACGAACAACGGCAAGATCACCGACGCCTCGCCGAACAGCTGGTACGTGCTGAAGGACAATCCCGTCCTCAGCGGCTCGGACATCACCAACCCGACGCAGAGCAACGACGAATCGACCGGCCAGCCGAACGTGACGTTCGGCTTCACCTCCCACGGCAAGGGGATCTTCGAAAAGGTCACGAAGGAAATCGCCCATCGCGGCCAGGAAGCCAAGCTCCCGGGCGTGACCAAGGAAGAGGCGCTGCAGCACTTCGCGGTCGTCCTCGACGGGCAGCTGATCACGGTGCCTTCGATCGACTTCGAAAAATACCCCGAAGGGATCGACGCCTCGACGGGCTCCGAGATCTCCGGCGGGTTCACGATCACCTCCGCGCAGAGCCTCGCCAACGAGCTGCAGTCCGGCGCGCTGCCGATCAGGCTGTCGCTGATCTCGCGTTCGCAGGTCTCAGCCAGCCTGGGTAAACAGGCGCTAAGCCAGGGTGTGCTCGCACTGATCGCGGGATTCGCGGTGGTGTGCCTCTTCCTGCTGTTCTTCTACCGCTTCCTCGGCATGATCGCCGTCGGCGGTCTCGTGATCTACGGCGCTTACTTCTTCGCTCTGGTGAAGCTGATCCCGGTCACGCTGACGCTGCCGGGGATCGCCGGGCTGATCCTCACGATCGGGGTGTGCGCTGATGCGAACATCGTGATCTTCGAGCGCGTCAAGGAGGAGATCAGGGGCGGAAGATCGATCGTCTCCGGTATCGCCACGGGCTACAAGCACGGCTTCGCCGCGATCGTCGATGCCAACGTCGTCACGTTCATGACGGCGTTCATCCTGTTCGCGCTGGCGACCGCCGAAGTCAAGGGCTTCGCCTTCACGCTCGGTATCGGCGTGCTGGTCTCGCTGTTCACCGCGGTGCTCGCCACGCAGGCGGCGCTCGGCGTGATGAGCCGCTCGCGGCTGATCAGCCACCCGTCGGCGCTTGGTGCCAGCGGCAACCACAAAGGCTGGACCTTCGACTTCATGGGCGCGTCCAAGTGGTTCTTCTCGATGTCGGGCACGATCCTGTTGATCGGGGCGCTCGCGATCGGCGGCAAAGGCCTGAACTTCGGGATCGACTTCAAGTCGGGCACGCGCATCCAGACGGCGTTTATCCAGCACGTCTCGGCGGCGGAAGTGTCGAAAGTCCTGAGCTCGCAGGGCTACGGCACCGCCGAGGTCCAGAAATTCACGAACAAGAGCGTCGGCGGATCGGGCTATCAGATCTCCACGAAGACGCTTCACCCCGAAAAGGTCGATGCGATCGAGCGCGCGCTCGAAACGAAGTTCGGCCGCGGCACCCCCGGCACGAAAGGCTTCATCCCGGGCATCAAGGACTTCTCCTCGACCTCCATCGGGCCGACGTTCGGGAAAACAGTCGCCAACGCGGCCGTGATCGCGATCATCGCCTCGCTGCTGGTGATATCCGCCTACATAGCTCTGCGCTTCGAGTGGAAGTATGCGATCCCGGTGCTGATCGCGCTGATGCACGACCTGCTGATCACGGCAGGGGTCTACTCGCTCACGGGGAGGGAAGTCACGACGGCGACGGTCGCCGCTCTGCTGACGATCCTGGGGTACTCGCTGTACGACACGATCATCGTGTTCGACCGAATACGCGAGAACGTGCCACGCATGCCGCGCGCCGCGTTCTCGCAGATCGTCAACCGCTCGATGTCCGAGGTCGTCACGCGATCGTTGGCGACGAGCTTCTGCACGCTGCTGCCGGTGCTCGCGCTGCTGCTCTTCGGCGGTGAAACGCTGAAGGACTTCGCCTTCGCGCTGATGATCGGCATCGCCTCGGGTGCATACTCGTCGATCTTCATCGCCTCGCCCGTGCTCACCCACTGGAAGGAGCGCGAGACGGGCTACCGCGCGCGCCGCGCACGGATCGTGCGCGAACTGGGCGCCGTGCCCGCGTACGCCACCACCGCCTCGGGGGCGCCCGAGGACGTCGAGCCGACGCAGAAGCGCCGCCGCACGCGCAGCGGAAGCCTCGTTGCGCCGGAGGAACCGGGGCAGCAGATATCGCGCGACGAGTTCCAGGAGCTCGTGCGCGACCTCGGCGTCGATGAGGGCAACGGCGGCGCGCCCTCGCGGGGCGGACGCCCGGCCGGGTCCAGGGCGAGCACGGCATCCGTGGCACCGCCGGCGCCCCAGAGCCCGTCCGCACCATCCCCGGAGGGGGAGCGCGACCCGGCGGCCGATCTCACGCCCGAGGACCTGGTGCTCAAGGAAGACCCCAAGCAGCGGCAGAAACCCCGCAGGGCGAGCACGCGCCGCAACAAACGCCACGGCAGGTCGCGCTGATGGGGCTGCTCGGCTGGGTGATCATGGGTCTAGCGATCTGGCACTTCACGATCTTCATGCCCGACCGCTTCTGGGGCGGGATCGTCGGCGCCTTCATCGGCTCGCTCGTCGGCTCTGTGATCTTCGGGCTGATTATCTACGGGGTGAAAGTCTCCTCGCTGAAGATTCCCGGCGAAAAGGCGACCGACGTAGGGGTCGTGCTCTACGCCGTCCCCGGAGCGTTGATCGGAATCGCCGTGATCTACCTCGAGGGCATGCGCCGCGAACGTTCGGGCGCGATGCACGAGCACCTGCCGCAGTAGCGTCCGATCACTCGAATTGCCCGGGTACTGAAATAGTACAGTCCGCTGGGCAGTAGCGGCGCCTGTGGCATAAGGTCCCATCCTCAAACGGCGACTAGGAGGGAACCTGTGTACGGAGAATCGAAGGGGCTCAGGATCGGCATGCTCGTTGTGCTCGCGGCCTGTGCCTTGGCGGTGCCGAGTGCGGCGTCCGCGACGACCACGCTGTGGGTCTCGGAAAATGTGCCGAGCGCACCGTTCAACAGCTGCGAACACCCTGGATACGACCACATCCAGGAAGCGCTGGGAGGCCCCGGCACGGCGATTCATGTATGCGCGGGCACCTATCCCGAACAACTGACGATTGAACGTGCGATCGCGATCACCGGTTATGGGGGAGCGACGCTCAAGCTGCCTGCGGTAACGCAGACCTCAGCCTCCCCCTGCGACGTTGTCTCAGAAGAAGCCTCGAAACTCCCGGATCAGGACGCGATCTCGATTTGCGGTATCCACAAGGTGTCGATCACGGGGCTGCAGATAAACGCCGTGTGGCCGGGCGAACCGGTCGGCAATTCGGTGTCCTGCGCTTACAACCTGAACGGCATTCTCGTCGCGGGCGGCGCGAATCTCGAACTTGACAATTCGACTGTCGTCGGAGCCCGCCCGCATCTGATCAACGGCTGCCAGTATGGCGTCGGTGTGCAGATCGGGATGTCCTACACCCCCACGCTGGGTGTCGGTGTCGCAGAGCTCTCCGGTGACACGATCGACGGCTATGACAAGAACGGTATAACCGTCGAAGGCGGCGAATCCCACGCGACGATCGCGAAAACGACCGTCACCGGCGACGGACCGCTCGAAGCCACGGGGCAGAATGGGATTGGCGTCCAGCTCGGCGCGAAAGCGACGATCACCGGGTCGACGATCTCGCGCAACGAGTGCGAAAACGCGACCTGCGGCGAAGACGCGCTCACCGACTATCAGGCCGACGGCGTTTATTTCTACGAAGCCGGCACCGGCTCGAGCCTGCTCAAGTCGAGGGTGTTCGAAAACGACCTGGGTGCGGAAGCGTATGACTCGACCGTTGCCGATCCGTCGATTTCGCACGACAGGTTTGAAAACAACAGATGGGAGTCCGTGCAGATCAGTCAGGGCTCCGCGACGATCGACAAGGACGTGATGCACGGCGGTGCGGTCGGCATCCAGCTGCTGCAGTACGCGGGGCAGGCCTATGGCCCCACCGGCACTGCCACTCACGACACGATCGAATCGATGAGCTCGTGGGCTGTCCTCGGGCGGTCCGATAAGAGCAGCGAAGACAAGCCCGGAGAACTGACTATCACGAAGAGCAAGATCTCCGGCAACCCGGGCCCCAGGCCGCTGGAATCCGTGGAATCTGAAAACCCGACGCGGCTGAAGATCTACGCAGAAAAAGACCACTAGCTGCAAAGGCGAAGTGCCTTCCGACGGCCGTGTCGCTAGAACGCGGCACGGCCGTTCGGTCGGGCCACCCCGTTCCGTCCCACCCTGGCCGTAGTCTCGCCTGGGTGCAGCCCTGCCGCTTTGAGATACCCGACTGCCCCGAGCAGGACGTCGCGCTCCTGCAGCGCGAGCTGGGGGTGAGCGGCCCCGTCGCGCAGGTGCTGGTGCGCAGGGGCATGGCCGAGCCCGCGCTCGCTCGCGCGTTCCTGGACTGCAGCGAGGAGCACTCGCCGGAGCTGTTCGCGGGTATCGGCGAGGCGGTCGCGGCGATCCTCCGCCACGTCCGTGAGGGCACGCGGATCACCGTCCACGGCGACTACGACGTGGACGGGGTCTGCTCGACGGCGGTTCTCGTGCGCGCCCTGCGCGAGCTCGGTGGCGACGTGGACTTCTACCTGCCAGACCGGGCCAGCGACGGATACGGCCTGAACCTGGACACGGTGCGCCGCCTGGCGGCGCGCGGTACGCGGCTGCTCGTCACCGTCGACTGCGCGGTCACAGCCGTCCAGGAGGTCGCGGCCGCCCGGGCTCTGGGCCTCGAGGTGGTCGTCACCGACCATCACTCACCGCGCGCCGACGGCGTGTTGCCGGAGGCCCCGATCGTGCATCCGCGGCTGTGCGGCTACCCCTGCGCCGACCTGTGCGCCACGGCCGTCGCATACAAGCTGGCTGAGGCGCTGTACACGGCGCTCGGACGCGATACGCGCGCCCTGCGGGGAGACCTCGACCTCGTCGCGCTCGCGACGGTCGCCGATGTCGTGCCGCTGATTGGTGAGAACCGGACGCTGGCGCGCCGCGGGCTGCGCGCCCTGGCGGCCACCGCGAAGCCAGGCCTGCGCGCCCTGATGGCGGTTGCAGGGGTGGACCCATCTACCGTTGCCGAGAGGGCGCTCGGGTTCGCGCTGGCACCGCGCCTGAATGCGGCCGGCCGCCTCTACAGGGCGGACGCGGGCCTCGAGCTGATCCTCACGGACGATCCGCAGCGCGCCGAGCACATCGCGCAGGAGCTTGACAGCGCCAACCACGAGCGTCGGCAGATCGAGCGCCGGATCCGCTTCGAGGCCGAAGCGCAGATGGCCGAGCTCGGCGAGCGCCCCGCGTACGTGCTGGCCGGTGAGGACTGGCATCCGGGAGTGATCGGGATCGTCGCCTCGCGCATGGTCGAGCTCAGCGGGCGGCCTGTGGTGATGATCGCGATGGACGCGGAGACCGGTCGCGGCTCCGGTCGCAGCGTCGAGTCCTTCGACCTGCTCGCGGGGCTGACGGCGTGTGGCGGGAGCCTGCTCGGCTACGGCGGGCATCGCGCTGCCGCGGGCCTGCAGATCGAGCGCGGCCGGGTGGGCGAGTTCGCGGCGGCCCTGAGTGCGCACGCGGGCCACGTCTTCGAAGGCGAGGACGTCGTGCCGGTGGAGCGCGTGGACGCGATCGTCGGCGGCCCGGAGCTGGGGATGCAGCTGGCCGAAGAGCTGGCCGGCCTGGCCCCGTTCGGCCGCGGAAACCCTGCCGTCTCGCTGATGGTCGCAGACGCGGTGTTCAGCGACTCGAGGCCCATGGGCGAAGGCAAGCACGCCCGCTTCAGCGTCGAATCGCAGGGCGCACGCGCGCGGGCTGTGGCGTTCGGCTGCGGCGGCAGATTGCCCGTACCCGACGGCGAGCCGGCGCAGGCGACGTTCGCGCTGGAGGTCAACGAGTGGAACGGGATCAGCGAGCCGCGGCTGGTGCTGCGCCGCGCGATGGCGATGTCGGACGTGCTCGCCCAGCAGGAGGCCGCGAGAGCCAGCGTCCAGGAGGGCGTTGAGCGGCTCGAGGACGCGCTCGAGCAGAGTCAGACAGAGGAGCTCGTGCTGTTCGCGCTGCCATGAGCGGGCACCCACTTCAATCCGTGGCGGCGGTCGCCTAACCTTTGACGATGGCCATCGCTGAGGATCCCAAGACCACGCAGGTAGCGGACGGCCTAGACGAGTCCGAGCGGCAGCTGCTCGGGGACCTGTTCGCCGTCGTCTCCGAGCATGCGGCCGACTCCGGCGTGGAGATCGACCGCGACCGCGTGCAGGATGCGTTCGTGTTCGCCTGCGAGCACCACGCCGAGCAGCGGCGCAAGTCGGGCGAGGACTTCATCGTGCACCCGGTCGGCGTGGCACGCATCTGCGCGGGCATGCGCCTGGATACGGAGACACTGTGCGCGGCGTTGCTGCACGACACCGTGGAGGACACCACGGCGTCGATCGAGGAAGTACGCGAGCGCTTCGGTGAGGAGATCTCGAACGTGGTGGACGGCGTGACGAAGCTCACGGACATCACGTTCAAGTCCCACGACGAGGCACAGGCGAACAACTACCGCAAGATGATGGTCGCGATGGCCACCGACGTGCGGGTCATCCTGATCAAGCTCGCCGACCGCCTGCACAACATGCGCACGATCGAGGCGATGCCCAAGCAGAAGCAGATGGAGAAGGCGCGCGAGACACTGGACATCTACGCGCCGCTCGCGCACCGCCTCGGTATCCACGCGATCAAGTGGGAGCTCGAGGACCTGGCGTTCGCGACGCTGCACCCCCGCAAGTACCAGGAGATCAAGGGGCTCGTGGCCCAGCAGCGCGATGAGCGCGAGCACTACGTCGAGGAGGCCGGCGAGTACCTGCTCAGCGAGCTGGCGGAGATGGGTATCGAGGCACAGATCGCGGGCCGCGCCAAGCACTTCTACTCGATCTACTCGAAGATGACGAAGAAGGGCCGCGAGTTCAACGAGATCTACGACCTCACGGCGATGCGCGTGATCGTCGACTCCGTGAAGGACTGCTACGGCACCGTCGGGGTGATCCACTCGCTTTGGAAGCCGCTGCCTGGGCGCTTCAAGGACTTCATCGCGATGCCCAAGTTCAACATGTACCAGTCGCTGCACACGACGGTGATCGGGCCTGAGGGCCGCCCGTTGGAGATCCAGATCCGCACCCAGGAGATGCACGAGATGGCGGAGTTCGGCGTCGCCGCGCACTGGGTGTACAAGCAGCCGGGCCCCGGCGGCGCGCAGGAGCGCTCGGGCTGGCCGGGCGGCGGCGAGGACGCGAAGCTGAAGTGGCTGCGCTCGATGCTCGACTGGCAGAAGGAGCTCTCGGACCCGCGCGAGTTCATGGAGACGCTGCGCACTGACCTGTTCGAGGAGGAGGTCTACGTCTTCACGCCCAAGGGCGAAGTGAAGTCGCTGGCCGCCGGCGCCACGCCGCTGGACTTCGCCTATGAGGTGCACACGGAGATCGGCCACCGCTGCGTCGGTGCGCGCGTGAACGGGAAAATCGTGCCGCTTCACTACGAGCTGCAGTCGGGCGACATCGTGGAGATCCTCACCGCCAAGCGCGAGCGTGGCCCGTCGCGTGACTGGCTGGCGATGGTCAAGACGACGCGCGCGCGCAACAAGATCAAGGCGTGGTTCAAGGCGGAGTCTCGCCAGGACACCGAGCACACGGGGCGTGAGCTGCTGCAGGAGCACCTGCGCAAACAGGGCCTGCCGGCCCAGAAGATCACCGGCTCGGCGCTGTTGGCGGACGTGATCCGCGAGGTCGGCTACCGCAAGGCGGACGACTTCTACATCGCGCTGGGCGCGGCGAAGATCTCGCCGAAGCTCGTGGTCAACAAGGTGATGCAGCGCTTGAAGCAGGGCGAGGCCGCCGACGGGGAGGACAGTGCGGCCGACTTGCTGCGCGTGGGCCGCGCGCGCCGGCGCCCGACGAAGTCCTCAAACCAGTACGGGATCAGGGTGGAAGGCGTGGAGGACGTGATGCTGCGCCTGGCCAAGTGCTGCCGCCCGGTGCCGGGCGATGAGATCGTCGGCTACATCTCGCTCGGGCGTGGCATCACGATCCACCGCGAGGACTGTCCGAACGCGACGCTGCTGCGCAAGAGCCCCGAGCGCTTCACGAGCGTCGCCTGGGAAGGGGACCAGTCGACGGGCTTCGTGGTCGAAATCCAGATCGACGCGTGGGATCGTCACCACCTGCTGGCGGACCTCTCGCGGGCGTTCTCGGAGTCCGGAGCGAACATCCTGGAAGCGCGTTGCCTGTCGATGCCGCCGATGGTCAAGAACCGGTTCGTTGTCGAGGTGGCAGACACGCACTCGTTGCGCAGCGCGATCACGCGACTGCGCAACACCGAGTCGGTGTTCGACGCCTACCGTGTGACGCCGGGCGCCGCGGCAGCGTAGACGGCGCGCCGCTCAGGCGACGACGTTGAGCGCCCGCGGCATGATCGAGTAGTGGGCCTCGGTGACCTCGCCGAGGTAGTCGCCGTCGACCTGCAGCGGCAGCGGGCGCCCGTCGGCGCTGCTCACGACCAGCTCGCTCAGATCCTGAAGCCCGGTCACTTGGCGGTTGCCGGGGACCCGCGCGCGCGGGGATACAGCGCGCCAGGCGATCGAGGGCATCGCGAGCAGCGACGCGCTGTGCAACACGCCGCCGACGAGTACGCCGGAGTCCAGCGCGGCGTTCTCGGCGATCTCGATCGGGCGGTTCTGGAAGTAGGTGAACGGCGAGCCGTTCTGGATGATTGCGGTGACGCCGTCGAGCGTCTCGCCACCTGCGGCCTGCACCCGAAGGCGCGGAGGCCTCAGCAGGTAGCGGCGAAAGAGGGTGCTGACGGCCACCCACGTGAAGAAGTAGGGCCCGAGACGAGCCTTCATGCGCGGGTTCGCGTCGACGCGCTCGACGACGCTCGCGTCGAGACCGAGGCCCGAGTTGAACGTGAAGCAGCGGCCGTTCACGACGCCCAGATCGACCTTGCGCGGACGCCAGTCATCGGCCATCGCAAGCAGGTGCTCGGTGGCATCGACGACATCGCCGGGCATGCCGAGCATCTTGGCGAACACGTTCGCCGAGCCACCGGGCAGGCAGCAGAGTGGCGTGGGGGAGGGGTGGGCGGGAGATGCAATCAATCCGTTGGCGGCTTCGTTGACAGTCCCGTCGCCGCCGAAGGCGACGACGATGTCATAGCCCTCGTGGGCGGCCTCGCGGCAGAGCTCTGTGGCATGGCCGCGGGCCTCGGTGTCCACGGCGTCGACCTCGAAGCGCCCCTGAAGCGCGTACACGACGAGGTTGCGCAGGCGGTCGGAGACGGTCGTGGCGTACGGGTTGACGATGAGCAGCATGCGCCGCTTGCTGGCTGGGTTGGCGAAGCGGAAGGGCGCGTCGAGCTCCGCCGCGCCCCGGTCATCCTCGACGGTCCTCCGGCCGGCGCTGGACAGCTGATCGTTCTCGGACGTGGAGGCGCTCACCGCTAGGCCCTACACCGCTGATCGTCGCGCGTTACCCTCGAGCTTCGGTCTTGGACGGGCGTCCAGCACGGCTCACGATCAGGCTTGCGTTCGCCGATACGATTGCTAGACTTCCCAGCACAGATGGACACATCGAGAGGGGTGGAGGGCCTGGCCCTGCGAAACCCCGGCAACCACCGCCAATGTCACAGGCGGGAAGGTGCCAATTCCAGGTGATGTGTGGCCGGGCTTCGCGCTCTTCGCCACACGTGACAAGGCGAAGGTTAACGCGAAGGAGCCCAAATGGCTGTCAGTCATCTTCAGTGCAAGGAGTGCAAGGCGGAGTATCCGCTGGAGGCGCTCTACGTCTGCGACAAGTGCTTCGGGCCGCTCGAGGTGGCCTACGAGCACGATCGCGCGACGCTCGACGTGGCGGAGCTGCGTCGGCGTATCCAGGGCGGACCCCAGAACATCTGGCGCTACGCCGACTTCCTGCCGACCACGGCCTACGGCCGCGGTGCCCCGGGCGGCCCGCTCGGCCCCTCAGGCGGGGGAGGCTCAACTCGCCTCTGCCTGCCGGCGGGCTGCACGCCGCTGATCCGCGCCGACCGGCTGGCCGAGCGCCTGGGCCTGCGCGAGGTGTGGGTCAAGAACGACGCCGCCAACCCGACGCACTCCTTCAAGGATCGCGTCGTCTCGGTGGCTGTGACGCGTGCGCGTGAGCTGGGCTTCGAGACGATCGCGTGCGCCTCGACGGGCAACCTCGCCAACTCGGTGGCCGCCCACGCAGCGGCGCTGGGCCTTGACTCGTATGTCTTCATCCCCTCCAACCTGGAGGAGCAGAAGGTGCTCGCCACGGGTGTCTACGGCACCCGGCTGGTGGGCGTAAACGGAAACTACGACGACGTCAACCGCCTGTGCACGGAGCTGAGCGCCGAGCGCGACTGGGCGTTCGTGAACATCAACCTGCGCCCCTACTACGCAGAGGGCTCGAAGACGCTCGCGTTCGAGATCGCCGAGCAGCTCGGCTGGGAGCTTCCCGACCGCTGCGTGGTCCCGATCGCCTCCGGCTCGTTGTTCACGAAAATCGCCAGGGGCTTTCAGGAATGGCGCGAGCTGGGTCTTCTGGAGGGCGAGTTGCCGCGCATGAACGGGGCGCAGGCGGAGGGCTGCTCACCGGTGGCGAGCGCGTTCTCGGCCGGCCACGACGTCTGCCGTCCGGTGAAGCCCAACACGATCGCCAAGTCGCTTGCGATCGGCAACCCCGCCGACGGGCCTTACGCGCTGGATCTGGCGCGCTCCACGGGCGGCTCGGTGGATGCGGTCAGCGACGATGAGATCCGCGCCGGCATCAAGCTGCTGGCGGAGACGACCGGTGTCTTCACGGAGACCGCTGGGGGTGTCACGACCGCGGTGCTCGCGAAGCTGGCAGCGCGTGGTGAGATCGACCCGGACGAGCGCGTCGTGCTGGTGATCACCGGCGAGGGCCTGAAGACGCTGGACGCGGTGCGCGGGACGTTTGAGACCTCGACGATCGAGCCGACGGTCGAGGCGTTCGAGGCCGGTGTGCCGGCTGCGGTTGCGGTCTGATGTCTGTCGTCGTGAAGATCCCCACGCAGTTGCGCGCGGCGGCCGGCGGCGAGGCCCAGGCGCAGATTGACGGGGCCACCGTGCAGGAGGTGCTGGACGGCCTGTTCGCGCTGCATGAGGAGCTTCGCGGTCGCATCGCCGACGACGATGGGGGCCTGCGCCGCTTCGTCAACGTGTATCTGGCGGGCGAAGACATCCGCTTTCTCGACGGCCTGGCGACCCCCGTCCTCGACGGCGCCGAGCTGACGATCCTGCCCGCGGTCGCGGGCGGCTGAGACTCTCCGGGGTCGCCTACCCGCGTTCGGGCGCCCGCGGCTGCATCGCGAAGACCGGCTGCTCGGCCCGCTCCCGAGCCTCGCCGGCGGCGTGCTTGAAGAGCCAGTAGAGCAGGCACACGGTGAGGATCGCCTCCTCGCCCAGCATGATCGCCCCGGCGATGTTCTGATCGGCGATCGGAGAGATGTGAAAGCGAGCCTCGCCCGTCAGGTAGTAGGGGTAAAAGATCGTTCCAGACCACAGGAAGATGTTCGCGAGGGTCGCGCCCGTGAGGCGCACGGCAAGCACGTAGCCGAGCTTGGCTCCGTTGCCAAACCAGCCCGGCTTTGGTAGCGGGCCGAACAGGCACATCCACATGTTGATCCCCAGCACGAGGAACATCGCGTGCTCCAGTACCTGCAGGCTGCTGTGGTGCATAGCGGCCTGAAAGAGCACGCGCAGGTGCCAGGCGTAGAGGTCGAGCAGCCACAGCGGGAAGGCGACGGCGGGGTGTGTCAACGCAGGCAGGCGCCCGAGTAGCGGCATGCGCAGCAACGGCTCGAGCACCGGGGTGGTGAGGCCGAGCACGATCAACAGCGCGGCGAGGTCGCCGAGCGCGATCGTCTGGAGCATATGCACCCACAGCAGGTGCTGAGCTGTCGGCCCGAGGCCGGCGAGCGCGCCCGCCGCGAGGGCGAGGCCGCCGTAGAAGGAGACCTGGCGAGCGCTGGAAACCCGACCCTCTCCCTTGGAGAGGGTGTGCGTGCGCCGGGCGTAGAGCAGGCCCACGATCACCAACACCGCGGTCTGAGCGACGGCCGATGTCTCGGTGGAGACGGCGAGGGGAGGGGTGAGCATCCGCGTCAGCGTACGCGAGCGCGCCAGAATCGGCGAGCCGCAACCAGGTGCTTGCATAGACTGCCGCTGGCATGAGAGCACCGGCCCGTCGCCTGCTGCCGTTACTGCTTGCTGGCCTGGCCGTCGTGGCCCTCGCGCTGCCGGCGAACGCGCTCGCGCACGGGATCGTCGGCAAGGCCGACCTGCCGATCCCGGTGTGGCTGTTCAGCTGGACGGCGGCGATCGTGCTGGTCGTCTCCTTCGTGGCGCTCTCGACGATGTGGAGGAGACCGCAGCTCCAGGAACCACGCCTGCGCCGGCTGTTCCGCGTGCCGGCGGTCGTTGAATGGCTGGCGGGACTCGTGGGTGTGGCCCTGTTCGCGCTCGTGGTGTACAGCGGCTTTGACGGCGCGCAGGTCACCGAGGCGAACTTCTCCGTGACGTTCATCTACGTGATCTTCTGGGTCGCGATCCCGGTCGCGAGCGTGCTCTTCGGTGATGTGTTTCGCGCGCTGAATCCGTGGCGGGCATGTGCACGCGTGCTCGGCGCGCTGCTGCGGCTTGCACGCGGTGGCGGCGAGAGAAAGCCGCCGCTGGCCTATCCGCAGTGGCTCGGCCTGTGGCCCGCGCTCGCGGGGATCGTGGGCTTCGCGTGGCTCGAGTTGATCTACGTGGAAAAAGACAATCCGTCGACGCTGGCGGCCCTGTCGGTCGGCTACTTCGTGGTGATGCTCGCGGGGATGGCGCTGTTCGGGATCGAGCAGTGGACCTCGCAGGCGGACGGGTTCTCGGTTTACTTCCACCTGATCTCCAAGCTCTCGGCGCTCGTGCGCCGCGACGACGGTGTCGTCTATCTGCGCCGGCCGCTCAGCGGCGTGACCGAGCTGAAGATCCAGACGGCCACGGTCGCGTTCATATGCGCGCAGATCGGCACGACGACCTTCGACGGCTTCTCAAACGGCGGCATCTGGCGCAACAACGAGCCAAACCTGCAGAGCCTGTTCGAAACGCTCGGCTTGCACCCGACGCCCGCCCAGGAGCTGGCCTACTCGGTTGGGCTGGTGTTTTGCATTCTCTTGATCGGCGCCGTCTACAGGGTCGGGATCCTCGGTGTGCGCAAAGTCACCGATCGCTACGACACGCACACGCTGACGCGCACGTTCGTGCACACGCTCGTGCCGATCGCCTTTGCATACGTGCTCGCCCACTACTTCTCGCTGCTTCTGTGGCAGAGCCAGGCGATGGTGTATCTCGCCTCGGACCCCCTCGGCAACGGCGCGAACATATTCGGGACGAGCAACTTCCAGATCGACTACCACCTGATCTCCTATGCGGCGATCTGGTACGTGCAGGTCGTCGCTCTCGTCAGCGGCCACATCGGCGGGCTGGCGCTCGCGCACGACCGCGCGCTGGTGCTCTACAAGGACCCGGAAGAGGCGGTGCGCAGCCAGTACTGGATGCTTGCGGTGATGGTTGCGTTCACGAGCTTCGGCCTGTGGCTGCTCTCCGCCGTGGGGACGTGAGGCGGCGGTGAGCGCAGATCGCCTGCGCTACGGTTTCGCGCGGATGGCCCGCTGGCGTGTGATCATCGGCTCGCTGCACCTCGCAGCGCTTCTCTCGGCGCTGCTCGCGGGTACTGCGTGGGCCGGCACGAGCTCGACACTCTCCAAGGAGAGCTCGAACCCGATCAACGACCAGGGCTCCAGCTACGACTACCGCTCGAACATCACAGGCGTCTCGCCGAGCGTCCCGGGATTGAGCGTGGAAGTGCTCGAGTTCGCCGATCGCCTGCTGCTGCGCAACCACACCGGCAAGACGGTCACGATCTATGGCTATGAAGGCGAACCGTACGCGCGGGTGCTGGCCAACGGCACCGCCGAGCAGAACGTGCGCGCGCCGGCCACCTATCTGAACACGAACTTCTACGCCCAGGTGACGGTGCCGGCGATCGCCAGCTCGAGCGCGCCGCCGAAGTGGGAAGTGGTCGATCGCACGGGCGAGTTCGAATGGCACGACCACCGCATCCACTGGATGTCGCCGGTCCCGCCGGCGAGCGTCAAGAACAAGACGACGCGGACGCTGATCTTCGGCTGGAAGGTGCCGATCGAAGTGGGCAGCTCCAAGGGGGCGATCTCCGGGCAGCTGTTCTGGACGCCTGAGAGCTCCAAGGCGCCGCTCGCGATCATCATCCTCGGCATCGTGATCGTCCTCGCGGGTCTCGCATTCGTCGTCTACGTGCGTAGGCGGCGTGCCGGCCAGGCGATTCGCGGCCCAGGAGCCGGCGCGGAGGACGTCGACGGTGCCCCAAGCGAGGCCTGGTAGGCGGTTTCGCGCTCCGCGGCCGCTGGTCACGGGTTGCTAGATTGCCGGCAATGGCGCCGCTGGCCTGCCTGATGCATTGGTACATCTCGATGATGTACGTCGTCCCCGTCGCGGCAGTCGGCGGTTGGGGTTGGCTGAGCACGAAGCGGATGGCGCGTCGTAAGGCCGAGGGGCAGGCGGGCGGCACGGGCGTCTAGCCCCAGTACGAGGGCTCGCGCACGGCAAGCGCTGTCCAGCAGCGCCTGCGTCGAACTGTCTTTCGCTATTTCTTCACGAGGATTGAGGTTCGCCTGATCAGCATGCGATTTGCTGGTCGCATGACCTCAGAGACCCTCATCCGTCCCGCGACAGACGGGATCACGGAGCGCTTTGACGCGACGGCATGCGTGGATGAGACGGTCCGCCATCGGGCCGTACCGCTCGATCACCTCGAGCCGGGACGCTACATCGAAGTCCGAGGGCCTGAGCGCACGCTCGTGATCCCGCTCACGGGTGAGGCGATGCACATCGGTCGGGGTCTGAGCGCGGAGCTTCGACTCGACGAGACATCCGTTTCGCGCAGACACGCGATCCTCGTTCCGCGCCCGTCGGGCGCGAGGATCCTCGATGACCGCAGCTCGAACGGGACGTTCGTCAACGGCAGGCGCGTACAGCAGATGGATCTGAGAAACGGCGACGTGATCGTGCTCGGTCGCGTCGTGATGCGTTACCTCGAGTTGTAGCGACTCCTTCTCGCGCGCGCGGCAGGCGCACGCATTCACCAAAATCGGTCCAAACGTCCCTATGATCCGCCGGGCAGCGGACGGAACGCTGGCCAGTGGAGGCTGCTCAACCGGGCGCGAGACGGGACGGAAGACGAGGTCATGGGCAAAGGCGTTTCGATGAGGCCCGCAGGTCGTGCCGCGCGGCTCGCCGCGACGGTGCTCTTCGCGACGTGCGCACTCATGTTGGTTTGTGCGCGCGCGGCGCTCGCAGCGCCGCCCGTACTGTCGATCATCAACCCGGTGGCTGCCAGCTCGACCGACGAATCGCAGCCGAGCTTCCAGGTCACGAGCACCGACGCGTCCGACCCGCTGACCTTGGAGCTCTATGTGGGGGCTAGCGCCACAGGGACGCCTGTCCAGACGACGCTCGCGCTGACGCCGCTGGAACCCTGGTTTGAAGGGGCCATCTGGAAGCTGACGCCGGAATCTCCGCTCGCCCCCGGTGAGTACACCGCGGTCGTCTCACAGACGAACGCCGTCGCTGAAACGGGCGAAAGCCTGCCGGTGACCTTCATCATCGACACCGCGCCTGTCGTCTGGATCGACCCGATCGCATCTCCCACGAAAGAGACGGAACCAACGCTTGGCGGCTCAGCCGCGAACGGGGTCGGCGACGACCCGAACGTCTCGGTGAAGATCTACGAGGGCGAATTGGCCGCCGGGACGATCGTGGCCGCGGGCGTCGTCGCGCGCAACGGCTCGAACTGGGAATACACACCCGCGACGCCGCTGGCCGAAGGCACATACACGGCCGTGGCCGGAGAGGGAGACGAAGCGGGCGTATTCGACGAAAGCCCCAGCTTCACGTTCACGGTCCTCACGAAGGAACCGGTGGTATCGATCACCTCCCCGGCTGACGGAGCCACCCTGCATGTGGCGGACCCCAATTTCGAAGGCACGGCAACCGATAGCCCGAACGATCAGGGATTGGTCACGGTGAGGCTATACAAGGGTTGGGTGGCGTCCGGGAGCGCGAGCGAAGAAGTGGTGCAGAGCGCCGGCGGTCACTGGGCGCTGGTCTGGCCGCGTGAACTGGCCAACGGCACCTACACCGCTCTGGCCACAGAGGAAGACAGGGCGGGGAACAGAGGAGAAAGCCGTGCCGTCACGTTCAAGGTCAAGAGCGTCCTGACGCTGGAAACCTCGGCGTTCGAAAAGGCCGGTCGCCCCGGCTTGGTCTCGGGCCCGAGACCGAGCTTTCAAGGCAGCGCATCGGAAGCCAGCAGCACAGTCACGGTGAACATCTACAGCGGGCTCGTCGCGTCTGGCTCGCCCGCGCGCGTGATACAGGTCGCCCGCAACGGGACGCGATGGGTGACGGGCCCGTTGGAAGCGCTGGCGGGTGGCGCGTACACGGCGCAGGTCGAACAGGGTCTTGCGACTGAAGAATTCGAGTTCACGGTGGATGCGACGGCTCCCCGCCTCACCTTGACATCGCCTCTGAACGGAGGCACCACCGACAACGCCTCGCAGGTCCTCTCAGGGGCCGCCGGTACCGAAGAAGGCGACATCGAGAAGGTCACGATTCACCTTTACAGCGGTTCCGCCGCGACCGGAGCCCCGCTTCAGACGATCAGCGCTGAAGCTGTCGGCCCGAGCTGGAGCGCGACGATGGCCGGCCTGGCGCCGGGCACCTACACCGCGCTGGCCGAACAGGAAGACGACGTCGGCAACATCGGCTACAGCGAAGCCGCGACATTCACCGTGCTTGCGCCGCCGGTTGCACCGACTCCCTCCGCGCCGGTCTCTGTGACGATCCCGGTCGGTGCAACGGTGATCCCACTCATGCAACCCTTCCCAGTGGTGCATGTCGCGGGTTCCTTCAGCTCATCGGGCGCCAAGATCGGCGTGCTGACTGTGCTCGCCCCGGTCGGCGCGACGGTGCGGGTGACATGCAAAGGCGGCGGCTGTCCGCCCAAGGGCCAGCGTGTACGCGCGGTCGCCGGGGCGAGGAGCAAGGCGTCGAGCGTCCTGATCACCTTCCATCGCTTCGAGCGCGCGCTGCGAACGGGAGCTGTGCTCGACGTCTGGATCTCAGACGCTGGTGAGATCGGCAAGTTCACCCGCCTGGTGATTCGGCGCGACAAGCCGCCGAACCGGACCGATCTCTGCTTGAACCCGGCAGGCACGGCGCCACTGACGTGTCCGGCGTCATGAGCAGGCGTCTCGGAGAGCGCCGGTGCTCGACAAGCCGGGGAGGGGCATGACTCGCCCGCTGATCGTGATCGCCCTCTTTGCGGCGGCGTTCGCGGGCTGCTTTGCGATCGGACGAGCCGAGCGTCCCAAGCCGTCCACCGGCGAAGGGCTGTCCTCGAGCCAACCGACTGCCTCTGCCGGCGCCTCGATTCCGCTCGCGCTCAGAAGCGCCCCGCCGATCAACGTGCGCGTCATCGGGATCGGCCACTCGGCGCTCAAGCGCAGTGCGGGCGCAGCGACGAAGTCGCCGTTCGCGGCGGCCGTCGACTCGGCGAGCGCGCGAGCGACGCTGACTCCGGGGACTTCGGGCACGCTCAGCGCTGCCACAAACACGCAGGCGAGCGCGCCAGAAGTTGTGACGCCTGTGAGCTCGAGCGAGCGCCCAGCGACAACCACATCTACCCCCGATGCCGGTGCCGGGCACAAGCACGCGCCCGCGGCCAAGACTGAATCGCACGCCAGTCACTCGTTCGACAGCTCCGACTGAGTCGTGAGGTCATCCAGAGCAAGACTGCGCCAGGGCGTCATCCCGGTCCTCGCGGTCCTGGCGATTTGCGGCTATCTCCTCGGCAGTCGCGGCGGATCCTCGCCCTCGACGAGCGCGTCGGGCACGCTCGAGGTCCTCTCTGGCAACAGCCTGCTGCTGGAATACCCTGCCGGCTGGCAGCCGGCCGCCTCCGTGCCTAATCTGGCTGGGTTAAAGATCACGGGAGCGCGCATACTCGCCCCGGGCGGCAGGTCAGCGGTTGCGGGTCTGGTCAGCGGACGGTTCCCATCTGATGAAGCGAGTCCGCTCCCCGCCGCGTTCCTTGCGCTCGTGCACGGTCCACCGCAGGTCGAAGTGGTGAATCTGACGCACGCACAGGCGTATAGATTCGGCCACGTCAGTGGCTATGAACGGACGCTGGACGTATACGCGATCCCGGCAGTGGGCGGCATTCAAACGGCGCTGGTCTGCTACGCGGCGACTGGCGCCATCGCTTACCTGAAGCAATGTGAGCAGATCGTGGAGACGGTGACGTTGGTCGGGTTGACGCCATTTGACCTGAGCCCGAACGAAGCCTATGCGAACAAGCTCGCTGCGTTGATCGAAGGCCTGGACGCCGAGCGCCTGACGCTGCGCCGGGAGATCCGCTCGAGCACGACGCCCGCGCGGTTGAGCGCGCTGGCGAGCGCACTGGCACGGCGCTTCGCCGCTGCCGTCAACTCGCTGAGCTTGTTCGAAGCGCCACAGGCCGCAAGCGCGGCCCAGGCCGCGCTCCTCAGCGCGATGCAGGACGCTCGTCGTGGCTACGGCGAGCTCTCCTCAGCAGCCGCCGCGGAAGACTCCTCCGCGTATGGAGAAGCAGACCAGAATGTGCAAACGGCCGAGGCGCGCGTCGATGCGGCGCTACGGAACTTCGCGTTGCTCGGCTACAACCACACGTAGTCGAGGGGTGAGTATTCGCGGAGCTCGCATCTAGCGTGGGTCGGCGCGGTCGAGGTTCCAGTGCCTGGAGGTCGAGCACATCCAAAGCCATGGCTCCTCGTCGTCGTGCGCACGCGGAGTGAGGCGAAAGCGTGTGATCGTGCGCTGGCCGCCCTCGTGATCGCCGTAGAGGATGTCGACGCCGATCGGGTTGCGCTCGTCGATCGCCTGACGCAGCGGCACATACAGCCGATCGACGCGATCGCGCAGCGCGGCCTGCCAGAAGTTGACGTCGCCGGCGGGCACATACAGGTCGCGTTGCAGGCGGCGGAACTCGTCGCTGTCGGCTGACAGGGGAGGGGGGACCTCGCCGCGCTCCATGCCGGTCCAAAGGTGCCAGCCGTGAAGCACCGCGATCCCGGAGGCGACGTTGCGCAGCGGGATCGCGAGATAGAGGTTCTCATCGAACTGCTGGACTGCGGCGAGCCCGTTGCGCAGGACCAGCCAGTGGTCGTCCATGAAGCCGACCTTCTGCGATGGGTCCTGAGGACGTGCGTTGAACAGGAGAGGTCGCAGACCGACCTGCAGCGCCCGCTCGGAGACGCGCGCGGCACGGTTGGCAGAGCGCGTGGAGGAGAACGTGGCCAGGGCCAACACGAGGGTGCCGGCCGCGGTGGCGAGCGAAGCGATCGTGCTCGTGTCGGCCATGACGGCGCAGGCTACTAAGCGTCGGGAGCCTCTTCCGTGCTCAGCGCGCGAGCGCCGATCCAGCAAGCGCGCGGCCGGCGCGTTCCAGCTCAGGCCGATCGCTCGCCACGGACACGGTTGCGAACGCCAGCTGGGAGCTCTCGGCATCCGTGAGCAGCGAGCTTCCGACGACCGCGTGTAACGGCACACCCGCGGTCCGGGCGCGCCCGGCGACCTCGCTGACAAGCTTGCCTTCCAGCGTCTGGGGGTCCAGACGCCCCTCGCCGGTGATGACGGCACCGGCGCGCGCAAGCCGCTCGTCGAAGCCGAGGGCATCGAGGACCCACGCGGCCCCGGGAACGAGCGTGGCGCCGTAGCGAGCCCACAGTCCGCCGGCGAGACCGCCGGCGGCGCCGGTCATGGGAATCCGGCGCGGGTCGCGGGGGAGGGCTTGCGCGCGCTCGTGCAGGCGCGCGGTCAAGCGTCGCACCGCCTCCGGGTCTGCTCCCTTTTGCGGCGCGAACACCTCGGCGGCGCGCTCGAAGCTCGTGGTCACATCCGCTAACACCGTCAGCCGTGCACCGCGTAGGCCGCCGCGCGCCTCGATCGCCTGAATCGCGCCTTCCCCGCCGTCCGTGGTGGCGGAGCCGCCCGCGGCGAGGACCACCTGTGCGGCGCCCGCGCTGATAGCCGCGGCGATCAGCTCGCCGGTGCCGATCGTGGAGGCGAGTTCGGCATCGCGCTCGGCCGGTGTGAGCAGAACGAGTCCGCTGGCGTCGGCCACCGCCACGATCGCACTCGCGCCGCCGTGAACCCAGCCGAGCGGTGCGCTGATCGGCCTACCGAGCGGATCGTGCGCGTCGGCTTCGGTGGTGCGCCCGCCGAGGCCGTCGACGAGCACCTCGAGCGTGCCTTCACCGCCGTCTGCCGCTGGGCAGAGCTCGAGCGTCGCCGACGCGTCCACGTCGCGGATCCCAGCGGCGATCGCCAGGGCGACCTCTTTGGCGGAGTAGGTCCCCTTGAATGCGTCGGGTGCGATCAACCAGCGCGTGTCCTGTACCACCGCCAGATCAGTAGCAGCAAACGCCCGTCCTCGCGATGGCGCGGAGACCGTGCGCGGGCCGACGCTAGACTCGAGACGTGCCCGGTCCCGATGACGATCTCTTTGGCGAGGAGCACGTCCGGGTCTACCGCGAGACGCGGGGTGAGCGCGGCTATCACTGGCGCGGTACGACGATCCTCCTGCTGACGACGCGCGGCCGGAAGTCTGGCGAGGATCGGACCACGCCGCTGATCCACCGCACGGACGGCGATCGCTGGGTGATCGTCGCGTCCAAGGGGGGCGCGCCGGCCAACCCCGGTTGGTTCGAGAACCTGCAGGCCGACTCGGCGGCGACGATTGAGGTCAAGGACGAGCGCATACCCGTCGTTGCGAGCGTCGCGACGGGGGATGAGCGAGCCCGCCTGTGGGAGTCGATGTGCGAGGTGTGGCCAGCCTACGCGGACTACCAGAAGAAGACCGAGCGGGAGATTCCCGTCGTAGTCCTCACGCGCCGCTGACGGCTAGCGGAGGCTGGGCCGTGGATCGGCAGCTCGCTGATCTTGGTGTCGCTCTCCTAGCAGACACGGCGATTTGCCGATGCCGATAGTAAGATCCATCGCTCCGCCCATGCCTGACCCCGCCCAGGAGGCCGCAAGTGAACAGTGTTAGTGACGATCGCTACGGACCCTCGGGTACGATTGAGACGGGGCCGCTGATAGTCGGCATCCTCGGCATCGCCGTTCCCGTGTCGCTCGTGGCGTTGGCCTGTGTTACGGAAAGCGTGATTGTTCTGATACTGGCGGTGCTGGCGATGTTCGCTGTTGGCGGGGGGACGCTCGCGTTCGTGATGCACCTGGCGGCCGACACGGTTGAGGACGGCGCCGGCGAAGCTCACGGCGAGTAGCTCGGGTTCGCTGATCGGAGCGCAGAGGCCCGCCTGATCTGGGCCGACTCGCAGGCGCGAGCCGGCCCAGGGCGTGGGGCGTTGAGGGCGTAGGGCGTTGGAGGGCGTTGGATCGCCGGCGGCGCCTTAGCCTTCTTCGGGGTTGCCTGCCGCGGGGTAGAGGGCGAATACCTTGTACGACTTGAAGTTCGCCGCGACCTTGATCGTCAGCGAGCTGGGGAATTTCTGCGTGTTTTCAAGTGCGCCGAAGTGGTAGTAGTCCGATTCCCAGTAGCCGTGGTAGATCTCGCCCGGTTCAAAGTAGCCGGTGAGTTTTCCGCCCGGTTCGGTGCTTCTGCAGAGCTCGGTTTCCTTGCCGCCCTCGTTGGGTCCGTCCGACGGGTACTTGGGGCTGTACAGGATCCGACCGTGACAGGACACGTTGCCCCAAGCGGAGCCGTCTGTGTTGTTGTACGAGAAGTTGAAGATTTCGGAGTGGGCGCTCGCTGCTCCCGCCCCGATCGCGGCGACGCACAGCACCGCGACCAACACCGTGAGTAGTCGTCCAGTCCTAGTCCTTAGTTGACGCATTTCATCTCCATTCCATGACCAGCAATAGGCCCGCGGCGATCGACCATGCAGCCGCAACCCCCCGGGCGCGTGACGGGCTGGACTCTAAAGCGCTCGAGAGCCAAATTGTTATCATCAGTATCAAACTGATATTCGAACTTTGAGCTCTCGCATCGGGTTTGGTTATGGCGATGACCAGTTGACTCCCGAGTAATCCGAAAGGCTCGCCCCTAGCGATCCGGATGCTGGTGGCCGCTTTCACGCCGTCGCGTAATTCCGGCGGAGGCACCACGCTCGGGGGGTGCCCCCCAGGGCAGCGACCAGTGACTTCCACGGGTGCGACTGGGCGCCCAATGCGCGATCCTGCTGGGAACTACCGAGCCCAGGAGGCGAGCATGACGGACACCGAGGCGAACAGCGACTACGATGTGATCGTCCTCGGTGCGGGCGCTCCTGGGGAGCACTGCGCCGGCGCGCTCGCCGACGGTGGACTGCGAGTCGCGATCGTGGAGCGGGAGCTGGCCGGAGGCGAGTGCACCTATTGGGCGTGCATTCCCTCAAAGACGCTGTTGCGTCCTGGCGAGGCGGTGCGAGGGGCGCGCGAAGCGGCTGCGAGCGCGCAGGTCGACGTCGACGCGGCGCTCGCGTGGCGCGACTTTATGGTCTCCGGCTACTCCGACGCCGGACAAGAGAAGTGGCTGGCAGGCAGGGGAGTCACGCTGCTGCGAGGCGACGGTCGGCTTGCGGGCGAGGGCGTGGTCGAGGTGGATGGCGCGCGCTACACCGCCGGGCACGTGGTCGTCGCGACCGGCTCTGATCCGGTTGTGCCGCCGGTGCCCGGGCTGCGCGAGCTGGAGGGGTTGTGGGGCACACGCGAGGCGACCGCGATGAAGTCCGTTCCGCGCCGCCTGCTCGTGCTGGGCGGCGGGCCGGCGGGGGTGGAGCTGGCTCAGGTCGTGCGCAGCCTGGGCGGCGAGGTGGCGCTTGTCGAGATGTCCGAGCGCGTGCTCGCTCGCGAGGCCGCGCCGCTGGGCGACGCGCTCGGCGAGGTTCTGCGCCGCGACGGCATTGAGCTTGTCCTCGGCGCGGGTGCGACCGCTGCGCGGCGCGAGGGCGAGGACTACGTGCTGACACTCGACGACGGTCGCGAGCTTCGCGGCGAGCGCCTGCTCGTCGCCACCGGCCGGCGTCCGCGCGTCGAGGGGATCGGCCTGGAGACGGTCGGCGTTGCGGCCAACGCGCACGGGATCGCGGTGGACGCGCACCTGTGCGCGGGCGAGGGTGTGTGGGCGATCGGCGATGTCAACGGCGTTTGGCCGCTGACCTATATGGGCGAGTACCAGGGTGAGGTAGTTGCCGCGAACATTCTCGGTGAGCCGCGCACGGCCAACTACGACGCGGTGCCGCGCGTCGTGTTCACCGACCCGCAGGCAGCGGCAGTCGGCGTGGTCGAAGACCGATTCAAAGCCACGGTGCCTCTGTCGGCACTCTCGAAGACCGCCATCTACACACACGCGTACGCCGAGTCCAACGGCTTCCTCACCCTGCTCAGCGACGGCGAGCGGTTGACCGGCGCGTATGCACTCGGCCCGGAAGCCGGCGAGTGGCTGCAGCAGGCAACGCTCGCGATCCGCGCCCGCGTACCTCTGGAGGTGCTGCGCGACACGATCCAGCCCTTCCCCACATGGTCGGAGATTTACAACGCTGCGTTGAAGGCGCTCCACCGCGAAATGACTGATGGCGTCGAACCACCGTCCCGCCCTGCCGTCGCAAACCCGACGGCGACAAAATGATCGCTCGCTGGGACAGATCGGAGGAATCATGAGCGGCGCAATTGATCGTGAAGCCGATATCCGCGCTCGGATCCACGAGCACTGGGAGGCCTCCGAGCGCGGGGACGGTGACGCTGAGCA
>Ga0209006_10000762_pt1 | contig 29708 bp, 26 predicted proteins | sample JacPin_JW_Ref_O2_FD_188567 | JGI IMG/M metagenome (GOLD analysis project Ga0209006, IMG submission 188567) | Forest soil microbial communities from Algoma, Ontario, Canada - Jack Pine, Ontario site 1_JW_Ref_O2 (SPAdes) (version 2) | ecosystem: Environmental > Terrestrial > Soil > Boreal...
AGTGGCTGATTTCAAGTCCTCATCTTGCGAGCCGCCAGGACTGGGTGCGCAGCAAGGGACGCTGAACTTCCGTCGCTGCCGGATAACGCAGCGCTGCATTTGCTCCGCCGCCGAGCCGGCGCGCGTGGTTCCAGTAACCCCTGCGCGCGCTCAGATCAACCCATCTGCATCGCCCGGTCTCGTCAGAATTTCACGCGAGCGCCCACCATGACCGTCGTCTGGTTTTGGCTTCCGGTGGTTCCGTCCTTGGTGGTGCCGACGAAGCCGTTGGCAAGACCATCGGTGACCTGCGAGTAGTTCACACCACCATACAGGTCATAGTGCTTGTTGAAGACGTAGTCCACCACCGCGGAGCCCTCGTTGAAGTCGCCCGCGCAGAGCAGGCCCGCCCCACTGCAGCCGATGTTGTCGTTGCCCGTAGGTCCGAGACCAATCGTCCAGCTGTTCTGAGTGATGTGATAGTACGCCGCACTGAAATTCCAGTTTGTATTGACGGTGTATCTCGCGCCCACCCACTCCATGTTGTATTCGGCGGAGTTATTGATGTTGATGCCGATATCAATCGGATAATTGCCCTCGGCTTCGACACCGGCAGAGTAGTCACCGTGTGCTTTTTGGATATGCGAGTAGCCCGCGTACACCGTCAGCTTGTCCTTCGTCGGATTCGGGAACTCAATGGTATATCTGGCCATGAGGTTGTACGACGTGTCGTTGGACATGTAGGCGGCCAGTCCCGGAGTCGGCACCGGGTCGACGCCGCCGTTATCGAAGGAACTTCTGAGGTTTACGGCGCCCTTCTCATTCTGATACACGGCGTCAACAGTGAGTCCTTGGAACGTCACCCCGACATTGGCGCCGTAGGCTTTGCCGAGGATGCCGATATCAGCCCCACCGGTGGAGTACATGCCCGCGACGTGCACCGGGCCGTTTTGATACACGTACTTCACCGAGTTATCCCAGCGTGCCGCCTGCGTGCTGCCGGCGCCGCCGTTAAAGCCCGAATAGCCGAGAAACGAGAACGCGTAGGAGAGAGCTTGCGGATCGGCCAAAACAAGGTTATCGAGCTGCAGAGAGTTCTGACGCCCAACCGTCAGCGTGCCAAACTGTTTGGAGCTCACGCCGCCGAATAGAACGCTGTTGAAGGGCTGTCCGCAACGGCTGCTGTCGGCGTTTGCGGTTTGAGAGCCTTGTGGCCTGGTGCTGTTGGTGACGAGGGCCGCGCAAGCATCAGTCAGCTGGCCGGATAGCGGATTGAACCCGGTCTCAAGGCGCGCGACGAGACTCCAATCGTCAGCGATCTCCTGGGAGATCCTGAGCCCGACCTTGGATTGCTCGAGGCCGCTCTCAGCGACCGTCGACACCGAGCCTGCGAAATTGCGCGTCGTTGTGAAAGCCTGATACTCGAGGCCTCCGACATACTGGCTGCTCAAGGGTACGCCGGCACTCTGGTATGCGTAGCCGATGTCGACCGTTCCATACAAAGTAATGCCGCCGAGCGACAGGCTGTCCGGCAACGGGTCCTTCAGGTCCGCATGTGCAGATGCGCAAGCCAAGGTGAGACCAAGTGCCGCTCCTGTCAAATAGCCATATTTTTTCATGTCATGTGCCTCCGTAAAGATAAATCCCTAACAGCGCGCACGCTCAGTGTGCGACGGACTTGGATACGAGTAGACCGGTATTCTGCCGCGCGTACACTTCGTTCCACATTTCTTCGGCGCGCCGATCGCGCATGAATAGCGAGCCGAAGATCACTCCGAGAAAGCCAAGCGGAATGGAAATGAGGCCCGGGTTCTTGAGCTCAAAGAGCGGCTTCTCCAGACCCATGAACGAAGTTTCGTCATTGGCCCACTTCGCCAGATCCGTATTGGCTTTGGTCACGGCCTTCTCGAGGGCGGCGAGTTCCTTCTTCGCCTTTGCCGCCGCGGCCGCATCGGGCGAAGTCAGCGCTTCGGTGGCGGCCGCGCGTTTGGCAGGGGCCGCATCCAGAACCTTGTGGGCGGCTGCCTTCACCGCTTTCGGATAGGTGAGATTCGGCGATACCAGTGTGAGGCCCACCGCCGCAATCGTGCCGAGCAACATGCCTGCCACGATGCCGCCGGTGTTGCAGCGCTTCCAATGCAGGGTCAAGAGCACACACGGAAAATTGGCGCTCGCCGCAACAGCGAAAGCGAGCCCCACCAATACCGCGGCGTTCTGGCCTTTCGCGGCGATGCCGATGCCGATCGCGAGCGCACCGACGATGAGCGTAGCGACGCGTGCCGCCTTGACTTGTCCCTGCGGGGTAACCGTCTTGCCAGCTCGCCATACGCCCACGTACAAGTCATGAGCCAGAGCCGATGCCGATGCGAGCACGAGGCCGGCGACGACCGCCACGATAGTGGCGAAAGCGACCGCCGAAACGAACGCCAGCATGAAATTGCCGGCAAAGGAATCGGGGCCGCCACCCAAGTACTGCGCCAGCACCGGCGCCGCCATGTTGCCTCCTGCATCGACACTGGCAATATCAGCCGGCCCGACAATTTTGGCCGCACCGAAACCCAAGAACAGCGTGAGCAGGTAAAAGCCGCCAATGACGATCATGGCCCACACGACGGATTTGCGTGCCTGTTGCGCGCTGCGCACGGTGAAGAAACGCATCAGTATGTGCGGCAGACCGGCGGTGCCGAACACCAGCGCCATGCCAAGGCTGATCTGATCGATCGGCGCCTTCAAGTACAGACCCGGCTCCAGGAATCGCTGTCCAAGCTCGGCCGCCGACATGTTCTTGGCTGGATCGCCGAGCAGCGTGGTCACGCGCGCCTGCACCTTCGGATCTGACACGACGTCCTGCAGAAAGCCGGGCAGCGAGAATCCGTAAGGCGCCCATACGAGTGCGACGATGACCAGTGAGGCGGCCACGAGCAGGACTGCCTTGATGATCTGCACCCAAGTGGTCGCCACCATGCCGCCGAATAGCACGTAGGAGAGCATCAGGACACCCACGATGACGACCGACGTCTCGTAGTTGATGCCGATCAGCGTCTTCACCAGCACGCCGCCGCCGACCATCTGGGCCGTCAAATAAAATGTGGATACGGTGATGACCGAGAGGGCGCCGAGGATGCGCGACTTACGCGGATCATTACGGTACGCCAGAATGTCGGAGAGCGTGTAGCGACCGATATTGCGGCATGGCTCGGCAATGAGCAGCAACACCGTAATGTATGCCACGAGAAAGCCGACCGAATACATGAAGCCGTCATAGCCGTACAGCGAAATGAGGCCGGCGATTCCCAAAAATGAAGCTGCGGAGAGATAGTCTCCTGCGATGGCCCATCCGTTTTGGAAGCCGCTCACTCCGCCGCCGGCGGTATAGAAGTCCGAAGCTGAGCGCACACGCTTGGCGGCCAGATAAGTGACATACATCGTGATGGAGATGATCACCGCGAACACGACGAGGGTGAGCCAGCGGTAATCCGGCGCGGCCGCGGTCTGTGCAAAGGCGGCGCGCGCGCCGAGTGCAGCGACCGCCAGGAGTGCCGCTGCGGGCCATTTTTTTGAGACGAATTTTATTATTAGACTCCCGCGCTCGTCGGTGCACCGGGTTTCGCGAACTCGGCAGACAGTTCCGCGGCCATCCGGTCAAAGTCTTGGCTCGCCTTGCGCGAATAGATGATCGCGATGGCCCACGCCACCACGAATTGACTGAGTGCGAAAAGAAGCCCGATGTTGATGACGCCCCAGACACGGACCTTAAAGAGGTCCTGGAAGTACGCCGCACCGATCGGCAGCAAGAAGTAATAGGCGACGGCTAGTGCCATCAGGCCGTAAAGAAAGCTGTTTTTTCGCTTGTGCAGGCTCTGAAAGCGCGGATCGCGAATGATCGCGTCCCAATCCACGTCGCCGGGTGTTGCCATGATCGACCCCCTCACTTCACGCTGTTGTTATCGATGCCTCAGGCTCGCGGGCGAAGATTGGTCCCTGCGCGCCTGCAGTGACATTCGACTTTAGTCGCAGTAGGCACCTTTTCAGTGCTTCATTCGACTAAGGTCGTAGGCTGCCGGTCTCGACCGTGGCGTCGCGGCAACGCGTCCGCGGCCACGGGGCGCTCGTCGCACTGCTCCGCAGCAGCGGCAAGAGTCAGCGCGGACGTCATTCTTCTGGCGACCCCTTAGGTCGTATCGCAATTGGTCGAAACCCAGATCACAATGACTTGGACGCAGAAAATCTGGGTACTGTGAAAAACGCGCTGCTGCCAGCAGATGAACTACGAAGTCCTCATCGTCGATGACCACCCGCTGTTCCGTGCGGCGCTCAAGGGTGCCGTTGCGGCAGCCTGCACCAACTGCGAGTTCTTGGAGGCCGATAGTGTCGCCGGCTTGTTTGACACCCTCGAGGAGCATCCGCATGCCGATCTGCTGCTACTCGATCTCAATCTACCGGGAGCCTATGGCTTCTGCGCCCTGGCCCACCTGCGCGGTTCCCATCCGGAATTGCCCGTGATCGTGGTTTCGGCGATGGACGATATTCGCACCGTGCGTCAGGCCATGGCGCTCGGGGCGCAGGGCTTCGTATCTAAATCCGCTGACGCCGCCACTATCGGCCAAAACGTTCAGTCGGTATTGCGCGGGGAATACGTGTCCCCGACAGGTCTAGGTGTGAATGCGGAGACGGACGCCGACGCTGCTGCGCTCGACTTCGCGCAGCGCATGGCGCAACTGACGGCCCAACAATTTCGGGTCTTCGGCATGCTGTGCCTAGGAAGGCTCAATAAGCACATCGCTTACGAACTGCATATCACGGAGGCGACCGTGAAGGCACACATGACGGCAATTTTGCGCAAACTGGGTGCCGCCAACCGCACCCAGGCCGTGCTGCTGGCAGGACGCCTGTTGATCGATCCGAACGAGATAAGGCCCCCGCCCGAAGACGCTGAATGACGGCTAAGCGGCAGAACCGCGCGTCAAGCGCAGTTTGAAGGCGCTCAGCAGCGCCCGCAGCGCTGCCGGACGCAGAGGTTTGTGCAGCAGGGGGACGCTTTCCCGGCGCGCCGCGCGCGTCAACTCCGCTCCGTGATCCGCGGTGATCAGAGCCGCCGCGCAACTCGGGCCGCGGATTTCAGTGATGCGTTTGATGAGCTCGAGTCCAGTGCTGCCGTCGCCGAGATGATAATCCGCCAGCACGGCATCGATGATTTCCGAGTCGATCAGCTGCAGGGCTTCGCTCGAGCCGTGCGCTTTGTACACACGAATGCCCCACTGCTCAAGGAGAGCTTGCATCGCATCGAGAATTGTCCGGTCATTGTCCACGACCAGGACTTTGAATTCGCGCAAGCCGGCCGGATCCGGCGGAGCCGTCGGCATTCTGTGCCGCTCGGAGCGTCGCGCCTGTGCTACACGTGGAACTCGGACGCCGAACACCGAGCCATGGCCTGGTTGGCTGCTCAAGGTCAGCTCGTGGTTGAGCAGCCGGGCCAGTCGATCGCAAATGGAAAGTCCCAGCCCCAATCCCTTCTCGCCCCACGGCGAACCCTGTTCGAGCCGCGTGAACTCGACGTAAAGGTGCTCGCGCTGATGTGAGGCGATGCCCGGTCCAGTGTCGTATACGCGGATCTCCAGCTCCGCTCCGCGCCGCCGACAACCGATCAGGACCCCGCCGCGTTCACAGTAGCGCAGCCCATTGGATAGATAATTTTGCAGAATTCGGCGCAGCAGCACACGGTCGCTGCGCACCGCCTCGCGGCAACTGACTACCTTGAGGCGCAGGCGCCGCGAGAGCGCAAGCGGCGCGTATTGGCGGCGCAGATCGTCCAATAGCTCCGCAATCGAAAACGTAGTGATATCCGGTCGCATCACGCCTATGTCCAGCTGCGCTATGTCGAGCAGATCCTTCAGCAGTTCCTCGGCGGCGCGCATCGACCCATCGATCCGGCTGGCAAGCTCCACAAGCTCCGGATGCGCGGCAGCCCGCGCTTCCAGCGCCGAGACAAATAGCCGTGCGGCATTGAGGGGCTGCAACAAGTCGTGGCTCGCTGCAGCGACGAAACGTGTCTTACCGATATTGGCAGCCTCAGCCTGAAGTTTGGCCTTGCGCTGCGCATCGAGCGCGTCGCTGAGCTCCCGGGTGCGCTGCTCGACTCGCGCCTCCAGCTCCTGCTTCGCATCCAGCAGCGCCTGTTCCGTGCGTTTGAACTCGGTAATGTCCGTATAGGTCGAGACGAATCCCCCACCGGCCATCGGCTGACCGTTGATGCTGAAGACCTGGCCGTTTCTACGTACGCGCTGGTAGCTGTACGCCGTCCCGGCGCGCATATGCGCAAGTCGCTTCGCGACCTGCTGCTCGGGGTCGCCGAGACCGAACTCGCCGCGTTGGGCATTCCAGCGGATCAGATCAGCCACCGGGCGGCCGACGTATACCAAGTCGCTTGGATAATCGAAAAGCTCCAGATAGCGGTGATTCCAGGCGACCAGATTCATGTCGGCGTCCACGACGCTGATGCCTTGAGTCACGTTCTCCATCGTCGCGGCCAGCAGTTGGCGACTAAAGCGAAGTTCCTGCGACGTTTCGTCCAATAATTCCGCGACTTCGTCGACGTCAAGGCCCTTGCGCTTGAGCGCATGCGTCAAGACGATGCGAGCAGAGGACGCGCCGATGGAGCCAGCTAGCACGCGCTCGACGTGTTGCAGCATGCCCCGATCAGCGGCATCGGATGGTTTGGACGGTGGGCGCGCCGATAGGGCGGCATATTCGGCGAGCGAACGGCGCGCCGCAGCTTGACCGATGATTCGACCTGCTACGGCCTCGAGATCACCCACCTTGGCGGTAATCGTGGGCCGCATGAGCGCGGCGAACACGCGTGCCGCGCGCCGCTCCTGCAGAGTGACGCCGCGAAGGAAGGAGGCCGCCACCATGATCACGACGTTCAAAGTCAGGGAGGCGAGGGCGACCGGCCCTGCGACGCCGAGACTCGAGTAACCCGCCACCGCTCGAGGCCAGAGCCACGCCAGCGCCTCGGGCGGCGCGAAGGCGGGCGACGGCAATACACCACCCGCGACCAAGTTCGGCAGGAACAGAAGATAAATCCAGGCAATAAAGCCCGCGAACATTCCCCAAAACACCCCGGCGCGGCTGGCGCCTCCCCAATACAGCGCCGCAAGGATGCCGGGGGCGAACTGTGCGACGGCCGCGAACGCCAGGATGCCGAATGACGCAAGACTGGTCGATCCTGAGGTGGATCGGTAGTAGGAGAACGCCACCAGCGCTAGCGCAACGATGACGAACCGACGCAGCCACAGGATGCGACGACCGAGACTTGCACCGGCCTCCAGTCGACGACGCCACAAAACGGGTACCACAATGTCATTCGCGATCATCGTCGACAGCGCGATGCTTGCCACGACCACCATAGCCGTGGCGGCCGACAGGCCGCCGAGGAAGACGAGCACGGCAAGCCAGGGTGCGCCGTAGTCGAGGGGCAGCGTCAGCACCAGCATGTCCGAGCCGGCCGGCACTGCGTGGGCTCCACTGACGGCAAGCGCGACGATCGGCACGACAAATACGGAAAACATTCCCAGATAAAGCGGCAAAATCCAGCGTGCTCGCTGCACATCGCCACCATCCGCACATTCGATCACGCTCACCTGAAATTGGCGCGGCAGGCAGAAGATGGCTGCCGCGGCAAGCAAAGTCGCAATGAAAGCGTTGCCGTTGAACATGGTGGAGGCGTTCTTCAACCCCGCCGGAAGCTCAAATGGACGTCCGCGCAGTTGCAACCATGCGTACAGACCGACCGCCACGAAGGCCGTGAGCTTGAGCAGCGACTCGAAGGCGATGGCGAGCATTAGGCCTTCGTGACGTTCCGTGGCATCGACTCGCCGAGCACCAAATAGCACTGCGAACAGTGCCATGAGCAGTGCCACGGCGAGAGCGGAATCCCGATACCACGGCGCCGGACCTGCGGCGGCGGATGTCAGCGCCGCGATGCTGGCCGCGACCGCCTTATATTGCAGCGCCAAGTAAGGAGTGGCCGCCGTGACAGCGATCAGAGTCACCAGCACGGCAAGCGGGCGGCTCTTGCCAAAACGCGATGCGATGAAATCGGCGATCGATCCTACTTTGTGGGCGCGTCCGACTTCGACCAGACGTTCCAGAAATGGCAGCGCCAGCAGATAAACCAGCGTTGGTCCGAGGTAGATCGGCAGGTAGCCCCAGCCTTCGCGCACCGCAGAGCCAACGGCGCCGTAGAATGTCCATGACGTGCAATACACGCCGAGCGCGAGCCCATAAATATACGGTCGCAGCCGCTGTCGATTGGGATAGGTCGAGTGGCGCTCGCCGTAGAACGCAATCGCAAACAGAAAACCCAGGTATGCAACCGCTAATGCGAATAGCAGCCAGCCAGACAACATGAGCCCCATCCTGTTGTGCGACGCGCTTGTCCGGCACGCCGCTTGTCGAATTTAGGCAAGCCCGGTGTGTGGAACAAAACCATTCTAGTATGGAGGGGTCCCCACCGCCATATATGGGCGGCCTGCAACCGAACAGCGCTGTGGGCCGATTTCGCCGTCGCCGGCCGATGTTGCGTATTCATTCTTGCACTCTTCGGCGTCGCTCGGAGGATTCTCGTTGCTTGGTACCAAAGTACCAAGGTATGATGGGTCAAATTACGGAGCGGCGACCATGCCAAAACCAGCCGAGCGATTTGTGGTGGAGCGGATCCAAACCGGAGTACGCATGGAGCGCCGCCTCCTGAAGGTGCTGAAAGCTCTAGCGGAGTACAAGAACATGACTCTCGGCGACCTGCTGGAAGGGATCGTGCTGCATGCATTTGAGGGTAAGGCGCCATTTAGCGCGCAGACGCAGCGCAAGATCAGCGAACTCAAGGGCATCTACGAATTGAACCTTGACGCGCGTGCGAGCCATCGGCTGAAGGAGCGATGATGAACGATGAGGAATTTCTAGCGGCGCTGGAAGCGTGCTCGCTCAGCGAGCGCGAGTTCGGACACGCCGCCCATATGCGGGCTGCGTACCTCTATACGCGCTCGGGCGATTTCGCAAGTGCCCTTGCCAAGACCCGCCGCGCGATCCAGAGCTTTGCCCACTCGCTCGGCAAGCCCGATCGCTACCACGAGACCATCACCGTTGCCTATCTGGCACTTATGCGCCAGACGCTCCATGAATGTGGCGACGGCGGCGGTTGGCAGCACTTCGCGCAGAAGAACACGGTGCTCTTGGAGCGTGATCTCCTATTGCGGTTCTACCCACGATGGCAACTTGAGTCGGAGCTCGCGCGCAAGGTTTTCTTATTGCCACGTTTAATGGGCGGCGCATGACAATCCGATTGATCGCAGCGAGCGCGCGCGGCCTGCTCGGTGGCTGGCTGCTGGCGCTAGCAGTTCCGCTGTTATCGGACGCTGTGACAATCAGTGAGTGGAGCGCCTCGGGCTTGCGCGATCAGGCCCGCAGTGGTCTTGCGATAGTAGAAATTCTTGGTGCCGCGCTGTTTGCATTTGAGCCTCTGATCACGATAGGCTTTGCCCTGCTTCTCGCCGCATTGGCCTTCGCTGCAGCGCTCCACATTCATTTCGGCAAAGCGCCATGGCATCTGCTGTTTTACGCGCTTATCTCGACGCTATTGTTGTACCTCACCAAGCACAGTAGGCGGATTGATCCGGCCTCGTAGGTGCACCAGGATCCAGACCGAGCGTGCTCGTCACAGTTGCGAATCCTGCATGAATAACAATTCGACGCGCATCGGCTGACCACCGTGGATGAACTCGCCGACGAATTTCATTCGATTGCCCTCCCGGGTGTAGATGAAATGCTCTCCGGCCTGGTCGCCCGTTCCATCGAGTGTTACGGAATTTGCTGTACAGCTTGCTACGGCGAAAAGCATCGGCGCGTCCTTCTCCTCGCGCGCGTGTCCCAGAGTACTGTCGAAATGCCGTAGCCGCATGACCGGATGGCCATTCTCTTCTGCGAGCGCCATGGCTTCGATCACTCCGCCGACTGTGTTGTTGTGAAGTAGCCACGAGCTTCCCATGAGTCGCCCACCGGGGCCCACAACCCATCTCTCTTCCGACTCGGAATTGCTGTCGTGCGCACGCCATGTTCCTGCCATCCACTGCAGACTGGCGAGAGTGCATGGATCTGAATGCGCCGGCCGGGATGCCACTGCGAGCGCGATAATAGTAGGCGCGACTGCGAATAGAAGCGATCTCAGAGTCATGTTCAGTCACCCGAGCGTGGCATGGGTTCGGATTCCGCCGGCAGCGCTGCGGATCTCCCATCGATCCGATCAACAACGATTATGTGCCAGGCAGGTCGTGCAAAGGAACTGCAATTCGGTTTTGCCACGCTCGGAACGATGATGCATGTCGCATGGGGCATTTTCAGCGCCAGCAGTCGCGATGTGGCGAGCACGTGCGAGATGTTTCGCAACATCCGGAATAGTGCGAGACTAAGCCGGGGCGCGCGGCACATTCGATAGTGTATGCGCGCGCGCCAGTAATCGAAGAACAGCGAAACATTGAGAGGCACATTTAATGAATCGAGCTGCTATCAAGATAGCGGTCTGTTGCGCAGTCTTTTCTGGCGCAACGGCGATCGCAAGTCCTGGTCCCAATCCGAGTTCGCTTGCGGGGCCGATCGCGGCTCCCAAGGATCGGGCATACCCCGGGGAGATCAGGATTGCAGTCGATGCATCTGATGTCGGCCGGCGCATCGTGCGCGTCCACGAGACCTTAAGCGGCATAACTACAGATACCGTTCTGCTTTATCCAGAGTGGCTGCCGGGAGCTCATGCGCCCGAGGGCCCTATCGACAGGCTCGCGGGTTTGAGAATCACGGCAAACGGCGCGCCGGTTTCCTGGACTCGCGATCCCGTTGACATATACGCGTTTCACGTTCATGCGCCAGCGAACGCTAAGCTGCTGGAGATCGACTTTGAGTACTTGTCGCCGACCAGCCCTAAAGTCGCACCGCTGGAGATCAGCCGCGATCTTCTGATGCTCGAATGGAATTCGGTCGTCCTGTACCCCGCCGGATATTTCGCTCGCCAAATTCCTGTAGAGGCGAGCCTCACATTGCCCGCCGATTGGAAGTTCGGCTCGGCGCTGGAGGTGCTATCAACGAATGGCCCGCAAACGAAATTCAAGCGCCTTAGTCTTGAGGCTTTCATTGACAGCCCGGTGTACGCCGGGCGGTTTACGTCTCGTATCGACCTCGATCCGGGTAGCCCGGTTCCAGTTCATCTGGATCTGTTCGCAGATCGCCCGACGCTGCTGGCGATGAAAACTGAGCAGATTGAAGCGTATCGCGCGCTAGTGCAGCAGGCGTATATTCTCTTCGCATCGCATCACTATTCGCACTACGATTTTCTGTATTCGCTTAGCGATCAGATTCAGCAGCCCGGTCTTGAGCATCACCAATCGAGCGAAAACGGCACCGATCCGGAGGCATTTACTGAATGGGATAAAACGGCCTCCGACCGCGATCTACTGCCGCACGAATTCACGCATTCATGGAACGGCAAGTTTCGTCGCCCAGCGGATTTATGGACGCCTAACTACAACGTGCCAATGCAAAACAGTCTCTTATGGGTGTATGAAGGCCAAACGCAGTACTGGGGTGAGGTGTTAGCTGCTCGCTCTGGATTGTGGACCAAACAGCAAGCCCTGGATGAGCTCGCTCTAAACGCCGCCTATTATGAGAATGAACCTGGCCGCAGATGGCGCGCGTTGCAGGATACGACTAACGACGAGATCATCAATCCCCGTCGACCAATGTCATGGCATGACTGGCAGAGATTCGAGGACTATTACTCGGAGGGCCAATTGATCTGGCTTGACGTCGACACCTTGATACGCGAGCGCTCGCATGGCAAGCGTTCGCTGGATGACTTCGCACGTTCGTTCTTCGGCATGAACAACGGCAGTTTCGTGACGGTCACGTATTCCTTTGAGGATGTCGTCAAGGCGCTGAATGCGGTAGAGCCGAACGACTGGACCGCTTTTTTACGAGAGCGTCTCGATGGATTCGCAAAGCCGGCGCCGTTGGATGGTTTGCGCCGTGGCGGTTACAAACTAGTTTATACCGACACTCCCAGCGAGTTGGTGAAGGCGAGCGATGAGCAGCGCAAGCGCGTGGATCTGCGATTTTCCATCGGCGTTGAGCTCGATGACAAGGACGGCACCGTGACGCAAGTCGTTTGGGATAGTCCGGCATTCAAGGCGAAGCTCACTGAGAGCGCACAGATTCTAGCGGTCAACGGGACCGCATACAGCGCCGATGTACTAAAAGATGCGATCCGAGCGGCCAAGGACGCGACGCTGCCGATTGACCTTATCGTCAAGACGGGCGATCGCTTTCAGGTCGTCAGTATTGATTATCACAATGGACTGCGCTACCCACATCTCGAAAGGGATGAGTCGACAGCCGCACTGCTGGATGAGATATGGGCCGCGCGAAAGCAGTCTCCCGGCGGCGCGGCGGGGCGGCAGTGAGGGAAGCCTCCGGCGCGCCGTTGTGTCGATATGTCGGCGTGTGCATCCTGTTGGTGCTTGCAGGTCCGCTGCTGGCGCAAAACGACGCCAAACTCCAAGAGCCGCCGCTTCGGGCGCGCGATCTCGGGGTGCCCTTCGACGGCGCGCCCGGCCACTTCAATGCAATTACCGACGTCGCAGGCGTGGAGGTGGGCCATACGACGTTGATCTCCGGTAACGGTCCGCTCAAGGTCGGCGTTGGCCCGGTCCGCACCGGAGTGACAGCAATCCTGCCGCGAGGGAAGGAGTCCAATGACGCCGTGTTTGCCGGATGGTTCACCGAAAATGGTGCCGGTGAGATGACCGGAACGATCTGGCTGGAAGACTCAGGGTTTCTCAACGGTCCCGTAATGCTTACGAATACCCACAGCGTGGGAGTCGTTCACGACGCCGTCATCGCATGGAAGGTTAGGCGTGGCGTCCCGGACGAAGAGGGCTACTGGTGGTCGGCAGCCGTGGTAGCAGAAACCTGGGACGGTTACCTCAACGACGTCAACGGCTTTCATGTGCACCCCGAAGATGCCTTTCATGCACTCGACGTCGCCCGTTCAGGGCCGGTCGAGGAGGGAAGCGTTGGCGGCGGAACCGGCATGATCTGTAATGAGTTCAAGGGGGGCATCGGCACTTCGTCGCGAGTGCTCGACGCGAAAGCAGGCGGCTACAGTGTCGGCGTACTCGTGCAGTGCAACTATGGCGCGCGCGCGGAGTTGCGCGTGGCGGGCGTCAACGTGGGCCGAGAAATCCCCGGACACACGGTCTGGGATGGCGACGTCGGTTCCATAATCGTGATAGTGGCAACCGATGCTCCGCTGATTCCGACCCAGCTCAAGCGGGTGGCGCGACACGTGGCCCTCGGATTGGCGAGAAACGGTAGTTATGGCGGCAATGGCTCCGGTGATATCTTCTTGGCGTTTTCAACGGCTAACCCGGGCGCCATTTCTTCGCACGGACTTCGTCAGGTGACGATGCTCCCCAATGATTCGTTGGACCCCATATTTCTCGCTACGGTACAAGCGACCGAAGAGGCGGTCATCAATGCGATGGTAGCCGCCAAGACAATGACAGGCATCGACGATCGGACCGTCATAGCATTGCCGCACGATCGGCTGCGCGCGATATTGAAGAAGTACAACCGCCTGACTAAGTCGGGAGGGGAGAATCGGGCCCGATGATTTGCGTGCATTAGCGACGCGTTGTTGCCGCAACGGCTAAGTGCGACCAACTGCCCACATCGTGGATCAGACCGCTTCGATGTAGGGCGCAGTCCACCCCAGGCGCAGTTTTTGGGTCGTGTCCGCGGCGGACAGCGGCTCACTAATGTAGAAGCCTTGGCCCTTGGTTTTGGCGCTTATCTTAACCAGCGCGGCGCGCTGCTCCTCCGTTTCCACCCCTTCCGCCACAACTTCCACACCAAGCTCTGCCGCCAGTACGATTATTGCTCGAATCATCGCCTGACCGCTGCCCCCGTCGGACGCGGCGGCAACCATGTGTCTTGCGATCTTGAGACGACTTACGCGATAGGTTCGCAGGTAATCGAGCGAGGAGTACTGCGCGCCGAAATCGTCAATGGCGATGCATACGCCCATACGGCGTAGCTCATCCAGCACATCACTTTGCAACAACGTCGTGCGCGCCAGGGCAAACTCGGTGACGTCGAGCTCCAAATCGCTTGGGACGAGTCCCCAGCGCGCCAACGTATCACTGACGTCGCGGACGAAGTCCTTGCCGGCCTTGATCTGAGCGAGCGATACGTTTACCGCGATCAGCGGAACAAAGACTTGCGCTTTGCGCCACTGTGCCAATTGACGGCAAGCCCCGTCCAGCACCCAGCGGCCCAAGTCCTGAATCATGCTGGACTTTTCCGCAATCGGCATAAATACACCGGGTAGCAGGAGTCCTCGGGTTGAATGGTTCCAGCGTATCAACGCTTCCATGCCGACAATCCGCCCGGAAGACAGGTCGACCTGAGATTGATAATAGAGTTCCAGTTCATTGCGTCTGAGTGCATACCGTAGGCCATCCGCCAGCGCGGCATAATTCTTTGCTTCAAGATCAAGTTCGTCCGAATGAAAGCGAAACTGTCCGCGCCCATCATCCTTCGCGCGGTAGAGCGCCTGGTCCGCCTGCACTAGCAAGTCGTCCGGCTCCCGCGCTCCCGAGGAAAAAATCGAAATGCCGGCACTTGCGCCGATGTGTACGTGGTCCCCATCGATATCATATGGCGCGGACAAAGAGGTGATTACATTGGCCGCAAGAGCGCCGCCGCGTGCGGGATCGATTACGTCCGCTTGTAAGATTGCGAATTCATCGCCACCCAGGCGCGCTACGAAGTCGACGTCTCGCGTGGCGCGATTCAGGCGCTGCGCCACCGCTTGCAGCAGCTTGTCGCCGGCCGGGTGGCCGCGAGTGTCGTTGACCTCCTTGAAGCGATCCAGGTCCAGGTAAACCACAGCGAACGGATTGCCACCACGTTTAGCGGCCGCAAATGCCTGGCGAAGGCGTTCGTTGAACGTGGCGCGATTCGGCAGGCCAGTTAACACGTCGGTTTGAGCGAGCAGGGCAATACGATCCTCAGCGAGCTTGCGCTCGGTGATATCGATCATGATGCCCTCAATCTCGATCAAGCGTCCGGCGGCGTCACGCACCGGGGTGTAGCGGTTTTCCATCCAGCGGCTTGCGCCAGATTTCGTGAGCATGCGGTATTCGATTGTAATCGGAGAGGCATGGCTCATCAGGAGCTCGATCATCGTGCTCTGTACTTTGAGGCGATCTTCTGGATGTACGTAGCTTTGATACAGCGTGGGAGAGTTGAGAAGCTCGGCGCCGTCATGGCCCAACAGCGAAATATTTTGCGAAATGTAGATCATGGGAAACGAAGGATCACCGCGCAGGCGGTACAGGATCGTCGGACTGTTCTGCACGATCGTATTAGCCTTCGCCAGCTCCTCGACATAACGCTCGCGCGTGATGGCAGTGCCGATGAGCTGTGCAAGCGTTGTCAGGATTCCGACTTCCGCATCGCTCCAATCGCGGTCCTTGGTGCAATCGTCGAAGCTGATATGGCCCCAATACTTGCCGTTCGTCATGATTGGCACGAGCAGGGCCGAGTGCACCCGCAAGCGCTCGAGAAATTCTCTGTGGGGACCCGTGAGGAGACTGCGTCGCGCTCTTACCGCTTGGCCGTGCTGTAATGGAATGGCCCAGCTGATAGCTTCTGCCGGGATCGACTTGGATAATGCGAGCAGCACCTGGTCGAATTCCGCGCGACCGCTTGCTGCACTCCAAGAGTTACGGACTCGCGGGTATGAGTGACCTGATGCGGATAGCACGACTTCAAGCACGAGCATGCGGTCGGCGCGCACGGCCGTAGCGACCTTCTCCAATGCAGTAGAGATTGCCTCGTGCAGGTCGGGGGCCGTCATGATTTCGACGACGCTGGCGTTCACCGCTGCCAGTAGCGCATCGCGATAGCGCAGACCTTCACGTGCACGTTCACGCGTGGCTGCCGTGCCTATGAACTCCGCCAGTAGCTTGAGTATGTTGATCTGCGCGCGGGTCCATTCGTGTTCGCCTTTGCAATCGTCGAAGACAACGACCCCGCTGTACACGCCATTTAGCATCATCGGGACTTGCAACATCGACACGACCTGCAAGCGCTTCATCAAGTCGTGCATGGGCCCGGTGACCAAGCGGCGGATGCCGATCACGGCATTACCCTGGCGCAAGGGACTCAACCAATCCTCAATACCGGCGTGATCAGGACTTGCTGCGATAATCGCTGCGGCATCGACTTTCGGTGCGTCCTCCGAGTTCCAAACAAAAAAGACATCGGGAGCCAGCTCGTTCGCGTTCGTCGAGAGTTTCTCGATGACAACCAAGCGGTCGATCTGGACTACGCGGGCGATCGTCTGGAGTGCATCGGCCAAGGCCTCCCGCAAGGAGTCGGCGTTCAGAATCTGCGTGATGCAAACGGTGACCGCCTCCAGGAGCACTTCGCTGTCATGCGTAGTCGCCGTATTCGAGCGCATCGCGGGTTCTGCAGGCTCGGCACGCCTGTCGCGGATGAGGTCCCGTTCCGCCTTTTGATTCACGTAATTCCCTTGGGCTTGCAATGTGCGCTCCCGTGCTTGCGTTCTTTAGCACGTCCGGCAGGCCGCCGCCGGGCAGGGCCCGCGCATTTGGCGGTGGCCCTTCGCGAAAGGTGAATGGGTCCGACGGCGGTGTTCCACGAATATCGACGTAACTCCATGATCTATAGGTTGTTCGTTGACGCCGTCGGTCCCCAAATCGGCGCGGGCATGTCCGTCGGATGTGAGGTGACCCTCCGCGTGGATTGGTTGTGCGCGCTAGACGGGTTCAGGAATCTACGCGCCCCTCCAGTGCATGTGCGACGCTTCACTGCGGGGGAGGAACGATTCTTGCGACGCACCTTCGCTTTCGAGTTTTCCAAGAGAACCGTCGACAATAGCCAATCTGGCGCGGCGAGCATTCCGCCACACCGCGACGTCTACTCCTTGGCGTCAATGACGAAATTGCAGAGAAGCAGAACGCAACAGGATCGTTGACGTGGCACAACTTTTCCATCGGCGATTCGGGTTTTACTTCAGGGTGGGGCTGCTGGCGCTGGCGATTGTCGCGGTTGGTGCGATCCTTCTGTGGCGTGCGTTGACTAACTATCCGGGCGGCTTGAATGAAGCGCTCGAACAGCCGGTGCCCTTTAGCCATAAGCACCACGTCGGTGACGACGGAATCGACTGCCGCTATTGCCATAGTGGGGTCGAGAGTTCAGGGTTTGCAGGAATACCGCCGCTGTCGACCTGCATGACGTGCCATTCGCAGCTGTACGCGGAGCAGGTTGCGCTCGCGCCCCTTGTGAGCGCTTTTCAAAGCGGGATCCCGCTGCATTGGCAGCGGCTGTACAAGCTGCCTGATTTTGTCTACTTCAACCACAGCGTTCACGTCGCCAAGGGCGTCGGTTGCGCCACTTGCCACGGCAAGGTCGACCTGATGCCACTGACCGCACGTGCAACGCCCCTCACCATGCAATGGTGTCTCGACTGCCACCGCAACCCGGAGCAGTTCCTGCGTCCGCGAGAAGATGTATATAAAGCGGATTGGCACGCGCAGAACCAGCTCGCCCTGGGCAGCCGCTTAGTTAATGAGTATCACATCGACAAGCGCCGCCTTGCGGACTGTTCTCTATGTCATCGCTGAGCGCCACTTCGGAATTCGCGTCGGACGCTGGCCGTGCTCGATTCGCGCTCGCGCGCGGACCGGCGTTCTGGCGCAGTCTGGAAGAGCTCGCCGACAGCGAAGCGTTTCAGCACTGGCTGCGCCGCCAGCATCCGCAGTTTGCAGATGAGTTTGCGGTGGATCGCCGCCGCTTTTTGAAGTTTCTCGGCGCATCGCTCGCACTGGCAGGCGTCACGGCATGCAGTCATCCACCGCAGGATGAGTTAGTTCCGTACGTACACTCGCCACTCGGGCAGGTCGACGGACTGCCGCGCTTCTTCGCGACTACGCTCGTGCGCGACGGTTACGCGCACGGCGTGCTGGTCGAGAGTCACATGGGTCGCCCGACCAAGGTTGAAGGCAATCCTCAGCATGCGGCGAGTCTGGGCGCCACCGACATTTTCGCACAGGCTGCCGTCTTGCAATTGTGGGATCCGGACCGCTCGCAGACAGTGATGCGGCACGGCGATAGCGCCTCGTGGGATGATTTCGCGGCCGCGTTGGTGCAGCGGATCGAGAGCTGCAAGCGCACGGCCGGATCGGGCCTGCGCGTGCTCACGGGGACCACTACCTCACCCACCGTGTCCGCGCTGCTCGATTCGCTGTTGAAGAGATTTCCCCAGGCGCGATGGTACGTCCATCAGCCTGCGGGCAACGCTAATTCATATAAGGGCGCGCGGCTCGCTTTTGGGTTGCCGCGATCCACGCGGTTGCATCTGGATCGCGCCAAGGTGATCGTCTCGCTCGATGCCGATTTTCTATCCGATTCGGCTGGCGGTGTGCGCTACGCACGCGACTTTGCCGCAATGCGAAACCCAGAAGCTAACGATGGCGCGATCAGCCGTTTGTATGCTTTGGAGTCAACGCCATCGCTCACCGGAGGAATGGCTGATCACCGCTGGCCGCTTGAGTCTGAGCGAATCACTGACTTTGCGCGGTGGCTGGCGCAACGGCTAGGTATCGCAATCGACGTCGCCGGTATTCCAGACGCGCGCCAGTCTCACTGGCTTGATGCGCTCGCGGCCGACCTGCAAGCCAATCGTGGCGCCTCGCTGATCGCGGTCGGCCCTTCCCAACCTCCATGGATGCATGCACTTGGCCACGTCCTGAATAGCGCCCTTGGCAATGTCGGCGTCACTATTGACTACAGTTTGCCGGTTGAAAAGGTGCCCGACGCCGATCGCGGGATCGTCGATCTCGTCAAGGAAATGCGCGCCGGTTCGGTTGATACATTGCTCATCCTGGACTGCAACCCAGCCTACGACGCGCCGGCGGATCTGGACTTTGCCGGCGCACTGCGCGAGGTGCCGCATGTAGTGCATCTGGGCCTATACCGCGATGAAACCGGCGCGCTGGCGGAATGGCATCTGCCGTTGGCCCACCAATTGGAGACTTGGTCGGATGCGTGCGCCTTTGACGGTAGCGCAAGTATCGCGCAACCGCTGATCGCGCCATTGTACGCAGGACGATCCGCTCTCGAAGTGCTGGCCATGATGCTCGAAGACACTGTGCGCGATGCGCGCGCGCTCGTGCGCCGCCAGTGGCGCGAGTTTCTCCCCGACGACGCTGCCTGGAATGAGGCGCTGCAGAGCGGCGTCATTGCGAATACGGCGCTGCCGTCGGACGTGCTTCCTGTGCGCGCGGCAGCGCTGACGCTGGCGACGCCTGCAAGGGCCGAAGATGCGTCGCTTGAATTGCTTTTTCGTCCCGACCCTACTATCGGGGACGGGTTCTGGTCGAACAATGGCTGGCTGCAGGAGCTGCCAAAACCCCTGACGCAATTGACCTGGGAAAATCCTGCGCTGATTAGCCCGCAGCTTGCTGCGCAGCACGAGTTAGCCAGCGGCGATGTCGTCGAGCTGCACCTCGGGGGGCGCGTGCTGCGCGCGCCTGTTTGGGTGATGCCGGGGCAGGCCGCACGCAGCGTGACGTTGCATCTGGGTTACGGGCGCCGGCGCGCCGGTCGGATCGGCAATGGGCAGGGCTTCGATGCATATGTGTTGCGCGCGTCTTCCGCCGAGTGGAACGCCGGCGGACTAGGGCTCCAAAAAACCGGCGATCGCCACGACTTGGCAGCTACGCAGCATCATTTCAATGTGGAAGGTCGCGACCTCTTGCGGGTGGGCACCTTGGCCGATTATCAGCGTGATCCCTATTTCGCGAATCCGGGGGCTCCGCCGCCCAGCGCGACGCCGAGTCTCTATCCGGACTACCCAGCCGGCGAGTATGCCTGGGGAATGAGCATTGATCTCAATGCCTGCATCGGCTGCAAGGTCTGCACGATCGCCTGCCAAGCGGAGAACAACATTCCCGTCGTAGGCAAGGAGCAGGTGCAGCGCGGCCGCGAAATGCATTGGATTCGCGTCGATCGGTACTACGAAGGCACGGCAAACAATCCGCGCACGTACTCACAGCCGGTGCCGTGCATGATGTGCGAGCACGCTCCCTGCGAGGTCGTCTGTCCGGTCGGTGCGACAGTGCATGACGGCGAAGGTCTCAATTTGCAGGTCTATAACCGCTGTGTGGGTACACGTTTCTGCTCCAACAACTGCCCATACAAGGTGCGACGTTTCAATTTTCTGCAGTTCGCCGCAGAGGGCGAAACACTCGCCGCGCAGCGCAACCCCGAAGTGACAGTGCGGCAACGCGGGGTCATGGAGAAATGCACCTACTGTATCCAGCGGATTGAAACTGCGCATATTGAAGCTGACAAAGGAAACCGGCGCATACGCGACGCCGAAGTATTGACGGCCTGTCAGGCCGCGTGCCCCACGCAGGCCATCCGTTTTGGCGATATTGCGGATGTGCATTCGGGCGTGGCGCAGGCGAAGTCCTCTCCGCGCACGTACGTGATGTTGGGCGAGCTCAACACACGCCCGCGTACAAGCTATCTCGCGCGCTTGCGCAATCCCAATCCCGCGTTGCCGGAGGAAGGCGCATGAGCGCGCTACCGGGCAATGCGGCGGAGTCTTTCCTCCTCGCGCCAGGGCAGACCTACTCGAGCGTCACCAAAGCTGTGAGTGCCATTAGTCTGCATCGGCGCTTCGGCCGCTACTGGCTTATCGGGCTTGCGATCGCGCTCGCGCTGTGCTCGTTGCTGCTCTTTGGCGTTGGCTGGTTGCTGCACCAGGGCGTAGGCATCTGGGGCATCAATATGCCGGTCGCGTGGGCGTTTGCCATTTGTGACTACGTCTGGTGGATCGGCATCGGCATGGGCGGCACGTTCATTTCCGGCGCACTCTATCTTGCGCGCAAGAATTGGCGCAGTTCCATCAACCGCTATGCCGAGGCGATGACCGTGTTTGCCGTCGCGGTATCGGGAATCTTCCCGATCCTGCATCTCGGCCGGCCGTGGTTCTTCTACTGGCTGTTCCCTTACCCGGATGTGATGAATGTATGGCCGCAATGGCGCAGCTCCCTCGAGTGGGACTTCTTTGCGATCCTCGCCTATCTCAGCGTGTCAATTTTGTACTGGTACGTCGGCATGATTCCGGATCTTGCGACTCTGCGTGACCACGCGCCGACATTGCGCACAGCTCGCTTCTACGGTTTTCTCGCCCTGGGCTGGCGCGGCGAAGCGCGACAATGGCGGCGTTTCGAGAGCTTGAGCCTCCTGCTCGCGGGACTCGCGGTTCCGCTCGTCTTTTCCGTGCACAGCATGGTGGCGCTGGATTTCTCCGAGGCAGCGGCGCCGGGTTGGCACTCTACGATCTTCCCGCCATTCTTTGTTGCCGGTGCGCTGTTTTCAGGCTTTGCAATGGTGCTGGTCCTCGGTATACCCATGCGCCGCATGTTGGGGCTCGAGGATTACATCACCGGCAGACATCTGAATAACCTCGCCAAAGTGATGCTAGCCGCTGGGCTCGTGGTTGCATACGGCTATTTGTCGGAAATGTTCAGCGCCTTCTACAGCATGGACCGTTACGAGTTGGCGGTAACGCTGCGGCGCTTGATGGGTGCGTATGCATGGACGTTTTGGGGCACGATCGCATGCAACGTGCTGTCGATCCAGCTGCTCTGGTTTGCGCGTCTGCGCTCCAATGACGCCGTGCTCTTCGGTATCGCGCTCGCGGTGCTCATCGGGATGTGGCTCGAGCGCTTCATGCTCATTGTCACCACTCTTTACCAGGATTTCGTGCCATCAAGCTGGGGCATGTACTACCCGACGTTTTGGGATATTGCATTCCTAATCGGTTCGATCGGACTGTTCTTGTTGATGTTTCTTCTGTTCGTACGAATCTTGCCGGTCGTCTCGATGTTTGAGCTGCGCAAACTCGTCAGCAAAGGGGAGGGCGGCACCGCGTGAGCGCGAGCCAGACGAAGGGCCTGCTGGTGGAATTCGCAAGTGGCGAGGAGCTGCTGAGCGCGGTGCGCCGCGTACGTCGCGAACTGCCAAGTGTTGCACTCGAGGCGTATTCCCCGTGTGCGCTCGAGGGCATGGACGAGGCGCTCGGCTATCGCCGCGATGCAGTCGCGGGTTGGATGCTGCTGGGTGCGGTTATAGGCGGCGTGGGTACCTATGCGCTCGAATGGTACTCGGCAGTATTCAACTATCCGATCAATGTTGGCGGCCGCCCAACGGCGAGTTGGCCGGCGTTTCTACCGCCGGCGCTGGAGATGACGGTGCTCGGCGCGGCGGTTTTCGGCGTTCTCGCTATGCTCATCGGTAACGGCCTGCCGCGCCTCAACCACCCGCTATTCGACGTGAAGGCGTTTGAGCGCGCCAGCGCCGATCGGTTCTTCATGGTCGCGCGCCTCGACGCCCCGGATATCGACCTGCAGACCTTGCGCGAGCTGTGCAGGTCGCTATCGGCGTTGGCGGTCGAAGAGGTGGCGCAATGACACGGCGCATTCTGTGGATCGCAGTTGCCGTCTGCGCGCTCTGCGGATGCGAGCGCGGGATGCACGACATGTACGAACAGCCGAAATTCAAGCCACTGACGCCGTCCAAGCTCTTCGACGACGGCAATTCCTCGCGGCCGCAGGTCGCCGGCACGGTGCCGCATTCCGCCGGCGCTCTGGCCGGAAGCAGCAGCGGACGCAGTGATCCGATCATGGCGCAAAGGCCCGCAGGGTCTGCGATCGCAGTGGGAGCCCAGGGCGGCGGCGTGCCGATTGCTGACGCCGCCGCCGCAAGCGGCTACGCCAATCCGATGTCCATCACGCTGCCCTTCATCATTCGCGGACGCGATCGTTACGATGTCTACTGCTCCCCGTGCCATAGCCGCACCGGCGATGGCGACGGCATGATCGTGCGTCGCGGCTTTCCGGCGCCGCCGAGCTACCATAGCGAACGCCTGCGCGAAGCTCCGGACAGCCATTTTTTCCAAGTCATCAGTGACGGCTTCGGAGTGATGTATCCCTATGCGGATCGCATTACGCCGGAGGACCGGTGGGCCATTGTGGCTTATATCCGGGCGTTGCAGTTGAGTCGGCGCGCGCCTAGCGCTGAGCTTAATGCTCTGGATGTGGCGACGTTGCGCGGTCGTACACAATGAGTGGCGTGCTCGTGAGCAAGGGCGCGCGACGCATCGCGCTCGCTGTTGCAGTGCTCGCGCTTCTCGGGTGTCTGCTTCTGGGCCTAAGAGCGCCGCGGCAGGCGCTGCTGTCTTACCTCTTTGCATTTGTCTTCTTGAGCGGTCTATCGGTGGGCAGTCTCGCGCTCGCGATGATTCATGTGTTGACCGGCGGCGCGTGGGGCGTGCAGATGCGGCCATTCCTTCTGGCCGCGGCCCGCACTCTGCCTCTGCAGGCACTGATGGTGTTGCCCGTCCTGATCGGCGTGCGGGTGCTCTATCCATGGGCGAGCCCGCAATTACTCGCCCATGACGCGCTGCTGCAAGCGCAGTCGTGGTACCTCGAACCCCATTTTTTCATCGGCCGCACGGTCGTTTATTTCGCGGTCTGGCTTGCCCTACTGGCGTCATTTGAACGCCGGGTGAAAAATTCGGCGCTCCTACCGCGCATCGCCGCACCAGGATTGATCGTATACGCGCTGACCGCCACTCTCGCGGCCGTTGACTGGATGATGTCGCTGCTGCCGCATTGGCATTCGAGCGTATTTGGCATGACGGTCGCAACCGGCTGGCTGCTGGCTGCTGCGGCGCTTGCAACATTGTGTTTGATGCGCATCGCGGACGAGGCGCAACCGCCGCGCCTGCCTTCCGACCTCGGCAATCTCCTGCTGATGTTCGTGCTGGTCTGGTCCTATCTGGCGTTCATGCAGTACCTGACCATCTGGATTGCGGACCTGCCGGCGGAAACCAGCTGGTACATCCCGCGCACGCTGACGAGTTGGCGGGTTCTGGCGTGGTTTCTGATTGCCTTTCATTTTCTCGTGCCGTTCGCGGTGCTGCTGTCGCGACGCGCCAAGCGAAGTCGGACCTGCCTCGCTTGGATCGCGGCGCTTCTCTTGGGCGCCAATCTGGCCGACGCACTGTGGCTGGTGATTCCCGGGGAACGGCCTCAAGGTTTCACGGTGAATTGGACTGATCTATTGGCGCCGCTTGGCCTGGGTGCGTTGTGGCTTTGGGTCTTTAGCGGCCGTGCATTCTTGCAGCGCATGCAGGCGAGCGCACCGCATTCAGGGCCAAACGTGGCTGGGCATGCTCGTGCCTGAGCGGCAGCCACGTCCATTCGGTCACGAACCCACCGCGATCGCGACGGCACGCGTGCTTTGGGTCGGAGCAGCCGTCGCGGCGCTGGTGCTGGTCATCATTGTCGTGCTGTACCAAGTCGTGCAGCGTGACATGATTCCGCGGATCGCACAGCTCGCCGCCAGAGCTTCCGCGATCCCGCCCGCACCGCGACTGCAGGCTCATGCGCGCAGCGATCTTGCGATATTGCAACAGCAGGAGGAGGTGTTGCTGTCGGGTTACGCCTGGATCGATTCGGCTCATCGCATTGCGCGCATCCCGATCGAGCGCGCGATGGCAATCTATGCCGCCGAACAGGCGCAGAAGAGCCAGACGGCCGCACCGGCGGCACCCGCGCCAACCCTGCGGGAGCAGCGCCGGTGACGCGCATCTGCAAGCGGCGCCCCCGAGGGTTGCTTGCCATTGGACTTCTCGTGGCGGGCTTCGCAAGTGCCGCCGCACCTTTGCGCGCTCCTGTAGATCTTGGCGGCCAGGTCAGATTTGACCAGGAGCTCGGCGCGCAGCTGCCCCTTAATGCGAGGTTGCAGGAAGACAATGGCGCGAGCGTACAGTTGCACGATGTGCTAGGTGGCAAGCCCGCGCTGCTGGTGCCCGGCTACTATGGCTGCGTCAATCTGTGCAGCGTCGTGCGTGCAGGCGTGGCCCAGGCGATTACGCGCAGCGGCCTTAAGGCGGGCAGCGACTTCGCTGTGATATTGCTTAGTGTGGATGCGCACGAAGGGCCGGCGGATGCCAGCAACGCCCAGCGCAGCGATGCGGCGCAGCATGCCGGCATGGATATTGCGCGCTGGCATTATCTTACGGCCGCGCCTGCTGTGAGCTCCGACATCATGCGGCGCATCGGTTTCCGCTATTTTTTTGACGCGCGTAATGGTGAATACGACCACGACGTCGGCGTCGTGCTGGTGAGCGCGCAGGGCAAAGTCACGCAATACCTATTTGGCGCGCAGTTCGAGCCGCAGACTCTGCGTCTTGCGCTGGTGAATGCCTCGCAAGGACATATCGGCAATCTTGTCGACCATTTTTTGCTCATGTGCTGCGATTATGACCCTGCTACGGGTCGTTACGGCGTGGTCGTCGGCCGCGTGATGCAGGCTCTGGGTCTTACGACAGTCCTCGGCCTGGCGGCAATAGTCCTGTGCCTGCGGCGCGCTGAAGCAAACCGCGCCAAGCCCACAGCGCTGCCATGAGCGCATTAAGTTCATTGCCGCAGGCCTCGACTATTGCGCCGCAGGTCGACGCTCTGTTCTGGTTCATGTTGGCGCTGTGCGTCATCGTCGTGCTTGGGGTCCTGATCGCCATTACCGTTTACTCAGTGAGGTATCGGCGCGGCAGCCCGGCGGATCGCAGCGGGCGCCTGGCGCAGAGCACCGGCATCGAACTGACTTGGACCCTGATCCCACTTGCTCTCTTCATTGGGGTATTTACGTGGAGCCTTTTTGTCTTTGCGAGGATGCGCTCGCCGCCCGAGGACTCGCAAACCGTGTACGTCATCGCCAAGCAATGGATGTGGAAGGCGCAGCATCCGGGCGGACAGCGTGAAATCAATGCCCTGCATGTTCCGCTCGGCCAGCCGATCCGCCTGACCATGACCTCCGAGGATGTGATTCACAGTTTTTATGTTCCCGCGTTTCGGGTGAAGCAGGATGTGCTGCCGGGGCGCTACACGCAGCTGTGGTTCACCGCGACGCAGATCGGGAATTTTCCGCTTTTCTGCGCCGAGTACTGCGGCCTCGACCACGCGCGGATGGGAGGGAATATCGTGGTCATGGCCCCCTCAGACTACTCGCGCTGGCTGGAAGGCCATAGTGGACCGCAGAGTCTGGCAGCCCGCGGTGCGGCACTGTTTCGCAGCCATGGATGCAGCGGCTGTCATGGCCCAGATGCTTCGGTGCACGCGCCTGATTTAGACGGCCTGTACGGACGTTGGGTGCACCTGACGGACGGCAGTACAGTCATCGCTGACGATCGCTACATCCGCGATGCGATTCTGTTGCCGAAACAGCGCCTGGTCGCGGGTTTCGCGCCGATCATGCCGTCCTTCTCCGGACAGTTGAGCGAAGAGGACTTGCTCGCGCTCATTGGCTACCTGAAGTCCACCTCGAGCGTCGCGAATGACCCGCCGGCCATCGGATCGGAGAGCACTCATGAGCACGATTGATGCGGCAATTCCCGTGCCGTCCGCGGTGCACAGTTTTCTCGACCGCGATTACAGCCTACGAGCATGGTTGAGCACGCGCGACCACAAGCGTATCGCCATTCTCTATGCGTTGGGCATCACCGGATTCTTCTTCCTCGGCGGCATTGCCGCGACCCTCATACGCCTGAACCTGGTTGAGCCCAACGGGCTACTTCTGAATGCTGAAACGTACAACAAGGCGTTTACCTTCCATGGTGTCGTCATGGTGTGGTTTTTTCTCATTCCCTCCATTCCGGCCACGCTCGGCAATTTCCTGCTGCCATTGATGATCGGCGCGCGCGATGTGGCCTTCCCGCGCTTGAATCTCCTCAGTTGGTACCTGTACATGGCGGGCGGTTTGTTCACTGTCGCCGCGCTCCTCGGCGGCGGCGTCGACACCGGCTGGACGTTCTACACGCCGTTCTCGACCATGTTCTCCAATACCAATGTGATCCTGGTCGTTGTCGGGGTGTTCGTCGCGGGTTTCTCCTCGATCCTCACGGGGCTCAATTTCATCGTCACCGTGCACGCTCTGCGCATTGCAGGCATGACGTGGTTCCGCTTGCCGCTCTTTGTGTGGTCGATGTACGCCGTCAGCCTCGTCATGGTGCTGGCGACGCCGGTGCTCGCGATGACCCTGGCCCTCATCGGGCTCGAGCGCTTAGCGCACGTTGGCATTTTTGATCCGGCGCTCGGCGGCGATCCGCTGCTGTTCCAGCACTTGTTCTGGTTCTACTCGCACCCGGCGGTGTACATCATGATCCTGCCGGCGATGGGCGTCGTGAGCGAGATCATCGCGTGTTTCGTGCGGCGCCGGGTTTTTGGCTACCGTTTCATGACGTTCTCGATACTCGCCCTGGCTGTGATCGGCTTTCTCGTCTGGGGCCATCACATGTTCGTTTCCGGCCAGTCGATGTACGCGAGCATGGTGTTCTCGATACTGAGCTTCATTGTCGCCGTACCATCCGCAATCAAAGTGTTTAACTGGACCGCAACGCTGCACAAAGGCGACATCACATTCGAAGCCCCGATGCTCTACGCCCTGGGTTTCGTCGGACTTTTCATGATGGGGGGCCTCACGGGACTGATTCTTGCCGCACCCGCGCTTGATGTACCGTTGACGGATACCTATTTCGTGATCGCTCATTTTCACTACGTCATGGTCGGCGGCTCGGTCATGGCCTATCTCGGCGGCATTCATTTCTGGTGGCCCAAGATCACCGGCAGGACCTATCCCGAAGGCTGGGCTCGTTCTGCCGCCGTGTTGATGTTCTTTGGGTTCAACCTGACGTTCTTCCCGCAGTACATTCTGGGCTACGAAGGAATGCCGCGGCGCTATCACTCCTATCTTCCTGAGTTCCAGATACTCAACGTGCTGTCCTCGGCCGGCGCTTCGATATTGGCGGTCGCATACCTCCTGCCGGTCGTTTACCTATTGTGGTCACTGCGGCGCGGCGGCACCGCCGGCAACAATCCGTGGGGCGCTCGTGGACTGGAATGGCAGACGACCTCGCCGCCGCCGCAGGAGAATTTTCTGCGCCCGCCGGTGGTCCGCGAGGCTTACGCCTACGACGAGCCGGCGCCGTGAATGCGACTGTCGCCGAGGCCGATTGGCGCGCCAACGGCGTCCAGGTTGAGGAGCAATACGACGATGCCGCCCAGCAACGTGAGGCGGCGACTCTTGGGATGTGGGTGTTCATTGCAACCGAGGTCCTGTTCTTCGGCGTGCTGTTCGCGAGCTACACGATTTGCCGCATTCTTTTCCCGCAAGGATTTGCCGTCGCGAGCCGCCATACCGACATGGTGCTCGGCACCGCCGAGACCGCCGTGCTGTTGATCAGCAGTTGTCTCATCGCCCTGGGAGCTCGCGCGGTCAAACTGGACCAGAACCGCTTGGCCGCAGGGCTCTTGGCGGGCACTGCGGCTCTTGGCCTTGCATTCTTGGTGATGCACGGTTTTGAGTATCACAAGGAGTACGCCGAACATCTGATTCCAGGGGTCGATTTCATGCAGCGCGGCCCACAGGCGCAGGCGGTGGAACTGTTCTTCTGCCTGTATTACTGCATTACGGGTTTTCACTCGCTGCATGTCGCCATTGGCGTGAGCGTGATCCTCGTACTCGTCGTGCGCGTGCTTCGCGGCTCGTACGGATCGCAGCGTTACACGACCCCGGAATTGACGGCGCTGTACTGGCACCTGGTCGACATCGTGTGGATTTTTGTGTATCCCCTCATCTACCTCGTGGGGCGCGCCGGATGAGCACCGCCGCGGCAACGCCAAACGCGAGACCGCGAGTCACTCCGCTGCGGCGGTATTTGTGGGCGCTGGCCGCCCTCTTGGCGCTGCTGACGCTGAGCGCCGGTGCGGCGCTCGTCAAGCTCGGAGTGCTCAACACGGTGATTGCTTTGGGCGTGTCGGTGGCCAAGACTTTGCTCGTGATGGCGATCTTCATGCACGAGAGCGAAGCTCGCCGCTTGACGCGGATCGCCGCCGCACTCGGCTTCGTTTGGCTGGCAATCCTGATCGGCCTGGCGCTCACTGACTTTCTGACGCGCGTGCCGGTGCCGCCGCCCTGGTAACTCGGGCTGCTGCCTGATCGCTGCCTTCATCCGACTTCGAGGACTCCTTTGTTATTTGTGCGCCAGCTCAAGACTGCGCGGTGCGGCGAGACCCCCGAAGCGAGCGTCGATCTGATGCAGCAGTTTTTGCGCATCATCGTGCCTGCCGCCTGCGATCAGCGATTCAACCTGCTGGAATTGCGCGTCGAGCTTGCTTTCAATAGCCGCTCTGCAGGCGGCGAGCTTACTCGGATCGGGCCCCATGGGATTGAGGAGCGCGTGCAGCGCTGTGGATAATGCCGCAGGGTTAGCCGACTCGTGGCTTTTCCAATGTGTCACTTCGATATCCATGTCAAATACGCACCACTCGCGCATCGAGTGGATGCTCTGCTCATCTGCGGCGAGGCTGGCGGGATCCTGTTCGCCGGTGACATAGACGAGGCGCGTTGATTTCTGGAACTGCAGAAACAGGTCCCGCGGTGGTAACGGCAGCTCAGGCGTACCGATCGGGTCGCTGCCCGCGTTCAGTAAAGCGCCGCGAAACAGGTCCGGGTAGCCGAGC
>Ga0209006_10000763_pt1 | contig 29702 bp, 24 predicted proteins | sample JacPin_JW_Ref_O2_FD_188567 | JGI IMG/M metagenome (GOLD analysis project Ga0209006, IMG submission 188567) | Forest soil microbial communities from Algoma, Ontario, Canada - Jack Pine, Ontario site 1_JW_Ref_O2 (SPAdes) (version 2) | ecosystem: Environmental > Terrestrial > Soil > Boreal...
GCTCGGCTGGAACGGCAGCGCCAACGATCAAAACAAACCCACGCCCTAAAACTTCTGGCCAGGAAATTCGTGTATCCCGTCATGTTTTTCAACAGCCTCATATGATTTGCGTTTGGGAACGATTCTGACTGCAATGGCGTCGACTGGCATGACTTACAAGGTGCAGCCGTGCCACGATGTTGCGCAGTTCGCACGATTGGTGTCAAGGTGCGTCCCATTAACGTACAATTCACGACCGAGGATGGGAACGTGATTGGCAAAGAACGCTTTGTAACCTTGCTGCGGCAAGCCCTTGAAAACATCTACGAAGAGCAATTTTTTGGAGATGAACGAGGCTTCCGAGGTGCTTTGCTTCAGGAACTGAGCAAGGAGCTTGCGAATGGCGTGTTGCCAACAGATCCTATTATCCAACAACGATATCAGAAACGTCTACCTTCTCACGGCATCAGGATTCGGCCGGACATTATCATTCACGTTCCGTTTGAGAGAGGTCTCACGAAGAAGCGCGATGAAGGAAACTTCGTCGCGATGGAGCTAAAGCGGCGCGCCACAGGTAAACGGGCCAAACAAGCGTTTGCAAATCTCTCACAATTGAAGAAGGTGTTGAAATATCCCGTGACGATCTTTATCAATGTGGACTCCGAGGAAACGCACGCTGCGCTTTGCCCGATGAACATTGCGAATCAAACGGTGTGTTTCGCCGTTCACAGGGAGAATGGGACAACAATAGTTAGGACAGCGCGTAAGCGGCGCAAGAATAAGAAGGTGCGCACACACAACGTCGTTTCGCGGGTTCCGTCTGCGAGAACTGCGGAAAAAAAGAAAGCACAGAGCAAATGAAAGAATCATCGGCCTCGCCATCGCAAACGGTCACGGTAAGGTCCATTGGTTGCCTATTGTGCGCAAGCGTGTAAGGTTTTGAACTAAGACGGATCGACCTCACTTTGTTCTCGCGGCAACGGATTATAGGCGTTCTTAATCATGGCAAGAATGAAACGCAGAGAAAAGCAACAAACGACCAATCCAGAGAAGATTCTACAAAAGGCCGAAGAGGGTCAGGCAGTGAATATGACCGACGAACAACGACAGGAACTCGTCCGGCGTCTGCAGCACGGTGAAGAGCTATCGCCTGAGTGGGCGCGCATCCTTTTTCCGCCGGAAAAACGCGAATATGAGCTCGTCTACCACGGGAAGGAACGTGAAGAAGACATCATTGCCAGCACCTTAGCGGTGCCGCTCCAGAAGGTTCGGACCTTCGGCAAGAATGGCGACGGCTGGCACAATATGCTGATCTTTGGCGACAATCTTCAGGTAATGAAGCATCTCCTTGAGCTAAAGAGATCACGGCAACTCTGCAACGCGGATGGCACTACCGGAGTCCGACTCGTTTACATTGATCCGCCATTTGCTACAAAGCGCGATTTCTCCGGCAAGCAGCAGGAACGCGCTTATCAAGATAAAGTAGAGGGTGCTGAGTTTGTCGAGTTCCTCCGACGAAGGCTTATCCTCATGCGGGAACTGTTGTCAGAGGACGGTGCTGTTTATATCCACCTTGACCAGAAGAAGAGTCACTACGCTAAGGTCATTGGCGACGAGGTATTCGGCGAACACAATTTTCGTAATGAAATCATTTGGCGAAATACGAATTCACACAGTAAGGCCGCAACGTTTGGTCGCGTGCACCAGACACTTTTGTTTTATTCGAGAACACAGTCTCTTCTCTTCAATAAGCTGCGCAGGCCCCCTTTCAAGCGATACATAGAAGAGAACTTTGATGTCGGTGAAGATGGGGCCTCAGTTGCGAAAGCCGATCTAACAGCGGACGGGATCCGACGAGGCGACTCCGGAAAATCTTGGGCGGGATATGATCCAACCGCGCGTGGTCGCCATTGGGCTATTCCGGAGTTTGTTTATGAAATAGTTGAAGACGACATCTTGCGCTTGCCACTTCTGGAGAAGCTCGACTATTTGAAAGAGGCTGGCTTAGTTTATCAGCCGGATAAAACAGGAGGACAACCAAGAATTCTTAAACCGCTCGGAGATAATGTCGGAAACTTTGCCATGGATATTTGGGCGTATCAGCCATACACACAGGGGGTATACGAAGGTAATAATGACGGGATTGATGAAGATGTGACGTGGGCGATTTCGAAAAGTGAGCGGACTGGATACCCTACGCAGAAGCCCGAGGGTTTACTTCAACGGATTGTGGAAGCATCGACAAAGGAAGGGGATATCGTGCTCGACGCGTTTGCAGGGTCGGGCACAACGAGTGCCGTCGCAGAAAAGATGAACCGACGGTGGATCGCCATCGATTGCGGAAAGCTTTCGATCTACACGTTACAAAAGCGGATGCTGAATTTAGGTAAAGAAAGTGGCAACAAGGGTAAACCACTTAAACCGAAACCCTTTGGGCTTTATAACGCCGGTCTGTACGACTTCAGCAAGCTCAGAGAACTATCCTGGGATGCGTGGCGGTTTTTCGCTCTGCAACTATTTCAATGTCGCGACGACCCGCACAAGATTGGCGGAATTCAGCTAGATGGCTACCTGAAAGGTTCGAGCGTATTGGTGTTCAACCACCAGAAGCAGCCGGGCGTCCGCATTGACGAACAGACTATTCAGAGCATGCACGAAGCGCTGGGTTCCAAGGTTGGAAGTCGCATGTTCATCATCGCCCCTGCGCTTGTGTTCGACTTCCAACAGGACTACGTGACGCTAGACGGCATTCGCTTCTACGCGCTACGCATTCCGTACTCGATCATTCACGAGTTGCATCAGCGCGAGTTCGCGGCGCTTAAGCAGCCGGCCGATGAGCTTGCGGTGAACGACACGGTTGATGCTGTGGGCTTTGATTTCGTGCGCCGGCCAGAGTTGGAGTACGAAACCGGCGCCGACAAACGGAAGGGAGAGTTGTTTGAGACCGGATTTATCAAGATCAAAATCTTCAAGAGCGAAGCGGTTGTGCGCGAACCCGTGCGAAAAAAGGGAAACCGCGAAACATTATCGATGGTAATGCTGGATTACAACTTTGACAGTGAGACCGATGTGTTTGCTTTCGAATCGGTCTTCTACGCGGAAGAGATCGGAAAAGCCGACTGGGAAGTCCGCTTTCCCGTCACAGCCATCGGCGACCAGGTCATGGCCGTCTTTGTGGATATTTATGGCAACGAGGCACGCGAAGTGATTCCTGGCAGCAGCTTCCGCACCGGTAAAAAGACGGCAGCAAAGAAGCCCGCCAAAACTTTAAAGAGGAAGTGAATCAGTGAGCACCAAGGGTGATCGGCGCACATTCCGAAACGAAGACCTTGTTCTAAAGGTCTCCGAAGACATTGACCCTACTAAATGGGATGAGTCGAAGTATGAGGCAATTGTCGATGAATTGTGCGGCTACCGGGAATATCAGAAGGACGCGATTCGGACGACACTACGGTACCTGTTGGGTGGTAAGTACGCCGATCTTCGCATGCTAGCGAAGGAGAACTTCGACCAGAACACGGAGCTGCAAGAACGCTACGGCTCGTGGTCAGCGATGGAGCGTCAGCTTCAGCTGCCCCTCCAACTCAGTTGCTCTCTCGATCAGGCCACCGGCAGCGGCAAGAGTTACGTGCTCTATGGCATTGCTGCAATTCTGTTGGCCGAAGGTGCCGTGGACCGTGTCCTTGTCCTGTGCCCGTCGAACACCATCGAGGACGGACTCCTGAAGAAGTTCAAGGAACTTGCCAGCAATAGTGATCTGCGGGATGCCCTCCCGCCCGACGCCACTGTTGCCACGCCAAGGATCATCAACGCGTCCGAAAGCATCGTCGACGGTTCGATCTGCGTGGAGAACTACCACGCCATTCTGGAGAACGTGAAGTCCTCAATCCGGCAGAGCCTCAAAGGCAAGGGCGCACGAGTCGCCGTGCTCAACGACGAGGCCCACCATGTGGCCAATGAGTCGGGACAGACTTCCAAGAAATGGAAAGCCTTTCTCCACGATTCCGACTACGGGTTTCGATTCGTCGTCGGCGTGTCAGGCACTTGCTATGTCGGGGATGACTATTTCACGGATGTCGTTCACCGCTACTCGCTTCGTCCGGCTATCGAGGAGAAGTTTGTCAAGAAAGTGGAGTACGTGGATGAGCTTCCGGCCGCTGCGGAGAACCCCGAAGAAAAATGGCAGCTCATCTATAACCGTCATAAGGACTGGAAAAAGAGACTAAAGTCGCGCGGGATTCGGCCGTTGACGATCATCGTTACAAAAACCATCGCTGACGCAGAGCGCGTTGCAGAAGAGCTACAGGATTTCTTGCAGGAATGGGAGGGCACCAACGCAGGCAAGGTCCAGGCGAAGGTTCTCTGTGTCACCTCAGCGCCCAAGCACCAACCCAACGTCGCCAAACTGCGGACAGTGGACAGCCCGGACAGCAAAGTAGAATGGATCGTATCTGTCTCAATGCTCAACGAGGGATGGGACGTAAAGAATGTGTTTCAGATCGTGCCTCATGAAGAGCGTGCGTTCAACAGCAAGCTTCTGATTGCGCAGGTGCTCGGTCGCGGGCTGCGCCGTCCGGATGGGTGGAAGGGTGAAGAGCCAGTTGTGACCGTGTTCAACCACGATGCTTGGTCGGGCCGGATCAAACATCTAGTAAACGAAGTGCTTGAGATCGAACGTCGTTTGACCTCTGCGGTTGATCCGAAATCTCTTCACAATTTCGGGCTGTACCATCTCGACTACACGCGCTCCGAGGACGCGACGGAGTACGCAAAAAAGGGCGAGTACAAGCTTTTTGAAGAGGGTTACGTGGATCTCCCGACGCAGGTCGAGACCGAGGACGTGACCGTTGGGTTTGAGAGGGCTGTCACCGCGGAGCACGTCAAGTTCAAGACCACGATCCAGCACAAGGTCTGGACCGTAGAAGAAATCGCGGAGCAGATGTTTCAGAAGCTCAAGTCAATAGATGAAGAATCGAAAGACGCCGACGATCCGAAGGATCGCACGACCTACGCGAAGAGGTTTCCGCTCGATAAGTGCGAGGAGATCGTTAGGGCATCGCTCAAACACGCCAAAATAAAAAGCGACAAGATCACCGATGAGAATCGACAGAGGTTTTGGCAGGCGCTCGGCACCCTGAGGCGCAAGACAGCGAAGCGCGTTGTGTACAAACTATCGCCCGAGGTGTTAGTCCCGATGAATACGGCTGATCGGCAAGACGAGAGTTGTAGTACCGCGGAGTTGCGTCGGGGATCGAAGACGGTCTTCTATACCTCCGGGTGCGAAGCGACACTGGTCGATGACCAAAGGGAATTCTTCCGAGCGGTTAATGATGAGGACGGGGACTTTGTCAAAGGCCGCGTGGTCGTTGAAAAATCCGTCGATTTCAAGACACCTGCGAATCTCGTCATTGCAGATGCCACGCCTGAACGGAAGTTCGTTCGTGAACTGACTCTCCACGAGAATGCGCTGAAAGTGGACGCATGGGTTAAGAATACACCGATGGGATTTTACTCAATCGAGTACGCATGGAAGAAGGGTAACAAGCCAAAGCGGGGTGAGTTCAGCCCCGACTTCTTCATGAAGCAGGGTGAGAATGTGTTCGTTGTCGAAGTCAAGGGAGATGAGGAGATCAGCGATCCCGCGCCCGACAACGTGAAGAAAAACGAGTACGCTACGGATCACTTCAACCGGCTGAACACATGGCTTAAAAAAGAGAAGATCCCAATGCGCTATCAATTCAACATGATTTCGCCCAAGAGCTACAACGTCTTCTTTCAGAAGCTTCGAGAGGGAGGGCTGGCAGGCTTCCGGTCTGAGCTCGACGTGGCCGTCGGCGTAGCGCGAACGGGCAACAACGGGGCAGGATAACCCGACGGTATGTCCCTGCTGCCGCGATCAGCAGAATTCAGGTATTCGTTGTGGCTACCCATTATGGTTTGCAGGGCTTTTTTGCGGACGTGCCAGGAGTTCACCCCTCGTGAGGAAGAGGTTGAGAAGCCGAAATCGCTATCAGTCAGCCTCGGCCAGATCCATTTCCTCGCGCAGCTTGGGAACGACACCCTCATAAACCAGAGAAAGCTTTTCCCCGATCCACCGATATATTTCGGGCCACAATGTTTCATTTCGAATATCAGTGATGGGCTGATCCATAAACATACGGGCGCGAGAGCGGCCTTCTACCTGTTCAAAACGCCATGTCCCACCAATAAGATCGTTGTATGGATTCGGCGACGCGCGGACGCGCTCCCATAACGGCAGAGATGCCGCGCGCCAGAACCAGAGGTCGATCCCAACCTGATTATGGCGCAGTCCCAATCGAAGGTCGATGCCGACGTGGCGGATGCCTGAGGGCAACCGGAGCGTCCAACTCGGCCGAACCTCAAAATTGGGAAGATCAGGATGCTCGGAAACCAGAAAATCACTGAGACCTGCCCAGAACCGCCGACGTAGTTCGTATCGCCCCGAGCTGTCATCATCCGCACCGGTTTCAGACTCAGGTCGTAGGACCTGTTCTTTCGGTCCAATCCAGATTTGCGCAGCTTCTGTCGCAAGCATGCGTCCTCGCTCTCGAATCTCGGCCTCTCCCCAGTCGTCGTAGTCCGCGAGCTCGCGCGTTAGAACGACGTTGCTCTGGGCGTATCGCTCGCGCTTGGTCCTGAAGGGATGCACGGGCACGACAGCGACTCCAGACACGAACTGTTTCGCGCCGGTCCTGAATGGAACGAGTCACGAAGAGCAAGTGATATTGGCAGTTGACTACTACATTCATAAGCGGGACACGTTTCCTCTGGGAAAATACGTGGGGGGCCGTCAGCGATGGGTTTGCGCCGCCGATTTCCTGCAATACTTCGGGCCGATGGGTGGAATCTCTCTTAACACCGCCAACAGCTATTTTGCCGGAGTCTTTTTTGAACCTGTGCTTGGAGTTCAGTTTTCTGGGGGCGCAAATTTCGGCGCAGAGACGACGCTGCAGAAAGGATTTCAGTTCGGCACGCCGGCTGACGTCACGGGAGATTTCCCGACTTACCAAAGGCGCGCAACGGGATGGTTTGCTAGTGCGGGATTTGACCTCGGAATTTTTCGCAAAATCTTTGGCAAAGTAACGGGCATTGGCACAGCAACAACCTCGACACTTGGCACTTGAGACAGTAAGTTAGACCTCGTCAGCAGGATTGTTCGTCTCAAGTTTGTCTCGAGATTTGTTCCATACTTCTTATCCAGCTCACCTAACAGGGGTGCGGAATTCTGCGAGACGGCTCCTTACTCGCATTCGATCTAGCCATCGCCTTACGCGACCCCCTTGGTTTCTACGGTCGAACCACATCGATACTTGGACAGAGCTTGTCGGTGCCGTGGATCGGACTAAATTCTTAATCACCGTTCTTGATGTTCCTTTCGTGCACTTCGCCAAAATACCCACAAAAGGTGACGGTCTTGAGTGGATATGCAATCCACTACAAAACGCCCAAAACTGAACCTTTTCGACCGCTCGCTTCCGCTATTTCCAACACCATCCCAGCTAACGTTTCTCGTTCAGAGACAGCCTATTGAAAGGTGTTTGGAATTCAGGCCAGGCAGGAGAACTTACTGGAACCGGGAAGTAGTAGTGGATTGTGAAAGCATCCCGGCGAAAATTACGTTCTGCCGCGTCAAATATCGGCGGCTTCGTGATCTTTCCCTTCGAGGCGCTTGAAACGAGGCATCAAAGAAAGCACATCATTAACGATTTTTCCCGGATCCTCTCCTAGACCTGCAGAAATCATAATAGCGGCGGTCAAGGACGGCGTGTTTTTTCTGAGTTCCAGGAACCCTATGTACTTTTCACTGTAGCCACTTCGCTCAGCTACTTGCTTTTGGCTGAGCCTGAGCTTCCGGCGTACTTGCCGAATAATGGTTGCGAACGCAGCCCGCACCACCGGGTTCTGGGGATGCGGTTTCTTTGCCGTTTTGGCGTCCTTCTTCGCCATGAGCGGCCCAATAATGAGAGCTTGTAGAGCATAGTTCCAGGAAGTATACTATCCATCATGCAGTGATTACTGGATCGCGACTCGCATGAACCGCAGCGCCCACGCATTCGTCTTACTTGGTATCGTGACGCCGCCTGCGATTGCCGGGGAGGAGACTCTCAACGCGACGAACCAGGTCTGCACCGGTTATGTTCAGAGCCCTTGAGATCTCGAGGATGGCGGTTAGCGAGGGGCTGTACTTACCTCTTTCCAGAAGGCTGATGTACTTCGGGTGGTACCCGCTGTCAAAAGCAAGTGCTTCCTGCGTGATCCCTCGATCCTCTCGCAAGATTATCAAGACTCGGGCGAAAGCTCGTTTTTCGAGATACCCACGATCGTCAATGCTGCCGAGGCGAGCCATCGATATTCTCATCGTGGCTCATCTCAACGTATGGTTCCACAGAGTATACTATCCGATGAAGAAAAGTGCTGAGTGGGTGTCGCCCCGGTCCTGGGTGGGGTGTTCGTGAAGTCGAACTCACACGGAGCCAGCTTTCTGCCCCTCAGGATGTCCAATGAAGAATCGGCCATAGTCCCGATCCCCGCGCGTGTTTCTGCGTTGCTTGAAAATGTCTGCGACGAGTCGCTCGTAGCTCGGGTGGGTGCGGGGGATGTCGACGCTCTTGGAACTCTGTTCGAACGTTATGCGCGATTGACTCGAAGCGTGGCCGTCCGCATCTTGAGAGATGCAGCCGAAGCAGAAGACCTAGTCCAGGATTTGTTTCTCTATATCCAGCGGAAGTGCGGGATCTTCGACAGTTCGAAAAGTAGTGCGCGATCGTGGATCGTCCAAATGACTTATCACCGGGCGCTCGACCGGCGGCGTTACCTGAAGTCCCGGGAGTTCTACTCGCAACCGTTCTTTCCGGCGGCTGGCATTGAAGTGGTCGGAAAACCGACCACGGAAAGCGATTATTGCGCGGAAGCTGTTTTTGGCCGTAATGGTCTAGAGAAAATCGTGAATGCATTGTCGGCTGATCAGCGCGAGACCTTGCGCCTGCATTTCTTTGAAGGATACACGCTCGCTGAAGTCAGCGAAAAGCTGGGCCAGCCGCTGGGGAACGTTCGGCACCACTACTATCGGGCGCTGGACAAGCTGCGGAGTGAAATGTTTGCAAATGATCGGCAGACCGCCGAACGGTGTGCTAAATAGATAGCGAGATTCACGGATTGGGAAGCGGTTCAAGATGGAACCCCATGATGAATTCATCGAGCTTTGTGCCGTATCCACGTCGGGCGAGCTGAGCGAACCAGAACGAAGAAAGCTCGAAGCGCACCTTGCCGGGTGCGTGGAATGCCGCCAAGCCTTGCAAGAGTTCGAGGCTGCCGTCGATGTCGGCGTCCCGTTCCTCGTTTCGAAATTATCCGCCGAACTGTCCTCTGATTCTTCCGAGCAATTCGAATCGCACCAAGCGAAGCCAGAGCAGTTTGCGTCGCTGGGTCCGGCGGCGTCATCGCAGACGGAAGCGAACGATGCGAGCGTTGAACGCAGCGCTGTCCAAAGAGGCTTTGCCTTCGCCCAAGGAAACGGGCACGGGCGCACGAAGGTCAATTGGAACTACGTTTGGCTGCCGTTCGCTGCGTGCATTCTGCTCACCATCGCCCTGGGAATCTTTGCCTACCGAATGGGCAGGAGCCGTAGCGTCGCGGTGACTCAGACGATTTCGCAGGCGCCGGACATGCAAATCGAGGCTCTAGAACAGCAGATGAGCGATGCCGGGCATGAACGCGAAGGATTGCGATTGCAGCTTGCGCAGCGGGATAAGGTCATTTCCGATCTGAGGCGCGAGATGCAAATACAGTCGGCATCTCTCGCCGAAACGAAAAGCGCTCAAGCCAATCTCGAAAAATCCATCCAGAATGACGAGGGCGAGAAACAACAGAGCGCCCAGGACCGAGGCGCTCTCTTGCAGCAGCTCGGCGCCGCGCAGGCTTCGCTCGAAAAAACTCACACTCAGATGGATTCCTTGCAACGCCAGAGCGCGCGGGACGAGTCGCGCGCCGAAAGCCTGGAAGCGCAAGTCAACGATCTTCATGCGCAGCTCCGGGGCCGGGAACTGGCTATGGACAAGCAGGAGGATCTCCTGGCTCATGACCGTGACGTCCGGGAGTTGCTGGGAGCGCGGGACCTTTACATTGCCGAGATCTATAACGTGGCCGGCGATGGGGTGACGCAGAAACCTTACGGCCGCGTTTTCTACACCAAGGGAAAGTCGCTCATCTTTTATGCCTACGATCTAGACAAAGAGCCCGGCGTCCGAACGGCGAGCACATTTCAGGCCTGGGGGAAGCTCGGGCCGGATCGACGGCAAGCGTTGAACCTTGGGATTTTCTATGAAGACAACGCCGCCAAGAAACGATGGGTACTGAAGTTCGACGATTCAAAAACGCTCGAACAGATTGACGCGGTTTTCGTCACGGTCGAACCCGCTGGCGGAAGCAACAAGCCGAGCGGCAGCCCTCTGCTTTTTACCTACCTGAAGATCGGACCAAATCACCCCTAGTTACTTGCTTCTTTGGTATCGTCGTTTCGTTCTCCGATGACAGCGCCATGGTACAGTTTCGTTCTCTCGTCCGTAGACCGAAGGAATACGACGCACTTCGTTCGCGCGAGGAGAAGCCCCATGGGTTTGCAAAGGTTCGTGTTTTTCGGAATCGTGAGCCTGCTTCTGGCCGGCTGTCTTTCCGGGCAATCGCCGAACGGAATCATCAACGGCTTGGTACTCGATCCCACCGGCGGCGCAATCGCCGGCGCCGAAGTCCGAATCGTGAACGATGCGACAGGCGTGCAGTACGTCGGCAAAACGAATGAAGAAGGCATCTACGTGGTTACGAACCTTCCGCCCGGCACCTACCGGTTGCAAGTCTCGAGGACTGGATTCAAGACTCTCATCAAGCCGGACATCATCCTGAACGTCCAAGATTCCCTAGGCATCGATTTCACCCTTCCGGTGGGCGCGAGTTTCGAAGTCGTGACCGTCCAAGGTGGTGCGCCCCTAGTGAATACGGAATCGGGTTCGGTTAGCACCGTGATTGACCGCCGGTTCGTTGAGAATCTTCCCTTGAACGGACGAAGCTTCAATGCCTTGCTGCAGCTAACGCCCGGCGTCGTCATTGCGGCGACCAGCACCTTCAACCAGGGCCAGTTCAGCATCGCGGGTCAAAGGACGAGCTCGAATAATTTTCTCGTCGATGGCGTCTCGGCGAACTTCGGTATATCCGCAGGCTCGTCGGTCGGAACATCCGGCGGTGCGGCGCAAGCATTTAGCGCGCTCGGAGGCACGAGCAGCTTGGTATCCGTCGAAGATCTCCAGGAATTTCGCGTGGAGACGTCCTCGTTCGCGCCTGAGTTTGGCCGTTCCCCGGGCGGGCAAGTCATCCTGACGACGCGTTCGGGGACCAACGATTTTCACGGAGGTGTCTATGAATACTTTCGCAACAACGTTCTCGACGCCAACAACTGGTTTGCGAATCAGGCGGGACAGCCGCGCGCGGCGGAAAGGCACAATGACTTCGGCGGGTTCCTCGGAGGGCCCATTCAAAAAGACAAGACCTTCGTCTTCGTCTCTTACGAAGGGGCGCGCCTGCGAGAGCCCAACACCACGGTCGTTCAGGTTCCCTCTGAGTTTGCCAGGACGACGGCTCCCGCCGCGATCGCTCCTTTTCTCGATGCCTATCCCCAGCCGCAGGATCGTACCGTAACACCTGGCGTCTTCACACTGCCATTCACCGGAAACTATTCGAATCCTTCCACGCTAAACGTCGGAAGCATCCGGATCGACCACACGGTTAACGCGCGTTTTTCCGTTTTCGGCCGCTACAACGAAGCTCCCTCCGAGACGGCGAGGCGCAACAACAATCTCAGTGAGACGGATGCGACCGCTGTCGGCACGAGAACAGTGACGCTGGGCGCGACGATGGCGCTCAGCCCGCTCATGGCAAACAGCTTTCGTGCAAACTACTCCACACAAAGTGCCGATGGCGTAACGAGTCTGGATTCGTTTGGTGGCGCGGTGCCGCCGAGTCTTAGTGTCTTGGGACCCGGCTTACCGAGTCCTGGCAGCGTCGATCTCCAGTTCGGCACGTTCGACACAGGGTTCTACTCGACAGGACCCGAAGCAAGAAATCGCAGCACCCAGCTCAATTTCGCCGACGATTTTACCGTGTCTCACGGAACGCACCGATGGAAGGTCGGAGCCGATTATCGCGCGATCTACTTGAACCTTCATTCCTCTCCCGTACTTCAATATATCGTGAGTGGTGTGGCTAATTTCTTGGCGACCAGTCAGGCGGACATCGGAATCTTTGGAGAAAACGCAAATCCGACAAAAATCCTGTTTCAAGCAACAAGCCTCTACGGCCAGGACAGCTGGAAAATCAATTCCAGGCTGACGCTGACATACGGTCTCCGTTGGGAACTGAATCCTGCGCCATCGGGACGGGACGGCACACTTCTGGCTGCATGGCAAAACGTTAGCAGCCCCGCCGCGATTGCTCCCGCGCCTTCGGGCAGTCCTTTGTGGAACACGACGTATGCGAATTTTGCGCCGCGAGTCGGCGTCGCCTACAGTCTGACGCCCAGCGGAAGCTTCGTGCTCAGGGCAGGTTGGGGCATATTTTATGATCTGGGAACCGACACTGCGGGTTTTCTCGGAGCTACCTTTCCCAATTCTGCCTCCGCGTGCTGCCCCACGGCAACGCTGCCCCTGGCCGATGCGGCACCTTTTATTCCCGTCATTTCCCGCCTGCCTCCTTTTCCGGTTGACACGGCGGGATTCGCTCCGAATTTGAAACTTCCGCGCTCGTATCAATGGAATGTGGCGCTCGAGAAATCGTTGGGCGGGCAGCAAGCCGTTTCCGTGACCTACGTGGGCCAAGCGGGGCGCGACCTGCTGCGTCAAGAAGGCCTGGTGCAACCGAATGCGAATTTCGCGGGTGTGTTCCTGCTGACGCAAAACAATGCTCGCTCCAATTACAATGCGTTGCAGATTCAGTATCGCAGACCCATGGCCGAGCGGCTGCAGGCCGTGCTGAATTACAGCTGGGCCCATTCCCTCGATAACGCGTCGGACGACACCGTCGACGCCACGGGCGTGTCCAGTACCGTCCTTTCCGCTGCCAAGGACTACGCTTCCTCTACATTCGATGTGCGCCAAAGTTTTTCTGCCGGGTTCAGCTACGCGATTCCGATGGCGTCAAAACGAGGGTTTTTGTCGGTCTTGACCCGAGAATGGTCGCTCGATGGATTGATCGTGGCGAGGACCGGGTTCCCGTTTAATGCCGTCGTTCTTACCTCGACGATTTCGGGAGTTTCCCCGCGCCCGAACCTCGTTCCCGGCCAGCCCGTATGGATCTCGAACTCGGAAGCAGCGGGAGGCAAGAGTTTAAATCCCTCCGCATTTGCCGTGCCGCCTGCTGGAGAACAAGGAACGGAAGGAAGAAACGACATTCGGGGGTTTGGACTCACCGAGTTCGACACATCGCTCGGCCGGAAGTTCCGCTTGACCGATCGACTGGGCCTGCAGTTTCGAGTGGATGCTTTCAATCTCCTGAACCATCCTAATTTTTCGAATCCATTCGGCTTTGTCGGTTTCGTCGCGTTCCTGCAATCCACGCAGATGCTCAACAGCGGCCTGGGAGGACTCAATCCGCTTTTCCAGGAAGGCGGTCCCAGGTCTCTCCAACTCTCTTTGAAGCTTGCCTTTTAACCGGCGCAATTTTCTCTGCCCATGACGACCGACGCCAGAACCGTATTGATCGACCAAACCAAGCGAAGGACCAGCCCGGTTACTCGGCAAGCGGCCCGGCTGCTCAGTTTCTTATTGGCCGCCGGAATGTGGCCCACGACAGCGGCCTTGGCCGGCACGGAGCGGCGTTTCACCGTGGCTGACGATATCGAGCTGTCTCACTTCGGAGATCCCTATACGGTTTCGGTCGAGCCCATCACATTTTCGCCCGATGGGCGGTTTTTGGTGGTCGATACGGAGCGCGGGCGTATCGACCTTGACCGGCCCGAGTCTACTCTTCGCGTGTACCGGACAGGGGATGTTGCGCAATTCCTTCGTTCTCCTCGCAGCGGGAAGGAACTGGCCCCTTTGTGGATCATCACGAAGTCCTCCTACAAGAACGGCCCCATCATCAAGCATATTCAATGGTTGAGCGATTCGAGCGGCTTTGCGTTTCTCGCGAAGACGTCCGCAGGCAAAGATCAATTACTCCTCGGAGACCTTCAGACGAAAAAAATCTTCACACTCACGCGGCCTGAACAGCACGTCACGGGCTTCGATATTCGGGACCGAAACCACTACGTGTATTGCGTTCAGAGTCCTCGGCTCCGCGAAACAGCGATGCGAGAAAGCCAGGCCACCGCCATCGCCGCGAAGGGCCACAACATCTACAGTTTCGTATTTGGCGGAAGCGATGACCTACACTTCACGGCGCTCGCGGCGTACGATCTGAGCGAGCTGTGGGCTGTCGACGATGGCAAGTCATTCCAGGTTCGCGACGGCTCTCGGAGGCCGATCCCGATTCGCGCGGACGGTCGCGACGCACTGGCGCTCTCGCCGGACGGGCGTTCGGTGGTGATGGCGCTCGCCGTTCGAGACGTACCTCCCGAATGGGAAGCGCTGTACCCTTCGTCGGCGAACTCAGCCGGTTATCGCATTCGGCCCGGACACCAAGACCCGGCGGCGCTCGATCAAAGCGTTTCCGTAAGCGAATACGTTCGGATTCGCTTGTCGGATGGAGAAGTCACGGCGCTTGCGAAGGCCCCCATCGGAAGCGCCGCGGGCTGGTGGGGCGTCCTAAAAGCGGCTTGGTCTTCCGACGGTGCGTCCGTCCTATTGCCCAACACCTTTATCCCGCCGGAACAGCAAAGCGAGCCATTCCATGCCGGCCCTCCCTGTACGGCAATCGTCGATATCGGACCGCGCCACATCAGCTGCGTTCAGCGGTTTCAAGTGAAATCAACCGCCGACAAGGGCGAAGCAAGTTTTCGAATACTCGGCGGCGTACAGTTTATGCCGGGAACTAGCACGCGTGTCCAGATGCGTTACATGGTTCCCGATGGTTCCGAACAAATTGAATATTACGCCCGAGGTCCGGGGGGAGCGTGGGCGATCGAGCCCAGTACCACGCGCGATCAGCCGGCTCCTGGCCGCTCGATCGATGTCGTCGTCAAGCAGGGTATGAACGCACCGCCGGTGCTCGTCGGAGTTGACCATCATACCGGAGTATCGAGGGTGATCTGGAACCCGAACCCCCAGCTGCAACAAATTCCTCTGGGCGATGAGTCCGTGTTTCGTTGGAAGGACGACACCGGTCGTGACTGGATTGGGGGACTGTACCGGCCGCCCGATTACGCCGAGGGGCGGCGATATCCGCTCGTCATTCAAACACATGGGTTTCAGGACAAGAGTTTCGATCCGGCCGGGGCCTTTCCCTCCGCATTCGCGGCACAAGAACTCGCAGCCGCGGACATCGTCGTCCTCCAGGTCCGGGACTGCCCGATCCGGGAATCGCCCGAGGAGGCTTCCTGTCAGATCGCCGGGTACAAAGCTGCAATCAAGCAACTGGCGGCTGCAGGTTTAATCGATCCGGACCGGGTGGGGATTATCGGCTTCAGCCGAACGTGTTACTACGTCATGCAGGCACTCACCGACAGCACGCTCCACTTGCGGGCCGCATCGATCACCGACGGAATCATTCTTGGCTACGTGGAATATATGATGACCTGGAACGTTTGGGGCAACGAGCACGCTCACGACGCGGACTCCATAATCGGCGCGCCCCCTTTCGGAAAGGGTATGGAGGACTGGCTCGAGCGGTCACCAGAATTCAACCTGGACAAGGTCGCGGCGCCGCTCCAGATTGTGGCGATCGGACGCCCCTCGGTACTCACGTTGTGGGAACCCTACGCCGGACTCAATTACCTGCACAAGCCGGCCGATTTCATTGTTCTTCCGGGCCCTGGAACGCATGTGCTCACAAATCCGGCCCAGCGAACCGCGTCACAGACGGGAACCGTCGATTGGTTTCGGTTCTGGTTAAAAGATGAGGTTGATCCCGATCCGCAAAAGCGCGAGCAATATGATCGCTGGCGGGTGCTTCGCGATCTTCGAGATGCGAATTCGAGGGGAGGAAACGATGAGCCCGGCCGTTCGGGGCGAAGTGAATAGCATCACTCTCGCAAGCAAAGAGAAACGCCGGTGCGCCACGTCGGTAGCGCACCGGCATTCCACCACTCGTCCGCCTCGGAAGCCGGCGAGGTTTTGTAAGGACTGGAGTTCGCGTTATCGATCACCTCGGGCTGACTTCGATTCGATGCGGCTGGCCATCACAAAAGTCCGCTGCGCGAGGCGCCTCGCGCAGCGGGTGTTTAGCTGCTACTCGTCCGCCTCATAGGCAGTCGTGGTATGGACCGGGTCGTTGAGGATGCTGTCCGGAAACCCCATCCCCTTACTGAACGTTTCGATGGTCCGGATTGCTTCTGCCGACAGCCGGACTTCGGGCTTTTCGTATTTCATGAGTATCACCTCCTTTGGTTGAGTCTTGCTTTCAGCTGAAAGATCGTTGTTCTTCCTAACGCAGGGGGCGTTCGTTTAGCGCGATATCCGGCTCTGGCGCGGATATTTCCTCGCATTTCAAAAGGCCTCGCGCATCGAGGTTCCTGAGCCACGCTTCCATTCCGATCGTCCGCCATAGCGCGACCGGCAATGTTTCAAGGCCTACTCGAGCTTGCTCGAGTTCCCGGCGCAGGGCGGCGCGGTTGATGATACCGAGCGACGCCGTGATCATGGGGTCAAGCTCTGGCAGAAGCCCGTCGAACTGTTCCGAGACCTCGACGAATGTTCGGCGCGAGACGAATGCCTTCCGCTTTCGGTTCAAGACCTCCTCGGGGACGACCCCTGCCAGCGCGCGGCGCATGAGCGAACGGCGCTGGCTGGGCCGAAGCAATTGTTCCCTCGGAACGGCGAACAGGAATTCGAGCAGGTCACGGTCGAGATACGGATAGCGCTTCTCATGAGTCGGCCCCAAGGGGAGTACGTCCGCTCCGAGTTGCCTGCGCAACGCGTCGAGAGCTGCCAGGTTTTCTTGAAACGTCGGAAGATGGCCGAACCAATGAAGCCTGCGCTCATATCCCGCGAGGGCCCATCGGTGCCGTTCGGCAAAGCGGGGATCAAGCCAAGGAGCTGGGCGCAGGTATTCGGGAGCGCGAGCGAGGGAGGCCGGAAGGAACCGGCGAACCATTTCGCCGAGCAGATGGAACCATGGTGTTCTCCGGTCGAGCGCCCAAACCTTAAGCTGGCGAGCGAGCCTTCTCACTTCGCCTCGGGTTGCGAGATCGGCGAGCTCCGCTGTCGGCGTGGGCACACCGCCCGTCACTTCGTCTCCGCCGAGACCCGAGAGAAGTACTCGGTGTCCATGCGCGGTCAGAAACGCATTCAATTTCTGGCGAGCCTGGGAAGGGTCGCTTTCCGACGCCGGCGAAATCCTGAAGAGCCCAGCGTCGAAGATACTCCCGAGGGTTCGCCGCGCACCGACGTCGATATGCAGTCCCGTTCGTCCCCGTTGCTCTTCGACCTTGCTGAAGAAGGGACGTTCGTTCCAGTTCGGTTCGGAATCATCGTAGTAAGACACCGTGTCGAGCCTGGGCGTGTCGGCGGCGCCGCGAGCGATGAGCGAATCCGCCATGCAGACGATGGAGGAGGAATCCATCCCGCCACTTAATTCGGCCAGCACCGGTGCGTCCGAACGGAGTCTCCGCCGCACGGACTCGGCGAACACGCTGCAAAAATGCTCCTCGTATTCCCGGTCGCTTGCGTAGCGAATCTTCTTGGCCGGATCGAAATCCCAATACCGTTCAACCGTCGCCCATCCAGCCTCGATCCGCACGAAGGAGGATGGAGGCACGGAACGGATGCCGGTATACGGCGTTAGATGGACGGCCGGAAATAATGATAGGCACCCCGCGATGTATTCCTCCTCGAGTGCCGGGGACTTTTCGGCGAAGAGAACCAGTGGGTCAAGAATCGAGCTCCAAGTCACGTAGCCTTCAGAGAGTGAATAATAGAGAGGCCGTGTTCCGATCGGGTCCTTTGCGAGTAGGAGCGAGCGGTCACCCGGATTCCAGACGGATAGCGCCCAGTCGCCCACGAGCTTAGGAAAACACCCCGAGCCCCAGCGTTCATAGGCCGCTCGGACGATCGCGGCATCCGGCGAGGCTATCGAAAGCCCCTCCCGCAACAAGCGAACGAGCTCCGCGCGATTGTCGAGACGGCCATCCCATACGACGACAGCCCCAAATTTCGTAATCTGCGGTTGTGCTCCGCCGCGTGACTCGCTCGTCGAGTGAAACGCGCCGTATAAAATGCTGACACCGCCGTCGGAGTACAAGTTTGTTCCGTCCGGTCCATAGGGAGCGAGAAGCGACTGGATCTTTTTCACGGTTTGCGGTGCCGGCGGCTCGCCCGCAAAGTTCCATTTTCCGAATTGGACGCTCATGGTTCGCTCTCGTCGTTCTGATTGCCGGCGGTTCACTAGCACCTGTCGAGCACTTGGAACATTTCCGCCGTGTACGGTTTGTCATTCACGACGCAGCCGCGGACTTCAACCCAGGCGTGCGCCTGGAAAGGCATTTGCTGCGCGCCAATCACCATCTCGGCAGGAACGCCGCATTCCCTGAGCAGGCAGGCCGTCGCAGCGGACCGTTGCAGGCACAGCACTTTCTTGCGATACCAAATGCAGGCCATGTCCACGGCGGCACAAATCCGTGCAGTCGTTTCCAGGTGCTCCGTTTTGTTTTCGACCGGAAACGCGCGGACTCGCTGGTGGAGCGCGGCAAAGTTGCCTCGCGCGAGATATAGATCGAACAGAATTAATTTCGCGTACGCTCTCAGGATCAACATTGGCATGAGACGGTCCTCCGAATTCGCGCAGGCGGCCGCGTACGAGAAGTCCGAAGGTGCTCGAACCCGCGACAAATACCTGCCGCGGGGCCGATACCTACGGTGTAGGTGACGGCCTCATTCTGGAAGTAAGCAGGAACTTGGGCTAACTCGGGCATCGTTCCCTCCCCTCCGCCAGCTGAGCGGCTTCGCGAAACATGCGCCGCGTCAAGCTGCGGAAATATCCGGCGCCGCCCGGATCCTGCAGCGGATCAACCGAGCGCCATGCCGGGTGAACGATGGCTGTGAGGAAGACCGCGACGAGAGGAGAAATGGCCATCGCTTGGACGACCGTGTCTGGCGAAACGACGGATTCCCACGGGCGAGCGTACGCAGCGGCCATTCGCTTGCCTGCCGCATGATCCTCGCGCAGCCTGCGCCGGGAATGTTCCCGCAGATACTCGAACGTAAGGAACGGGTGACTGACGCAACCTTCCGCCCAATCCAGAAAGAAGCACCGCGTGGGGGACACGACGATGTTTCCCGGATTGCAATCAACGTGCCCGAGCGTGTCGGGCAGCTCGAGCTCATGAAGCAGCGCGCAGGCTTCCTTCAGCCGCTCGCCAAGCAAGGTGAGACTTGTGGTTGCCAGGGGCTCGGGAGATTGCTTCGCTTGCGCGGCCATGAGATCGGCCATTCGGGCGAGGAACGGATCCACCAGTTTGACGAGCCTTGGAAGCCGCAAGTCCTTGCAACTGCTTTCTAGCAGTTCCGTGCACTTCCCCACCGAGGCAAGCTGCAGCGCGGCAAGGTGCCGAGCCGCTTTTTCCCAAAAAAAGGATTCCTCGCAATCATCCAGTAGGGTCCCCGAGGCATCCTTCGAGAGCCATCCGTTCCAGGTTGCGTGGACTCCCAGGATTTCAGGAACGTGCTCGGGAAAGAGGCGCGCCAGTGCCAGGGAGATGGAAAGCTCGTGAAGATTTGGTTCCCCCGTCGCTTTGAACCAAATTGCGGGACCGGTTGTTTCCAGGCGGATAAGGCTGAACGCCGGACTGGCGTTGAGTTGGCGGATCGCTCCGGTCACTCGCAGGCCGAGCGGATCGATCTGGGTCTGAGACCATTCGAAGAGTTCTCGGAGCCAGCCCGGCCGCGCAAAAGGTCCAATCGCGGTGTTCATTTCCTGAAGGGCATCGGTGATCGCGGCGTTGTCCTCTGGAGGATCAACCAAGCGGGATCCTTTCCCTCCGATCGGGAGCCAGCGGCTCGCGGCGGGTGCTCGATCATTATCTTGGAGGGCTTCCATGACCGCGTACTTGGCGCGCTCCCTCTGCGCCTCCGGTCGGGAGGGATTTAAAGAGAACAGGCAGTAGGCTCCGAGTCCGCGTTCGGCATAAAGTTTCCCGGTCAACTGTTCGGCGATCCTTTGATTGGAATGTATTTCCACACAAGGGAGCGACCAATCGAATCCGTTCGATGAAAAGAGAATCTCCGAGCCGTTCCGCCTGACGATGATGAGTCGATAACGGTCCCGCCCTTGGTTGTGCGTGCGATCCATGAACTTCTTCCTTCGTCGCTTGCCGGGAAAATCAATCCAATCCGGAAGCGCTTAGAACGTTGTGTTCCCGCAAGCTCTGGATGAAATCGAGGACGTCGGCCTGGACAGAATCTGCCTCCACGCCAAAGTCTTTGCTGATTTCGCCGGCAATTTGGTTCTCGTCCAGTCCGCCTCGAAGCATCTCGAAGACTCTGGACCCCATCCTGTTCAGGCTGAGAATCCGGCCTTGCTGGATATCGAGGAGGACCGCTCCGTCCGCGGTCGATGTGCTGCGAATGGCATCGGAGATTCTGAACATTGCTCGCCTCCGCTCGGTGGTTTGCGCTGGATTCTCTGTGCCGGTGACTGTCGCATGGCCGGGCACGGAATTCCACACAGCGAACTTTCTGTTCGCGGATCGAAGCGCTCGCGCGCAAACGTCTCTCGCGCCGAGAGATAGCGGCGCGTCTCTCACGGACACCGTGAATACGATGTTCGCTTCCGGGACCTAATCGAACCTGCGAGCGACGTCGGCACGCCGAGACGCGCCGAGCAGCGAGTGTTCACGAACGGGAAGAGGAGTTGAGACGTCTTAAAACCGTGGTGACCTCTCCCATGACTTCGGCTTCGCTGCCGTTCTTGAATTGACGCGGGCTGAACGGTCTATCCGGATAAGGATGCACGACGACGAATCCTCGTTCCAGAGTGCAACACCCGCTGAGATAGCGGCCATCCCGGGTGAGAAGCAGGTACAGCGGCTGTTCCCACAAGGTTTTCCCGCGCCACGAGGCGGGCTTTTTGACTCGCCGATTGATCGCTACGAACTCCGCGTCTTCCAGCCAAGGATGGATGGGGTTCGGGTCTCCGCCCACCCAGAACACATCGGAAACGGAGAGGGTCGGGACACGGGTGAGTTCGCTCAAGGAGCTCCGGAGAAAGAGGGGAACTTCCTGCCACCGCTTGAGAAGATTGTTCAAGAACCCGTTCTGGTTTCGAGACGGTCCTTCTCGATTCGCTGCATGGGAACCGCGCAGCGAATTCTCCCGACGGATGAATTCAGCCGGGAGGGGTTCGGCGCCCGTTTCCTCGAACGCGAGGCCGCTGGCGCGCAGGAAATCCCGGAAGGCAATGGAGTAGACGATGCACAACGCGAGGATTTTTTGCATATGGCGCGGCGCGGCCGAAAGCGTTTCATAGTCCGACAGGGTGCTCGCGGCGGTGAAGTAGAGCCGGTCGCGAAGCTTCTGCGCAATCCACTGTGTCGTCTCCGAAGCGTCTCGGAACGAGAGGCCTGCGCGGACACGCGATCGCCGGATCAATTGCTTGAGGTTCATTTCGGCATTGTTGCGAGCAACGCGCTGACCCTTGTGTGGGTCCCCGGCAGCGAATTGCGCGACCGGGCCGTCTTGGTGCGGAACCGGAAGAATCTCGGCGTCGACGACGCCCAGAATACGGAGGTCCCGTCCCAGCGAGAAACCACCTTCGGCGAAAGGCAGCTGCGGTGAGCGGAATGCAACCCTGCCGTTGCCAAGAGACGACAAGCGAGAACAGGCGATGCCCGCGTCGTGCTCGACCAAGAATATTCGTTTGTCGGAGGAGTTCTTCGCGAACGACAACGCTTCTTTCGACTCGCGCGTATCGATGCGGATGATGCTGCCCGGACCCACATCCGGGAAGGCTAGCAAATCCTCGTGGCCGACCTTGGCATAAAGAAAGTTGCTCTTGCCGGGCGGGTGCAATTCCTGAGCGCGTTTGGGCCGGGCGCGAGACAGGAGCTGTCCTAACGGCGTGATGGCAGCCGTTGCTGGGACGCCAGGGCGATCGGCAAACCAAGCGACCCACGCGTCACGATCGTATACGGAAGAATCGAGGATCACCGTGCGGCTCCTGGGGATGACAGCCTGCAGGCCCGGAATTGCGTCGAGGTCAAATCCGAAAACCGCGAGCCAATCGCTCAATCGATAGCTCGTGATCCGGCTGAGCGCGAACAATTGGTAAATGCTGGGCGCCGCCGTAGAAGCAGCCAGGCGGTGGTAGAGATTGCGCGGGAGATAGAACGCGGACGACCGGCCGAACCGTTCGGCGGAAAGTTGCGAGGCGCGGTAGAAGGTCAAGCCTCTGATCGAGAGTATCTGCCGTATCCGTTCTGCTGGGCGGCTCGCAGGGAAGTCCATTCTCGACCATATAACCAGGATCGGGCTTGCAGCGGAAACAATCGCGCTGCTGGCCGCATTTCCGACCGGCCCTATGATTTTTTCCGCGAAAGCCGGGGCCCGGATATAGCTAAGAAGGTAACGTAGCTGGACATTGATTAACTCTGAGAGTAGGATGCCCGCCCATGGACGTAAGGCGAGTGAATGCGCTCGCTGGCAACCGGCTCAAGGCGTGGCGCGAGAAACTCGGTTTGTCCACACGCGCCGTGCAAGCCATGAGCCGGCAGATCGCCACGCAGCATCAAAATGAGGAATTTTTTCTTTCGCACAACTGGGTCACGGACATCGAGAGGGGCCGGTTCCGTCCAGGCATGTTTCGCATGGCGGCGATCAGCGTGATTTACCGCCGCAACTATACGGAAGTGGCCGCGCTTTACGGCCTGCAAATGGGGGACCTGCGCCGCGACATGGCTTCCATCCATCTGCCGCAAACGCATCTGCTCGAAAGTCTGGGCGAGCCAGAAACCGAAGCAGTGTCGCTGCCGGTGGCATTCAAGCCCGATTTCCGGTTCGAGCGAACGAATCTCTTGGCCCGAGCCGTCGAAAAATGGGAGGCCGTGCCGCTGGGTCTCCTGCAGCATCTCGACCTGCGTACATCGATGTACGGCTATATTGGTCTTGAGGACTTCACGCTTTATCCGTTGATTCGGCCCGGCTCTCTGGTGCAGATCGACTCAGCCCAGAGAAAAATCAGTCCGGCGCCGTGGAAAACCGATTTCGATCGGCCCATCTACTTCACCGAATTGCGCGATGGCTACGTGTGCAGCTGGTGCGAGATCGACCGTGGGAGGTTGATGGTGATCCCGCACGCGCATGCGCAGCAAGCCGTCCGGGTCTTCGACTATCCATCCCAAGCGGAAATCGTGGGCCGCGTCACGGGCGTCGCCATGCGGATTGTCGGAGACCGGCCCCCGGAACCAAGAGATCCATCCCACGACAAATAACCGTCAGCAAATCTCTGGCCTCGAGCTTCGCTGAAAGCACAGACGGCTTCCGCCATGCGAGTGATTCGCCGGTACCTAGCGTTTCGGCAAAGTGCTGGCGGCCGCGTTCTGCGCAACGGCGTCCGCCATCTTGGCAAAGTCCTCTGGATATTCGCTTCGGATGAACTCTTGCAGGGCTGGGGAGAGTTCGTTCCATTGGTCCTCATTCGTATACTTGAAAACCGACTGCGCAAACCGCCCAATCGGGATTGCCAGAACGAAAACCTAAACATCTGGCAGCATCTGCTGCTGCGTGAGCAGCGGGTCCTGAGCGAAGATACTTACTTTTTAGGATCAAGAACCAAGTGTTCACGAGGGATGGTTGTGCGCATATGCCAACTGACACTTGATAATCATGAATAGAAACGACGGTGCAGGCGCACGCAGTGAGCGATAGTACTTTAGGCACAACGCTCACGAAGTACTGTTGTAGGTTTCTTATCAAACCGCCATCTTCGGTTCGCCACAGGGACCACCTTGTTGAGCGGTGTTCCTTCCTTGCAAGTTAATCAGATTGGCATCTGAACCAAAGGCGGAAAAATCGATGAAGAATTTGTCGCTCCTTTTTGCGGTTGCGATGGTATTTGTGCTGTCGAGTTGCAGCTCTTCCAGTCCACAGCCCACAGTTACGTTATCTCCGAGCGCAGCTCAGGCAATCGACCTGGGGCAACAGAAGGTCTTCACCGCCGCGGTGGCCAACGATTCAACTAGTGCAGGAGTGAGTTGGGCTTGCGCCGGTGCGGCCTGTACGGCGCTGACAAACGTTTCCACGACATCCGCTACCTTCAGCGCGACCGGGACGGCAGGAACGGCGACGATCACGGCGACTTCGATAAAGCTGACCACAGCAGCCTCCAGCGTGACAGTCACGGTCAGTGCTCTGCCAACTGTATCCACCACACAAGCTCAAGTGACGGCAGCACCGGCTACCGCCGGCGTCGCTTACAATTTGGCATTGGCAGCGGCAGGCGGCGCGGGAACTCTTACATGGAGCGCCGTAGGTCTGCCCGCCAATGGGCTCTCGATTAACTCGACCACCGGAGCAATTACCGGAACACCGACAGCCAAAGGGACAGTTAGCCTCACGGTCACGGTGACGGATTCGAGCACGGCTGGTGCAAAGTCAGCATCAACACCATTTATCATCACGGTTAACAACCCTGCCCCACCGACGATCACCACCACCCAGGCGCAAGTGACGGCAGCGCCGGGTACAGCCGCCTCTGTGTATGGCTTCACCTTCCATGCCAGCGGAACTGGCGCACTTACGTGGAGCGCGACAGGTCTCCCTGCTGATGGGTTGTCACTAGCGGCAGGCACGGGCATCGTTTCCGGCACTCCGACTTCGAAGGCGACGGTCAGTTTCACCTTAACGGTAAGCGATGCGTTCGGACAGTCGTCCGCGGTAACAGCATTCGTGCTCACCGTTAACAATCCGGCCGCACCAGTAATCACGTCGACGCAGGCCCAAGTGACAGCGGCGCCGGGCACCGTCGGCAGCGTTTATAGTTTTGCATTCCATGCCACTGGCACAGGCACGCTCACTTGGAGCGCAGTAGGTCTCCCTGCTGATGGGTTGTCACTTGCCGCAAGCACGGGCATTGTTTCCGGAACGCCGACTACGAAACAGAGTGTCGCCTTCACCATGACCGTGAGCGATACGTTCGGCCAGTCTTCGGCTGCGACGGCGTTCAGCATCACCGTGAACAATCCGGCAGCGCCTGTAATTTCGACGACGCCGGCTCAGGTGCCTTCCGCGACCGTAAACGTCGCGTACAGCTTCACGTTCCACGGTTCCGGATTCGCCCCGCTTACCTGGAGCACTACTCCGGCGCTTAGCGACGGCCTCTCGATAAACTCGAGTACCGGTGTAGTGACGGGCACGCCGACGACTGCAACGACACTGAGCTTCAGCGTCTCGCTAACGGATGGTCTCGGGCAAGTGACCACGGTGAACGGGTATTCGATCGTGGTCAGCACGGAGAGCATTGTATTCACGCCGTCCGCGCCTTCAACCGTAACAGCCGGGGGCACACTGAGTGTCAATGCCACCGTATCCAATGACGCCGGAGCGGGAGGTGTGAATTGGTCGGTCACGTGTTCCAGCGCACCCTGCGGGTCGTTCACCGCAAGCCATACGGCCAGCGGAACTGCGACAACCTACGATGCGCCCGCGCAACCGCCTACTGGTGGAACCGTGACGATCACTGCCACTGCGGCTGACGCTCCGTCGCCAGTCGTGTCCGCAGTCGTCACAATCAATGCGCAGCCGCTCAACTTCACAACCAGTTCGTTGCCCAACGGCACCGTCAACACCGCCTACAGCGCGACGATTACTGCCAGCGGCGGCGTTCCACCCTATACTTTCAAGCTGGACGCGGCTTCCAGTGCGCTTCCGACACCGTTAGTGTTCAACCCAGGCAGTCCATCTGCGACGATCACTGGCACACCCACGGCAACCAGCACAACGAACAACATCATCGTGGACGTCAAGGATTCCGAAACTGTTCCGATGACCGCGCAGATCACCTTCTCGCTCACAATCAACGCGGTTAGTGCGGCTTGCGTCACGGGGGGAAGCGAATCTCTCCTGAACGGGCAATATGCCCTCGTGCTCAAGGGCTTCGACGATGGAACAGGCTCTGGCGAAACCAGTCCCCAGCCGTTCCTAGTCGGGGGCGTACTCACCTTCAATGGCACGGACAACAATGGATTGATCACCGCGGGCACGATCGACATCAACGGGAATTCAACTTTGGGCTTACAAACGCATACAGTTACCTCGGGTTCCTACGGCGTTGGTTCCGACCATCGCGGCTGCATGGCGATCACCACTTCGGCGGGAACGCAGAACTACCGCTTCTCGCTTGGTAGCATTTCTGCCGGAGTGGCCTCCACGGGACAGGTGATTAACTTCGACTCCACTGGCCCGTTCACAGCAGGCGTACTGCGCAAGCAGAATTCCGCAGCCTTCTCCACGTCGCAAGTTACTGGCAATTACGCCTTCGGCGTGTCCGCCGTTCAGAATATCCTCTCATGCAACAACAGCATCTGCGGCGGAGCGTTCGGGGCCGTCGGCGTGTTCAACTTATCGGCTGGCACCGTAACCGGTGGCGAAGTTGACTTCAACAACAACGGCCAATTGGACGCCGCCTCGACGATCAATTGGCCGACTACCGCCGTCTCCATCAATAGCGGAGGTGCCTACACAGTCTCCGGCACTAATGGCCGTGGCACTCTCTCGTTCACCCCAACAGGAACGGGCTCTTCGGCTGTGGGTACGGTAATTTACGTGGTTTCCTCAACGGACGTACTCGTCCTCGGGAGTGACGACCAAACCAGCAATAGCGCCTTTGCGGGGGAGCTGTTGAAACAGTCTGGCACGCCGTTCTCTGCAAACCCCCTGTCCGGTGCTTATATCGGATATCAGTCGGGGCAGGGGACCTCGGCGGGGACCAGCCGTGTCTCTCTTCTCCTGCTCGATGCCTCGGGCACTGGCATCACCGGGACGCAATTCAGGAACGACGGTGGCAGTTTCCAGTCGAAGAGCCTAACGGGAATAACATACTCTGTCACTTCGTCAGGACGAATGACAACAATTGCCGGCGGAACTAACCCTCCGATCTTTTACCTGGTGAACGCGAATCAGGTATTTGCTTTGAACGGAAGCAGCACCGTTGACTCGGGCTTCTTCCAATCCCAGACCGGTAGTCCCTTCACGAATTCTTCCGCAAGCGGAGTTTATGCTTTCGGAACGGTCGATCCTCAAGTCGCAAACGCAAACGTCAACTCGGGCGTGGCGACGTTCACTCCCGCGACGACGACCGTCAGCGTGATCCAAGATAAGAACGGCAGCGGCTCTCAGTCCGTGGGTCAGACACAGAGTATGACCTACTCAATTGACTCGACTGGACTCGTGTCTCTCCCCTCGGGCTGCGCGATGACGGCAAGCTCTACGACTTGCCAGGCGATCCTGTACGTCGTTTCGCCGACGAAGGCAGTTCTCATGGATGTCGGCTCCACCAACCCGAGTATCCAGGTTGCGGAACAGTAACGGTCCGATTCACCTTAACTAGACTCAGCCGATTCATGCAGTGAACGAAGGCCGGCGCCAAAAACGCCGGCCTTTTGTATTGCACGGAGAGCGGCGCAGGCGTTATGCGCTTTGGGCGCGCGGAGGAAATCTGTGACAACACGAAACAGACAAGACAACGCGAAGCAGAGAGAATGAGCCTCGCAAGGCTCATAAGTAGAGGGTCCATGGGAACGAAGCATGCGGGTGCCGTGTACGCGAGCCTTACGTGTTTGCGCTCGCCATGGGTAGACGGCTCTATGCCCGATTTGACGTCCGCTGCGGTTAAGAGAATATCGTCTGATAGGAGTTTGAAGTCCTTCGAAGGACTCGCGAAAAATACACGAACGTAATCTTCGCAGTGCTCTCGTTTTCATTCCTGCGAGCTGCCCAATGTCAATCGTGGTCGCGGTGGTGCTGATCTCGGTAATCCCTGAGCTGATCCTTGACGGCTTCGAGAGCGGTGCGGCTCCAAAGATTTGTGGGTTCGATATCATCGGTTGTGTTGGCATCGAATCCTTCATCGGACGGAACGTACTCGTTGAATTGATGGATGAACAGGAAGATGGGATCGAGCCGTCGTGCATACGTCATGAAGGAATCGAGTGTTGCGTAGGAATCATCCTTTCCGAAGCGCAGGGCGTCGTCGGGGCAGTAGGGTAGCGTGTTCGGGTTTGGACAGCCCCATCCGTTTTGACCGGGAGTGGCGATGGAAGCCGTGAAATTTTCCACTCGGTCGTCTACTTTATTGAAGGTTGGAAAGGGGCAGGATCCGGCGGTGCACAGAGTATTCAGCCTGTCGACCCAGCTCCAGAAACCGAATTGCGGATTAATTTCGATCGACGCGTGGGGAGTGCGCTGGTTCGCCCACAAGAGTGGTTGACTATCGAGAAATCCGGCCATCATCTTGAAGGTATATTTTTCGGTGAGCGCTGGATGCTCTTTTAGGAATTGCCGCAACCGAAGCCACAAAGGATTGTTGGCAACGCTGGGATCTTGCGGCGCGCCAAGGTAAATCAGCATTAGCGGTTTGCCGTGGTAGAGCACATTGCGCTCGGGGTGCTGCCGCATTAGCGATCCGAAATAGTCCACCTCTTTTTCGAAAGCGGTCTTGCATCCGTATCCTGGAATAGGACATCGTTGTCGATGCCGCCAACCATCGGAATGAGTTTGAGGCGGGTTCTCAGCCTCGACCACGCGGGGTAGAGGTTGCCAGTATTGTCGCGGATGCTTTGATTTTCAGAACGAAAGAGATCGGTGCAGTTTTGCAGATATTTGTGGGCGAACTCCTCGCTGTTGAAGATGCAGCTGACGTTGTTGGTGACTTCGATCAAGGTGGCATCAATCCCCAAGTGCTCCATCCATTCGACGTGTTGCTTGATGACGGCGGGATCGGCGCTGTCGTAGCCACCGCCCACGGCCAGCATGTCCGGGGATTGCAATTCGGGCTGGGCGGCCGCGCCCTGAAACGTCACGGCGTTGGGGCCGAACCACGCTTCATATTCCAACACAACAACACGACTGTGTTGGTCGACGACGAGTGGATCGTCGATGAGATGCGACTCTTCGGCGGCAGAAAAAGGTGCGAGTGCGAGAGCGAGCATCAGAATGGTCGCGGAGAAGCGAACCCGAAGAAATTGATGGACATCGGCGGCGACAAAGGTCCCAGGCACAACTACTCTTCTATTATTCCGCGGCAACGATGCGATCATGCTTGCTCCCACTTTCAAGGATTGATTGTGGACAAAAAAGCGAAATGCGCTCGTATGCAATTTCCCAAACCCTGGTTCACAGAAAGAGTTGCGCTGTTCCAACTTGTTTCGAGTCGTGGGAGACCGCGATTATTCCGTTCTTGTTGCGGCGGCGGGGTGTTTCTGCGAGATTCATCTTTTTTGTTTGTGGACGGGAATTTTTTCCTGCTCAGCCTGGTCTAGCCTGGTTAATTCATCAGCGGCTGGAATCGTAGCGCAGATGGGTTGTTGGTGACGCAAGATAAGGATCGCGCCCCGTTGGCGACGCTTATGTAGG